>Ga0163162_10002475_pt1 | contig 17451 bp, 17 predicted proteins | sample S55metaG_FD_115310 | JGI IMG/M metagenome (GOLD analysis project Ga0163162, IMG submission 115310) | Switchgrass rhizosphere microbial communities from Kellogg Biological Station, Michigan, USA - S5-5 metaG | ecosystem: Host-associated > Plants > Roots > Rhizosphere > Soil | place: USA...
AATCCCCGAGACTAAACGATGTCCATTTCTGCTGCCAATCCGGCTGGCCTGCCCCACGTGTCTCTGTGCGTAGTGGACCTGGCGAACGAGAGCGCTCCTAGATCCAACGAAGGTGGCGAGCTTCACCCCTCTTGCGACGGACATGCCAACTCGGAGCGAGCACTGACCGTGGTCGCCTTCCGCAGCCAGTGTGCCCATGAAGGCTTTGCTGTGAAGAGTGTCTGCCGTTATGTATCCCGCCTTTGTTCGGGGACCGCTTCGGGGCTTTTCATGCGCCCTGCGGCAGCTCGCTCTTCTGCTTCGGCTGCGCCTCCCTGCGGGTTACGGTTTCCCTCCCAATCTTGTTCGCAAAGAGCGCGGAAAAGATTTCTCCGGAGCCTCCGTAAATGCAGAGCTTCGGCACTTGGGAGCATGGCCCATTCGCTTAATGGTGCCCCGATCAAGATCGGGAAATTCAACAAACGGAGACAATCATGTATCAGAACAAAGTAACTCTCATCGGCTTCCTCGGCAGCAACCCAGAAGGGCGTACTAACAGCCCGGATTTCAGCGTCACCACCCTTTCGCTGGCAACCAAGTCCTCCTACAAGCAGGATGGCAAGTACATCTCGCACACCGAATGGCACCGTTGCGTCGTCTTCGGCAAGCTCTCGGAATTCGCCAAAACGCTCACCAAGGGTGCACATATCCAGGTGGAAGGCGAACTGCGCAGCCGCGAGTACGACAGCAAGAAGACGGACTCGAAGCGGCGCGTCTGGGAAATTCGAGTCGCCTCGATCCTAAAGCTGGATCGCGCTGAAAAGGCCGCTGCCGAGGATCATGAACACGATGAATCGCCTCAGGAGGAACCGGCCGCATAGGCCCTTACTCTTCACTTTCGGAAGCCTGGCTACCCGCTGGGCCTCCATCGTCGTGAGGTTCCCACTATGAGCTTCGAATTGATCCGTCCGTTCCTTCGCCCGATAGAGCCGCTGCTGCTGGACGACAGCATCAGCGAGATTATGGGCAATCCCGATGCCTCATGGTGGTACGAACGGGACGGAATCATGCGCCAAGAAGAAACCATTTCTTTCAACGCTGGCCAGCTGCGCACAGGCCTCGAAGTGATTGCCAATCAGCTCGGCAAGAAGTTAGACGAGGACAATCCCTTGCTGCACGCGCAGCTTCCAGACGGAAGCCGTCTGGCGGCGGTGATTCCGCCGGTTGTGCGCCCGGACCCGGCTCTGACAATCAGAAAGTTCACCAGCCGGCATTACACGATCGACGATCTGATCACTCGTGGCACGCTGACACGGCAACTCGCGGACTTCTTGGGGGAACAAATCCGCAACGGAAGGACTTTGCTCATCAGCGGTGGAACGGGGACCGGCAAGACCACCCTCTTACGGATATTGGCAGACTTCATTCCGGACCACGATCGCATGGTGGTCATCGAAGATACTTCCGAACTTCACATCCAGAAGCCGAACATTGTCCCGGCCGAATGCCAGACTGACACGTTCAAGGCCAACATCTCTTTCGATGATCTTTTGAAGTCCGCTCTCCGCTGGAGACCGGACCGGATCATTCTCGGCGAAGTGCGCGGAGTCGAGGCAAGAACTCTCCTCGATTCCTTCAACACCGGCCATGCCGGTTCGCTGGCGACAATTCATGCCAATTCCGGGGAGAAAGCGCTGCGTCGTTTCGCCAATTTAGTGATGCGCAACCACGCGCAGACCACTTTCTCCGACACCGAGGCCGAGATCGCGGAAGCCGTTGATTTTGTCGTCCACGTTGAGCGGCAGCCGGGGCGCCGCATCCTCCGCGAGGTACTGGCGATTCGCGGATACGACCGGGATGCCAAACGTTTCCTGATCGAGCCGGTCTTTGAGGTGAAAAATGCCACAACTTAATGCTCAGAATGCAACCGTCACAGCTGCTGAATTTCTCACCCGTTGCTTCGCTCCGTGGGAGACGATCGCTCTCTTTCTACGACGTGAAGTCCCTCGCGCGACGATTCAGAGAATCGTCCCATTGGAGACTGCGCTCGCGCCTCGTTATCTCGCCTGGCTCGCCTATGAGAACTCTGCTGGCGCGAATGTCTACGTAGCGGCCAATCCGCTTCGTGCGGACAGCCCGAAACGAACCAAAGAGTGCATTGCCTCAGTCCGCCATCTCTATTTGGACTTAGATACCGATGGAGAGACCCGACTCTCTTCGCTCCGGGCCTCGGAGGCGGTTCCCTCGCCGAATGCAGTCCTCTCGACATCGCTCGGTAACTACCAGATCCTCTGGCGAGTCGACGGCTTTACCCTGGAACAACAAGAGAGCGCACTGAAACTGCTTGCCGTTAGCTTCGGCGGCGATCCCGCTTGTACCGATTGCAACCGCGTGCTCCGCGTACCGGGATTCTTCAATTGCAAGTACGATCCCGCGTATCCAGTGACGGTCGAATATCCCGGCGATTCCACTTGGAATTGCGATGACTTCCGGCTCGATATTCTAGCCGCCGATGGCATCCTTCCTCACCATCCAATCGCAGCGCGAAAACGTACCTCGAACCACACCCATTCCGAGCACGATTGGGCATGGGTTCTGCATGAGCTTTCCCGCGGCAAAGACGCCGCCAAGCTTACCCGCAAACTGGCTTCGCTCCGCGCCGATAAGCCCAATCCTCTTTACTACGCTCAGCGTACGGTGGACGTTGCGTCGGCCAGACTTTGGCTCATCGAAGGCATTCCGATAGACGACGTTGTCACGTTGCTTGAAGTTCGTCGTCGATTCGAGATTCCCATCGCACTTTGCCGCGCTCGTGCACGGGAGATCGCACAGACGGCGCAAAGAATGATTGCCCGCAGAAAGATTGCCTGATTCCACGACCTCTAAGGAGAACAACAATGCCGTTGCTCGAAATCAACCAGACCCACTACATCAGTGCTTCGGTTCGGCTCGATGAGGCCACCGCCGAGCAGGTCGATCAGTACGCTGCTTTCGTCCACGCATCCGCAGACGATGTTGTGGACAAAGCGCTCAACTATGTCTTTTCGAAGGACCGGGACTTTCAGGACTTTCTGAAGACGCCGCAGGCCAAGGATGTTCCTTCTACATTGCGTGTCCGTAAGGGTCCAAGCAACGGCGCGTCGGAGGAGCCTGCCAAGAAGCTCGTAGCCGGGGCGGAGTCAACGCCTTCTATGCGGGCGGTGAAGGCGTGATCCTGCATTCAAGTTCGTGGCGGAGCAAGAACGGTGCTTCGCACCGGAAGAATTGTGACACTCCATCCCTAAAAGGGTTGGCGTTCGCTAGCGATTGTTTGCAATCGCTAGCGTATTGAAAATGTGGTTGTTGCGAGAGAGCCCGTTTACGACCGTTAACGTTCGTAAGCCTTGCAAGCACGTTGAAATTACTTCAGGTGAAAAATGGGGACCACGGCTTCAACGCAGGCGCTCGAAAAGATAGGACGGCGCATTCCCAAGACAAGGACCATTGGAGTTCGAGTCACAGAACCCGAATACCTTGCTCTTGAAGCCGAGGCTTGGAAAATGGGGAAAACAACAGCCGATTGGGCACGCGATCAGATATTGGGACGGCCAGGGTTCCAAGGCACCGGTTCTCTTGATGAACACCTCTTTACTGAACTTGTTGGCATTCAGTTGCTCTTGATGAACACTCTGGGGCCCCTCCTTCGCGGCGAACGACTGACGGCGGAACAGCTTGACGCGGTGCTTAGACAAGTGCAATCCGCAAAAGCAAGAAAGGCACAGGAACTCCTGACCAAGCGACTGAGCGCGGAGGAGCGACGGGTATGACGACGGTACAGCAATGGGGCAGAAGGGAGTCCATCATCTGGCCTCCACGAGGGTTCTTTTACACCTACGGCGCGATCTTTCTGGCCATCGTCGCTACAGGGTCTTTTGTCTATGTCCACTACGAATTCGCCCTCTCGTCTCTGCAGCAGTATTACCTGCCTTACTATTTGCGGGCAGCGACGGCGGGCCTCACGCACCCCACGAGCATGTACCAACTCGTATACGTTAGCGATGGAAAATCGCGCTCCCGAATCGCACTGGATGCCGATGTCCGACCGGGTGAGACGCCTCAATTGTTAGGCAAACCGTTACCCTTCGTGCTCTCGGCAGGAGCACTCACACAGGGCTTCCGCTACCTCGCGCGCGAACCGATGCGCCCATATCAGAACAAGGGGTTGCACACATGGATCGCGCACTGGATATACGCCGACACGTCCCCCAGTGTGATCTTCGCCACGCCGCTCTATTGCGGGATCTTGGCACTGATCATGCAGCTACCATTTTCCCTACGTAAGGACATCCGGAGGCGCAAAGAACTTCGTTATGGAAGGCGGCTGAAAGGGCCGATCCTGGTAAGCCCGCGCCAGTTTACGAACGCCGTGGCCGGCGACGGCATCGGCATCACAACGAACGATGACAATCGCCCGTTGCGTGTCCCGCGCAACGCCGAAAACAAGCACTTTCTGGTTGTAGGAGATACAGGCTCGGGCAAGTCGAGCGTCATCCGACAAATGCTCTATCAGGTGGCGGACAGAGGCGACAGCGCTATTGTTTACGATCCTGCTTGTGAGTTTGTGAAGCAGTTTTATGACGAAAGAAGGGGCGACATCGTGCTCAACCCGCTCGACGCCCGGATGCCCTATTGGAATCCCTCAGATGAACTACGCCGCAAAGCTGAGGCTAAGGCCCTGGCCGTCTCCCTGTACCAACCGGAGGGCGTGACGAACAGGTTTTTTGTTGAAGCGCCGCAGAAGATATTCGCTCACCTGATGACCTATCTCCCAACACCCTCTCAGCTCGTTTCATGGATGTCGCATCCGGCAGAAATCGACAGGCGGATTAAAGGAACCGAATATTGGATGTTGATTGATCCGAAAGCTCCCCACCAACGCACAGGTGTCCTCGGTTCTCTAAACATGAGCGCCGACAGCTTCCGTTTGTTGCCGAGTGAGCACGATGTGGCTCCTTCCTGGACTGCGACAAAATGGGCCGAGACTCGACGGGGATGGATCTTCATTACGTCGCGCCCCACCATGCGCGAGGCTCTCCGTCCCCTCATCAGTTTGTGGATTGATCTGCTCGTCTTGCGGCTCTTGAATGAACCAACGCAGCAGCAAAAACCAGTCTGGTTCGTGATCGACGAACTGGCCAGTTTGCAACGATTACCTCAACTCCACACTGCCATCACCGAGAATCGCAAATCGCAAAACCCAGTCATCCTTGGCTTTCAGGGGCGCAGTCAGATGGAGGCCCGGTACGGCGATGACGCTGAGGCTATGCTTTCGCAGCCGGCCACGAAGATCTTCTTGCGCACTACCGAGCCGCGTGCCGCCAAATGGGTGAGTGATGCCATAGGCGAGATAGAAATCGAGCGCCTGCGTGAAACGCACTATGAAGGTTCTCGTGCGGGGAAAAACTTCGCACTCGATCGACAGACGGAGCCATTGGTCATGCCGTCAGAGATCTCAGGCCTGGACGACCTGCGAGGATTTCTGAAGTACGGCAACCACGTGGCGCGTTTCTCTTTCCCCTTCATTGCCCTTGAGGAGAAGCATCCGGGGTACGTCGAACGCGACATGGACGACCTGATTCTTTCCAGCAAACTCCCACCCGCAGAACCGGAACCGCAGGCAAGCCACGCTCTTGTTCCCGACCACGTCGGAGAACATGCTGGCATTGATGAAGGAATGGAGTAGCGCCGTGCTGACAATCTCAAAACCTCTATCGGCCGGGCAAGCCCAGACCTATCACCAGAAGGAGTTCACCTCCAAAGAACAGAGTTACTGGTCACAAGGCAATGCTGTCCAAGGCGAGTGGCAAGGCCGCTTGGCTACGCAATACGGCTTGGTCGGTGCGGTGAGTGCGAAAGATTTCGCCAAGTTGAGCCAAGGGCAACACCCGCAAACAGGTGAGCAACTTGTTCAACACCGCATTGCGCACGAATACAAGGATGAGAACGGGAAAGCCATCAAGACAATGGAGCACCGAGCGGGCTGGGACGCTACATTTTCTGCAGCCAAATCGGTTTCGCTTACCTCTCTCGTTGGCGGTGATCATCGGATCCGCGAGGCGCACCGCGAGAGCGTCCGCGTAGCGCTTGACGAGTTGGAGCGATACACGCAGGCGCGAATCGGCGGCAATCATCCGGCAGAAACCACGGGTAAATTCGCCGTGGCAAAGTTTGAACACGATACTGCTCGGCCAGTGAATGGCTACGCTGCGCCGCAGCTTCATACCCATGCCGTCATCTTCAATGTGACCGAGCGGGCCAACGGAGAGACACGTGCACTACAGGAACGAGGATTGTTTCAATCACAACAGTTTGCGACTGCCATTTATCAGGCCGAGCTGACCTATCGCTTACGCCAACTTGGGTATGAGATCGAACGCGGGCGGAGCGGTGCCCCGGAGATCAAGGGATACACGCAGGAATACCTCGAAGCTTCCAGCCCAAGGAGTCAACAGATTCGTGAATACCTCGAAAAGACTGGGCACAGCAGCAAGGAATCGGCAGAGATCGCCGCTCATTCGACACGGGATCGGAAGGAGATCCTATCCCCGCGCGAGGTCCTAGCTGCTCATCGTCGGCTCGCGGCAGACTTCGGAAACCAGCCGGACGCCGTCGTTAGGGCGGCGCGGGAGCATGCCCAGCGATTGCAACCGCCGACCAATCCCGCGCAGCGCGCCAACGAGGCTGTCACGTTCGCTCGGGACAAGAACTTCGAGCGCGAGGCCGTTGTGGACGAGCGACTCTTGGTACGGGATTCGCTCCGCCGCGGCATGGGCGACGTTAGGTACGCCGAGGTTCGCGCCAGTCTGGAAAGCCGTCAAAAAGCCGGGGAATTTGTCAGCGTCCAACGGAGCGCACATCAGACAGGTCGTCTCCTCACAACCGTCAAGACCATCGCTGCTGAGCGCGAGATTGTTGGGCAAATGCGCGAAGGCCAGAACCAGGTTGAGCCAGTGATGTCACGCCAGAATGCCATCACCACCGTGGACCAGTGTTCCTATATGAACGCCGGACAGAAGACTGTCATCGAAGACGTACTCAGTTCGCCCGATCGTATTCAGGGAATTCAAGGTGTGGCCGGCGCTGGCAAGACCACGACACTCGAAGTCATCCGCAGTGCGGCTGAAGCCAAAGGTTATGAGGTAGAAGGCTTTGCACCAACTTCCCGTGCCGCGAAGCAACTGGAGCAGGCGGATATTCATGCCGGAACATTGCAGAGTTTCCTCGCCCGTACACAAAACGCGGAAGCCGAACCAACTCAGAAACGATTCTTCTTCATCGATGAATCGAGTCTCGCCAGTACGAATCAGATGCGCGACTTTCTGGAACGAATGGGCTCCCGTGACCGGGTTCTCCTGATTGGCGACACTCGCCAGCATCAAGGCGTGGAGGCTGGCCGGCCCTTCCAGCAATTGCAAGAAGCTGGTATGAACACCGCAAAGCTGGAAGAGATAGTTCGGCAGAAAGACCCGGCCTTGAAGGCTACCGTTGAAATGCTGGCGCACGGGCAAACTGCCGCCGCCATCGACGCCTTACGAGAGGGCGGCAGAATTACACAAATCGTCGATCCGCAAGAGCGCATCCACGCGATCGCACGGAATTATGTTGCAAGCCCGGAGCGAACCCTGATCGTCTCCCCCGACAATGCCTCACGGCAACAGTTGAATCAGGCCGTACGCCAAGAATTGAAGGCACTCGGCATCTTGAAACCGGAGGACCACCGTTTTCGTGTGCTCGTTCCGCGCCAGGACATGACTCGTGCCGAGCGTGCGTGGGCCAGCCGCTATCAGATCGAGGACGTGGTGCGGTATTCGAGAGGAAGCAAACTCGTTGGAATCGAGGCTGGAACCTACTGCACCGTAGTCGGAGTCAATCCGACCGAGAATCTCTTGACGATTCAAAAAGCCACCGGCGATCAGATCTCGTATGACCCGAAAAGACTCGCCGGGGTGAGCGTCTACCGCGAAATGGAGCGGGAGTTTTCTGTAGGCGACCGGATGCAGTTCACTGCACCCAAGAAACAGCTTGGCGTCGCCAACCGGGAGCTTGGAGCAATCCAGAAAATTGAAGGGAGTGGCGACATCACCCTCCGTCTCGAGGATGGTCGAGCCGTCCAGTTCAATGCGACAGAACACCCCCATTTCGACCACGGATACGCGGTTACCAGCCATAGTTCACAAGGTCTGACTGCGGATCGTGTGCTCATCAATATCGATACGACGGTCAATCCTCAGCTCCTCAATTCACGTTTCGCATACGTTGCCGTATCGCGTGCAAGCCTCGATGCTGAAATCTACACAAACGGCGCGACAGATTTAGGGCAACGGTTGAGTGGCGACGTCTCCAAGAGTTCTGCTGTTGAGTTTTCACACCCCGCCGGTAACGTCATAGCGGATGTCAGCCTGGGACAAGGTATCTGAGGTACTTTCCATAGTGTCCGCGAAATGTCATTAGATGTAATTAAGTAATGACGTATTGGGACATGCGCTATGGGCAAGTCTTCCCAGAAGATCATGCACTATGTCGGCCAACACGGGATGGCGAAGCGTGTGGCCTATCGCAGAAGCTCCCGGCCGAAACTGGAAGTAGTTCGGCGGTTTGAATTTCCGCGAGTCGCTCGGGATCTCTAGTGCGGCACATTCCATTCTGGGGCAAGATATCTAAGCACCGCGTAATTCCAGCTCTATAGCCTGCGATCTGCCGGGAAGTCCTCACAATTCATGGGGAAGGAAGCAACTAGGCAATTTCGGGACCAGCAGGGTACTCGAGGCATTCACGGATCCACCATATAAAAACTACAACTTGCTATAGCGGCAGTCCGATTCCAAGGGTGTGGAATTGCGCGCGCCCTTTTCGCGTGGGGGGAAGGGCCCCTCCCAAGTTTACTGACTCGCCACCCGAGCCGCTCTGTGGGAATCCTTAGGTTGTTGTCCGGCTTGGGCAGTATCCGTTTTCTCGGCGGGCTGCTTGATCGTCGAACATGGCGCAAAGGGATTTTTTCCTTCAAGTACCGACGACGCAACGAAACCAACGAATATCATCCCGCTCAGCAATCCCCACACAAGAACGACTGGCTTCCAGGGAACGAGAATGTACATGGAAGACCTCCGACGAAGAACAGCTCACGATTACCAGTAATTATACTGCGAAACTCCTAAGACACCTGTTCGTAAAACATCGTCGTCGTTGTAACCATGAACGCGTTCTCCGCCAGAGATTTCGAGCCTTCGTGGGTTGTGCCCCCAGAGCACGCGAAGAGGAAATCGCGTCCATTACAAGCCTGGCTGCCGCGATCCGAGGAAATACGAACCCAGAGAGCTGCCGCGAGATCAAAGTCAGCACCCTGAACCACAATCCGATCTTCCAGTTTAGCCACGGTTTTCGCGCCGAAGAGTTCAGCGCTACTCGGATCGAGCAGCGCTACCCGTAGCGCCCCCTCCGTCATTGCGAAAGCCTCCATCCTACTGATTAAGGAACGATTTGAGCAGCAAAAGCATCAGAATATGTTTTTGCAAGGGGGTCTTGACTGTGGGTTATCCCGGTGAGAATCTCTCCACAAGTTGCGCTTCGTCGAGTCCGTGGAAGTCTGGAGTATTTGCTTGCAGAGCCCAAACCTAGGCCCTGAGTGGGTGATTACGGGCCCAGATGACGAAGCTCAAAAGCGCTCTAAGAGTCATGAGCGTCTTTTGGATGCTGCGCGGGTCACATGGCCCCAGGTCCTTGCATACGCACGTTCAACGGATGTTGCTGACTATGAATGCCTGGCGACTGAGGTCTGGGAAGAGCTTCTCCGTTCCGTCTTAAGGACGATGCGTCGACTTGGGCACCTCCATCATGTTACGGACTTGGAAGCGTACTTGATCGGTGCTTTTCGCCACCGCTTTCACCGCGAGCTGGTAAGAGAAAGACATTACCGCAGGAACGTGTTGCTGCCTGAGTCAGTCGAAGAACTTGAAAGTCTGGGCCGAATACAAGACTGGAAACCTGTCGAACGGCTGGAGCGCGACCTGCAAGTCCAGCAGACGCTCAAGCTTTTGGACCCTTGGACGCGGCGAGTGTGGAACTACATCAAATACGGTTATTCGATTAAGGAAATTGCACGGCGTCTCGACCTCACTGAATTCCAAGTTGAATTTCGTTATCGTCGGAGCCTCGCGCGATTGCGAAACTACCTTCGTCGTCGTGGCGGGACCGCGGCTTAGTTGGAGTACGTGGTGCTCATGATGGAACCAAGTGGACGATTCGGCGAAGCGCATGTCGAAATGGTGAATCTTGATTAGCCTTCAGTACAACAAACGACAGAACGACGAGGACAGGCAATTCTCGCAACTCCTCAATCGAGAGTTGGCAGAAGGATTCCCGAACCCAGATCGAGCCGGCTGTCCCGATTCAGGGTTTCTGCAACGCGTGGCACGCCACCAAGTCCCTATTTCTGAAATTGACTCGTGGATCGATCATCTCGGCTCGTGCAGCGAATGTTTTGGCGAGTTCAATCGTCTTAAAGCGGCGTCCGGCGCGCGACGGCGGCGAGTCATTTTATATGCAGCAACGGCGTGCATTGTTCTCGCCAGTGTGGGATTTCTCTGGAGGTACTTGGGCAGAGGGCCAGGGATGCCGACGCCGGTTGCGGATGTTGCTGCAACAAACTCTGCCGTCGTAACAAGTGACCGCGGTGGGCAGCGGGAAGTGGCCAACGCGGGAACAAACAGGAGGCCTTTCGAGGTAATGCTCAATTTCAGGCGGTCCACGACGCGCGGGGCGAAGGGAACGCATGACAGCCAGATGATCCGAGTGCCAGCTCGCCTGCTGGCGTGTCGCATGACACTGCCGTTTGGCAGTTCTGATGGGCTGTACTATGTCCAAGTTCAACGGACTGTTCAAAGCGAGGCCCTAAAGACAGCTCAAGGAAATGCGACCATCAACAACGGCGACGTTCGACTCGACGTTGAGCTGGACCTGTCGAATATGGCGTCAGGAAGATATTTGTTGTCGTATCGCCATGCTGGCGAGTCCTGGCACCCCGTACCAGTTGTGATTATGGACCTCACAAATTGGAAGACCACGATCAAACGTGAGCGTTAGGGTTTGCGACAACGAACGCACGCATCGCTTTCAGCGACATAGATAAACTTCAAAACTCCCCTTCGTCTGTCTGAGTGGGAATATGACATTTGGCTTCGGCGTGGCAGGAAGGCCCGCCTTCGCTTGCCCCACCATGACTGTCCTATGCTCGCCAAGATATCCTCCTGACAGGTCAGCGGAATAGGGTGGAAAGAGTGAGAGACTGTAGTTCCCCCGTTATTGAAGCACATCGAGCGCCGTATTGAGTTGTGAGTCACGTCCATGACCAAGTGTTTCTAGGTCAATGTCCACGAGAACGTCAGGCTGCACGCCTGAGCCTTCGGTGTAGTTTCCATTCGGACTGTACCAACCGAATATCGGTATGTAGAGCGTGTAACCGTTTCCGACGTTGAACGTGGTGGACCCGAGGACATTGCCTATCGTTTTTTCGCCAACGAGAGTAGCGAGCTTTGTGTCTTTCGCAAACTGGGCGGCCATCTCTCCCGCGCTGTTGGTGAATTCATTGACCAACATCACGACATGGCCGTGGAAAGGCTGTCTTCCGAGACCCTGCGTGAGAAGCATCAAGGACTTGTCCTGAATGGAAAAACGGGCCAGACAAAACAGAAGGCCGGCTTTGGTTTCCGGCATCGGAACGCGAGGAAGTTCTGTGGCTGTGTATCCTCGCCGGAGTCGTTTTCTGGTGACGTCATACCCGATGGGAATTCGGTTAGGACAGAGATAGCTGACGAGACTGGCGAATCCTAAACTGCCCCCCAGGCAACCGCGCAGATCATTGATCAGACGGTCGCAACCCTTTGCCTTCAGGTCTTCTACTGCAGCTTTCAAGAGCTTCGAGAAACGGATTCCAAAAGAGCCAAGAAAGAAAGGGACCCTCAAGAGTCCAACCCGATGCGTGAGCATTCGATGGCTCACGCTCTTTGGCTCTATTAACGGAGGGCGGCCTTTGTCGGCTTTCCTTTGAGGAACGGTTATTGCAAGGTTCCTCATTTCTTGCTGGTGCAGCAATTTTGTAGTCACTTGATGATCTTGACCAAAACGAAATGCAGGGAATTTTGGAGGAACCGCCGGTGTGCCGTCCACGCTCACCAGCAGTTGGCCAGGAGCGGCTCCGGCGCGTGCTGCAGGGCCATCTTCGAACACATCGAGAAACATCCAGTGCGGACTGCCGGAATCGATCACTGAGCGCAGAGTCGCGCCGATTACGTGTTGGGGCCTCACCGAATTTACATCGGTGGCATAGAAATTCGTATGGCTGGATTTAAGCTTGGCGAGAAGAGCGCGGATGCCTTCCTCGAAGACGCTATCGTCCGCGGCAGTCAGGGTGGCAGATTGGTGATCGACTTCTTTACACCACTCCGCGTAATCGACATTGCCGATATTGAAGTGGTGCTTGAGTACGACGGTCTTCACCCGTGAAATGACCGCTAGGCGCTGTCTCTGGTCAGCCAATGCTCTTCCTTTATTACTGCTCAATCGGCGGCGGAGCAAGTCCTTCTACAGTGAGGCCCGCCCAATAGTACGGAACGGCCTTGCGTGGGCCGAATGCTTTCAGCATGTTCCTTTTGGCCACTCTCAAGGCTTCTGGCGCAGACTTGTGGCGAGCTAGTTCCGCATAGAAAACCTTCATCAAATACAGAGTGCTGTCGTCGTCAATGGTCCAAAGGGTGGATACGACGGTGCGACTTCCGGCTAGGAGGAAAGCACGAGCGAGCGTGGAAATCCCCTCTTCACCCTCGACTGGCCCGACGGCTGTATCGCACGCTGAGAGGACAACCAGATCGGCATCCAATGGAAGCTGGACGATTTCCGAGGGGTAAAGCGATCCGTCCTCGCCGTGCTGTGGATCGCTGAGGAGAATAAGAGCAGCTCGACTCGGGCTTTTGTCATTTGCAATGGCGTGTACCGCCAGGTGAATGATTCGGTGATTGACTGACTTCTTGAACGTCGTCTCTGTAGCTTCGGTGCCGAGGAGCAAGGTATTCCACCGGTTTGGGAGTGCCGCTGCGGCGTCACGCGCCTCGTCCCTTGAACTAGGAAGTTCACCGAGCTTTGTGCCGCTTTGTACGTAAGGAACACCCCCAACCGCGAGAAGTCCCTGTGCGGATGATTTACTTTTCGACGCCGTACGTAGTAGAACGAAACTCGTTGCAGACGGCGCATAAACGACTGCTCGGGACTCAACAACATATCGCCCGGCGGTGTCAACCAGGGCATCAAACGGGACCAAGTGAAGTTGTCCATCGCGAACGATAATGAGCTGCTTTGCGGCTTGTAGCCCTGGGAGCGCACCCAGCAAGATATCGTACAAACGCCGCGCCTCGTCGCTGACGAGTTCCTTGGCCTTCAGCTTGGCAAGATATGCCATTGCAAGTGAAGAAAGCTCTTGCTTCCCCGGCAGCCTGACGATGTGGATGCTGCTCCGAGTGATCACCAAACAGTACGAGCCGGGGTCATCTACCACATATTCAAGGAGAGCCTCCGAAACTGAAATACTGTCCTGCAGTTGCCGAACGGTGATGGCCTGGTGATCTCGTGCTTTCAGGATGCTAACTTCAGGAGTGACCGATCTAAATTGCTCGGACAGAAAGATCTGGTCGCGGAGTTTTTCAATTTCTTTGTCCGAATGCACCTTGCTCAGCTGGAGGCGCAGCCGTGCGATATTCTTTTCTGTAGCCTGAGCATCAGGCGAGGTTCTGTTTCCGGACATGAGAAGGTCTGTTATGACTCGTCCGCGAGCCTGCTCGACCACAGTGAAAGCTTTTGCTGGATCACCACCGTATTCAGCAATCACGCCGAAGTGCTTCGCATACAAGTCGCCCGCGCCTTTGATGAGGGCCGTTTTCCCGAGTGCACTATCGGCGTTTCCGATCATTACATCTTGAATCGCAGCAGCTCGGTCGTAGGTCTCATCAGCCTCGGTGTACTTCTTCTGACTGATTTGAATCTGCGCTAACACATTCAGCAACTTCGGGATCATTGGGATGTACCCGAGCTCCTGCGCGGACTCGGCCGCGCGGCGAGCAAGCACTTCGGCCTGTAAGAGATTTCCGTTCAGTCGATACAGGTCCGACAGTTCGCTCTGAAATTGCGGGATGGCATTCTTGTTGTCAATAATCTCGGCATGCCGGAGGGCTTCGCTGAGGTACGCAATGGCCCCCGGCAGGTCCCCCTGGAACCGGGCTATTTGCGAAGCTGTTGAGTTCAGCTCTGACAATTGGTCGTCACTGGCCTGAGCTTCAGGACGGCCCAGCAACTTCTTCAATTCTTCTTGCGCTGCGCCGACTTGGCCAGCTTGAACCATAGCCAACAGGCGTGTCTGATGCGCGACTATAGGATAGCCAGAATCCGGATTCGCCTCCGCGATTGCGATCGCGCGATCCGCGTACTGGATCGCCTGATCATTCATAGCTTGTTTTGTCAGGCCGTACGCCGTGGCGGACAAGTAAAAGATTTCGCCGCCGACGTCGTTGATTTTCGTTGCTCCGATCAGCGCTTGAGCAACATTCCTTTGCGCGCCTGGAAGATCCCCGTCGTGAAAGTCGGCGAAACCCAGCTGCCCTTGCGCGCGGTATTCCCACTTCGTGTTGCCCAGGGCTCGCGCTAGGGACACTACCTCTATCCAATCGCGACGCATCGCGGGTGTGTCGCTTTCCCCGTCGAAATCACCCTTAACTATGAGGCAGAACATCCGAAGTTCTTTATCAGATTGCAGGAGCGGATTTGTGGCGAGTTCCTGATCCAGCATGTAAGAAAGTTCTGGGATTGGAGCTGGGTCCGCGCCCGCCCTGATCGCTCCCACCCGTGCGTATAAAGCGTTTCGCTTGTCACCCGCCGCTTCAAATATTTGTTGAGACCTTGTGAAGTACGGGCGTGCGGCGCGCCAGTTGTACAGGTCAGAGAAATAGAGCGCTCGTTGTAGCAGCGTGTCGGCAGTCTCGTCCGCTAGGACCGCAGAACTTGAAGTTGTCACGAGTATCGCCAGAACCAAAATGAAGCGAAGGACTCGAGGCCTTGACGCGCGACCATGCAACGGCAGGGATCTTGCTTCGTGCTCCGCTTGTGCGCTCCAAGAATGGATACGGGAACCGATCCATCCGACATTCACTTCTAGTCTTTTTATTGTTTGCACGAACGCCTCACATTGCCCGACCACAATAGAATCGCAGCACACTGGCCCAACACGCGGTTTCTGGCGCAGAACCCCGCCTGGACCGTTTTTCATCGAGATTTACCCGACACTAACTTAGGAACAGTGTGATGGCGAAAAGCAGCAGAATATTTGCATCAAGCTAAAAATTGTCCTTCCGTCGACGATTCCAACGTCTTTTGTGCTGCTTTCTTCCCCCCCGGAGGTTCCTGTATCAGATATAAGGCATTTAACGATCTCCGCCGTTTGGCGAAAAGGGAGTTCGAGCGGTGTTCCCCACGGTCGAAGTGCGTCACCTGCAGGCAGTCATTATCTTGGCTGAAGAGTTGAACTTCTCGCGGGCTGCCGAAAGGTTGCACATCACCCAATCTGGACTCAGCAAACAGATAAGTGAGGTCGAAGCATTCAGATTTCACTTATTCATTCGTGCGAACAAGAAGAATGTAGAACTCACCCAAGCGGGCCGCCTCTTCGTGGAAGAGGCTCGTCTAGCACTCATGCACATAGACCGGGCCGTTCTTGCTGCTCGCGAGGGAAACGATAGCATTTTGACCGTTGGGCACTCGCCCGACGCCGACCACGCTTGGATTTCGGCGATTCTCGCAATCCGTTTGCTGTACCCGAAACTCCGCATTCAACTGATTAGCGAGTTCTCCAGCGAGTTGGTCCAGCGCGTTATGGCAGGCGACTTGAGTATGGCGTTGGTGACTGCACCGCCGGAAAACTCGCGGATCACGGCTGCGGCATTCGCTCAGACGCCCCTCTATGCGGCACTCCCGCAGAACCACGCAGCGGCTCAAAAGGAAGACATTGCATTCCAAGATTTGGTAAAAGACGAATGGATTCTGTTTGCTCGGAGATCTCATCCCGTCGTTCGTGCTGCAATCATGGACGCGGCACAGCGTCAGGGCGTCGCTCCGAAACACGCGCACGATATCCTTACCGCCCAAGAAGCAATTCACCTGGTATCTCAGCACGTCGGCGTGGCAATCGTGACCAAGCCTGCCTCAGTGGGCATCAGCGTTGAAGGTGTGGTTATAAGGCCGCTGTCGGATCCATCGTTGTCTTTCGAAACATGTTTGATTATGAGATCCGATGATGATTCGCGATTGGCGAACGAGTTCGGCCGCTCCTTCCTCCGCCGATATACACCCCAGCGCATGCCACCAAAGCAAATGGACTTTTGGCTGTCAGCCTGAGCTGGCCATTTCTCATCGGAGTCGCGCAACAAACGGAAACGGCCGAGAGACAGCAGCTCTGTAAAGGTCTAACGACTTTTTACCTTTCAGTCAGCTTTCTTTCAGCGCTTTGGTCAGAGCGAGCTTTAATTTCGCCGCTTTTTGCCTGCTTATCATCTCGACTTCTCCGATATAAAGTTCGTGAACCATCGGATTCGTCTTTACCCAGACTTGCTCCAAGGCTTCGACTTTGATCTGATTTTCCACTGAAAGAGCAACAATTTTCTCTAGAGCAGTCAGGAGCGCATGATCGTTGATGCTTTTGGCCGATCTCACTGTTATCTCTTAATCAGGGGCGCTCACTCTGAGGTCGAGTTAAAACCGGTAGCTCCATGACATGGTCGGACCGGACAAAGACGGGTGGCCAATCCGCAATAGTTTCAGGATTGTCTACGAGCGTCTATACGGAGCACATTCGGAGGCGATGTTTAGGCCGCCTGATCACGGGCGAAGGTCGTACACATCATGGCGAGATCCTCGCTCACATCACAGCTCTCGTCGAACCCGGGAAGTTAGAGCCACTTCTCAACCACCACGTTATTTCAGTGGCGGACATCGATAGCGCGCATGCGCTCGTTGAGTCCGGTGCTATAGGCAAGGTTGTCGTCGAACTCGGCGGTTAACAGCTCATGGGACAGTCCATGGTATCGATCTGCTATGCGGATCCACTACGTTTACACCTGGAGAACTCACATGATCACGGATACAGTCTCCGCCATCAAGCGAGGGAATCCGGAACCTCCCTCCCTCGCCATTTTTGAGCGGTAGTCCGCCGGCAAGGATGGCCTCGTTGATACGCTGTCGATGAAGCCGGTAATGCGCGCCAAGGGGGTGGGGGAGGTGGGACAGCGCGGCTACGGGGGGACCCGGGAATAGCGAACCGTTTTCTTTTTTGGCCTGAGAAGATTTTTGCTTGTAATTTTTAGACGTTTTTGGCAGTTCAGCTCATCGCTGTCATCCGTTCCA
>Ga0163162_10002479_pt1 | contig 17436 bp, 14 predicted proteins | sample S55metaG_FD_115310 | JGI IMG/M metagenome (GOLD analysis project Ga0163162, IMG submission 115310) | Switchgrass rhizosphere microbial communities from Kellogg Biological Station, Michigan, USA - S5-5 metaG | ecosystem: Host-associated > Plants > Roots > Rhizosphere > Soil | place: USA...
CGTGAAGTTGCTCGGCACGCTGCGCACCTTGGTGTTGTACTGCTGGACCGCGGCGATGAACTTGTTGCGCGCGACGGTGATCCGGTTCTCGGTGCCTTCGAGCTGGACGCGCAGGTCCTGGAACGCCTGGTTCGCCTTCAGGTTCGGATAGTTCTCGGTCACGACGAGCAGGCGGCTCAGCGCGCCGCTCAGCTCGCCCTGCGCGGCCTGGAACTTGGCGAAGGCCTCGGGATCGTTGACGAGCGCCGGCGTCGCCTGGATCGCGGTCGCCTTCGACCGGGCCTCGATCACCTTGGTGAGCGTTTCCTGCTCGAAGTTGGCCTCGCCCTTGACGGTGGCGACGATGTTCGGGATCAGGTCGGAGCGCCGCTGGTACTGGCTGAGCACCTCGGCCCAGGCCGCCGTGACCTGCTCGTCAAGCGTCTGGAACTCGTTGTAGCCGCAGCCGGGCAAGCCGAGCAGCGCCATTGCCGAGAGAACCGCCAGGCCGAGCCGCCGGAACAGCGGCATGTCGAGTCGAAGCATCGGATTCCTCCTCTGTGAAGCCTGACTATCCTACCGTGCGGGTCGGCTCTCGCCGCGGCGCGGCGAGGACTATGCTGTGTAGGTGACCGCCGCGCTTTTCGCTCCGTCCTTCGTCATCCACGGCCCGGCCGCGCCGCGCGTTCCGCTGGTGCTCGACTCGCCCCACTCGGGCTTCGCCTTCCCCGCCGACTTCGGTTCGCGCCTCGAGGAATTCGACCTGCGCGACGGCGAGGACTGCTTCGTCGACCAGCTCTACCTGCCGGCGACCGAGCGCGGCGTCGGCCTGATCGCGGCGCTCGCGCCGCGCACCTACATCGACCTCAACCGGCACGCCGCCGACATCGACCTCGCCCTCGTCGAGGGCGGCCGCTGGCCGGGCGAGCACGTGCCGAGCGGCAAGGCGCGCCTCGGCAAGGCGCTGATCTGGCGAACCCTCGACGACGGCCGCGACATCTACGACAGGAAGCTTTCCGTCGACGAGGTGCAGCGCCGGATCGAGGTCTTCCACCAGCCCTACCACCGGGCCGTGCGCGACCGCATCGAGGCGACGCACGCGCGCTTCGGGCGCAGCTGGCACATCGACTGTCATTCGATGAACGCCGTCGCCGGCGCGCAGGGAGAAGGAGGCGCCGGCCGCGCGCGCGCCGACTTCGTCGTCGGCGACCGCGACGGGACGACCTGCGACGCCGGCTTCACGGAGTTCGTTCGTGCCTTCCTCGCCAACCTCGGCTACGACGTCCGCGTCAACGACCCCTACAAGGGTGTCGAGCTGGTTCGCGCTTACTCGAATCCGAAGGAGGGACGCATGAGCCTGCAGCTCGAGATCAACAAGCGGCTCTACATGGACGAGACGACGCGCACGAAGAGCGCCCGCTTCGAGCCGCTGCAACGCCAGCTGGCGACGCTCGTCGACGCCGTCCTCGACTACGCGACGAGCGAGCTCGCCGCAGCACGGCGATGAGGGCGCCGGCGGCGGCGGGGAAGAAAGCGGCCGGCAAGACCGCGACCGGCAAGACGGCAGCCGGCAAGACCGCGACCGGCAGGGCGACGACCGGCAGGGCGACGCTCGGCAAGACGACGTCGGGCAAGGCGCCTGCCGGCAAGCCGGCGACGGTCAAGGCCACGGCGCCGCAGCGCGTCCAGCTCAAGCGCAGCGCCGGCTGGAAGATGCCGGCGAACACGCTCAAGGTCGATCGAACGACGCGCTGGGGCAATCCGTTCACGATCGCCGACTGCGGCAGCGCCGCGATCGCGGTCGCCCAGCACGGCCGCTGGATGCGCGGCGAGATCGTCGCGCCCGGCGGCGTCGAGCCGCCGTCGCGCGACCTGCTGCGCAGCGAGCTCGGCGGCCGCAACCTCGCCTGCTGGTGCGCGCCGAACGGGCCGTGCCACGCCGACCTCCTGCTCGCGCTCGCCAATTCTCGCTAGCAAGTCGGCGCGGCTCGCCGCCTCGCGCGTCAGCCGCGGTCGCTGCGCGGCAGCGAGAGCGTCGCCACGGCGCCGCCGCCGACCTGGTTCTTGAGCGTCGCGCGGCCACGATGCAGGTCCGCGATCTCCTTGACGAACGAGAGGCCGAGGCCGGTGCTTTTCTTGGCCGTCAGCGGCCGCGCCAGCGAATAGAACTTCTCGAACACCTTGCCTTCGGCGAAGTCGGGAATGCCGGGGCCGCGGTCGCGGACGACGAGGTCGCAGGTGCGCGTGTGCGCCTCGACCTCGATTGTGACGCGGCCTCCCGGCGGCGAGAAATCGAGCGCGTTGTCGACCAGGTTGGCGAGGGCGCGCTGGAGCAGGAAGGCGTCGCCCTCGACGAACGGATCGCCGTCGCCGGGCAGCAGCTCGACGGCGAGGCCGCGCGCCAGCGCCGCCGGCGCCGCGCTCGCCGCGACCTCGGCGGCAAGCGTGCGCAGCGGCACCGGCGCGGCGCGGTCGAGGCTCTTGCGCGATTCGAGCGCGGTCAGCTCCATCATCCGGTCGACGAGCTCCTGGATGCGCTGCGTCTCGCGCGCGATGTTGGCGATGAAGCGGGCGCGATCGGCGTCCGCCATCGGCTCCTGCAGCAGCTCGGCGGCGCCGCGGATCGCCGACAGCGGCCCCTTGACCTCGTGCGTCATCGTCTGCACGTAGTCGGCGACGTAGTTGCGGCCGGCGAGCGCGTCGCGCATCTCGTCGTAGGCGGCGCCGAATGCGCCGAGGGCGCGCCGGCCGAGGCGCGGCAGCGAGAAGCTGCGCTCGGCGCGAACGTAGCGGACGTAGTCGGAGATCAGGCCGAACGGCCGCACCAGCCAGACCGAGAGAATGACGACGAGCAGCAGCACCGCGACCACCGAGGTCGCGCCGAGCTCGAGCGTCTTCTTGCGCGCCGCCTCGACGTACTGGCCGAAGCTCTGCACCGGCTTGCCGACGCTGACGACGCCGATGATCTCGCCGGCGTCGTCGTGGACCGGCGCGGCGACGTACATCACCGAGGTGCGCGGATCGCCCTCGACGTCGGGGGTCGTGCGTGCGCCGTAACGGCCGCGCAGGGCGAGATAGATGTCGTGCCAGCGCGAATGGTCGGCGCCGACCTGCGATGGCGCGAACGCGGTGGCCGACGCCGCACTCGAGGCGGCGACGGCTGCCGCCGCCGCCGCGGCGCGCGAATCGAAGACGACCGTTCCCTGGCGATCGACGACCGTCATGCGCAGCTCGACGCGAGTCTTCTCGACGCCGTAGATCTCGGCGCTGAAGCGGCGCGCGTAGAGCGAGCGGAACACCGGCTCGAGCGCGTCCGTGCGCAGCTCGCCGCCGGGTGAGGCGTTCTCGATCAGCGCGGCCATCAGCTGGGCGGCGTCGACGAGCGAATCCTCGGCCGATTCGCGGTAGCGCGGGTCGATGTCCCCCAGCTGGCGGTACATGAGGAACGCGACGCCGAGGGCGTACGCGACCAGGATGCCGATGAAGATCCGGGTGCGCTTGGTCATCGGCGGCCGCGGGCGCCTCAGCCTGGCGGCAGGCCGGCGATTCGCAAGCCCTGGTAGAGCCGTTCCCGCTGCGCGATGAAGGCTGGATGGCTGGACGGACGCAGCTCGTCGTAGCGCGCAACGGTCATGCCGGGCGCAAGCGACAGGAACGTGGCCATCGCGGCGCGCGCCTGCTCATCCCGGCCGGCAAGCGCATCGACGGCCGCCAGGACCGCCTGGGCCGGCGCATTCGCCGGCCGCGCCGCCACCGCACGACGCGCGAGGTCACGGGCACGCTCGTCGTCGCCGCGCATCAGCGCGGCCTCGGCGGCGACGAGGTAGGCCGCACTGAGCTTCGGCGGATCGCGCGCGGCGAGGCGGATCGCGCGATCGGCGTAGGGCTCGACCTCGTCGATTCGCCCGAGCATGAGCAGCGCCTGGGCGATGAAGAGAGGTCCGGCGGCATAGCTCGGCACCAGGCGGCTCGCCTTCTCGAGCGCGGGCAATGCGAGTTCGGGTCGGCCCTTCAGCAGCTGCAGGTTGCTCCAGGAGAGCAGCGCCGTTCCGTCGTTGGGTGCCAGCGACCGCGCCAGGTCGATCAGGCGCTCCGATTCGGCGATGTCGTCCGCCGTCAGCGGATAGCGCTCGGCACGCTCGATGAGGTAAGTCGCGGCCAGGCCGTTCAGCGCGATGATCGATTCAGGGTCGACACGATGCGCTTGCTCGAATCGCGATCGCGCCTGGCGGATGTCGGCACGCGAGCGACGCCGGTCGAGCTCGTACCAGCCGAGCAGCGTCAGGTCGGCAGCGTCGGGCTCGTGGCCGGGCCGCAGCGCCAGCGCGCTGTCGATGTCGCTGAAGCGGGCGCGCAGCGCGCTCACGACCTCGACGCCGATGTCCGACTCGCCCAAGTGCGCCCGCGCCTGCGAAAAGCGCCCGGCCCAGACGACCGCGCGATTGGCGATCGCGACGATCTGGACGTCGACGGCGGCCGCCTGCTCGAGCGTGGGAACCACCTGTCCGCTCACGACATAGGTCGCCTTCAGCGCGCCGGCGAGGCGGTCCAGCGACGGCGACGGGTCCGCATACTCGGACGTCGTCGCGCGACCGATCGAGACCATCCCGACCCGCGTGGCGATCTGGGCCGCGATGTCATCGGCGACCGCGTCGGCGACGCGGCGCAGCGCAGGGTCGTCGCCGGCGGCGGCGAACGGCATGACGGCGACGACGTGACGGGCCGCGATCTCGTCGTCGATGCGGACCGGCGCGAGCATCGGCCGAACCAGGACTGCGCCGGCCGACGCCAGTGCTCCCGCCATTGCCAGGAGACGCCATGCACGCGTCGGCGAGCGCTTGGGGGGTGTCGCCGGCGCGCTCGTCGCTGGGCCGGAGGTCCCGGCATCGTCGGAGCGCGGGCCCGCTACGGGCACGTCGGCGACGGCGACGACGTCGGCGTCGAGCCGGTAGCCGCGCCGAGGCACGGTCCGGATCAGGGTCTGCGACCGATCACCGAGCGCGCTGCGCAACTCGCCGACGCACTGGACCAGGGAATCGTCGGTCACCACCGCCGTCGGCCACAGCCGAGCGATCAGCTCGTCGCGACTGAACAGTCGCCGTGGCTGGGCCAGCAGCGCGCGCAACAACGCCTCGGCCTTGGGCCTGAGCGCGATCGGCGCGCCGTCGGGTCCCTGCAGCTGGCCGCCCCGGGCGTCGAACTCGAAGCCGCAGAAACGCCAGACCGTCGCAACCGCGGGCGCGACCGAGCCGATCTCCGCCCTGGAAATCGGCAACGTTTCGGCGCCGGTTCGTTGAAGCATCGTGGCGTCTTCTCCGCGAGCGACTAGGGTCGTCGCGCGCCCGATTCATTGTGCGCCTGCGTCGATCAAGGGAAAGTCATGAAGCCAGACCGAAGGAAACGTTCGCCTGCGAGGGGGACGCGCGGCGCGTCGGCCGCCACGATCGCGCTCGCCGCCGCGATCCTGGGGGCGGCGTGCGGCGGCAGCGACGACGCACCGGTTGCCGCCGCGCCCGCAGCGGCGTATCGCTTCGACGCCGACACGGTCAAGGTGGCCTCCGGGACGGTCGGCGCGAGCGAGGACTCGACCGCCGCGGTCCGCGCCTTCAAGGCCATTCCCTACGCGGCAGCGCCGGTGGGAGCTCTGCGCTGGCAGCCGCCTCGCCCAGCCGTCAGCTGGACCGGCACGCGCAAGAACAACGGGTTCTCGGTGGCCTGCATGCAAGGCCAGGGCACGGTGCTCACCTCCATCCTCTACACCGGGTCGCCGTCGGTTGGCGAAAACTGCCTCTACCTGAACGTGTGGACACCGGCGGCGAGCGCGGCGGAGAAGCGGCCGGTGATGGTCCTGCTGTTCGGCGGCGGCAACGCGCAGGGCACGGCGTCGAACCCGACCTACGACGGCTTCGGCCTGGCGAGCAAGGGCGTCGTCGTCGTCACCTTCAACTATCGCCTGGGCGTGCTCGGTTGGCTCGCCCATCCCGAGCTGTCGGCGGAATCGCCGAACAAGGTGTCCGGCAACTACGGGCTGCTCGACCAGATCGCCGCGCTGCAATGGGTGAAGGCGAACATCGCGGGATTCGGCGGCGACCCGGCGAACGTGACGCTCTACTCCCAGTCGGCAGGGGCCTGGAATGCACACCTGCTGATGGCATCGCCGCTGGCGAAGGGCCTGTTCCACAAGGCTCTCCTCGGGAGCGGCGGGATGTTCCCGGGCATCAAGGGCAATTCGCGGACGCTCGCTCAAGCCGAGGCCTCCGGCACCACCTTCGCGGCGACCGCCAAGGCCGCGAATCTGGCCGCCTTGCGGGCGATGCTGGCGACCGACCTGCAGGCTATCAGCGGCACCTATCCGGCGGGCCAGAACGTCGACGGCTACGTCCTTCCCGACCAGATCGACATCGTCTTTCGCTCCGGCCAGGCGGCCGACATCCCCGTCCTCACCGGCTCCACATCTGACGAGCAGACCACGAGCCCACCCGGCTTCGCGACCACGCTGGCCGGGTTCCAGGCGCAGGCGGCGACCGCCTTCGGCGCGTCCGCGAGCCAGGTCCAGACGCTCTACGCGGTGACCGACGACGCCTCGGCGGCCGCGGTTCGCTTCACCATCGTGCGCGATTTCGAGCTGGCCTGGCAGCCTTACACGCTGGCGCGAACGATGGCCGCGAAGGCGACGTCGAAGGCCTACGTCTATTTGTTCAACCGCGTGCCGCCCTACTACCCCGATCAGCGCAACTACAGCGAGGCTATCGACCCGGCCACGCTCGGCGCGTACCACACGGTCGAGCAGGTCTACTTCTACAACAACCTGGCGCAGGCGCCACGTCCGTATACCGCGGTCGACCTGCGTCTGGCCGACGTCGCCTCGACCTACCTCGTCAACTTCGCCACCAGCGGCGATCCGAATGCACCGGTGACGACGACGGCCGCCGGCAACGTGTTGCCGCAATGGCCCGCGTTTGCCGGCGCCGGTGCCCGGCTCATGCTACTCGGCGACGTGATCGCGCCGGCGAGCGAGCCGCAGCAGGCCGCGCTCGATCTGTTCGACAAGGTCATCGCCGACAAGATCGGCCGCCCGTTGGCGTTTCAATGACGGACTGGACCGGTTCGAAGACCATGAACCGCCGCCGCGCCTGCGCCGCAACCCTGGGCGGCATGCTGCTCGGCGGCGTCGCAGCGAGCCGAGCCCAGGCAAGGCCTTCGCGCCTGGGCATCCTCGAGATCGGTGACGAGGCCCTGCCGTCGGGCGAAATGGGAGCGTTCTTCGACGAGCTCTCGCGTTTCGGCATCGTCGAAGGCAAGAACCTCGCCGTCGATCGTCGTTTCGCACGCGGCGACCGCACCCGCCTCGACCCCCTGGCCGCCGAGCTCGTCGCATTGAAGCCGGACGTCATCTTCACCGCGAGCGGAACCTCGGGAGCGCAGGCCGCCAAGAAGGCAACGGCGGCGATTCCGATCGTCTTCGACGCTTCCAACGACCCGGTCGGCCGCGGCTTGGTCGCGGGTCTCGCCAGCCCGGGTGGCAACCTGACCGGCAGCGTCCTGTTCGGGATTCAACTCGACCTCAAACGGTTGCAGATCCTGAGCGAGGTCATGCCTGAGCGGAGCACGATCGCCTTCCTCGACGCGCCCGTCGCGGCCGCGCTTCGCGACGATTACCTCGCCAAGCTCGCCGCGGCTGTCGGTCGTGCGACGCGGGTGAGGCTGGTCGGCGTCGACGGCATCGACACGTTCGCGGCAGCGTTCGAACGAATGGCGCACGAACGCGTGGACGCGATTTCGATCGGTGCCTCGCCGCTCACGGCCGCGAACCGGCAAGTGCTTGCCGCGCTCGTCGCCAAGTACCGCTTTCCAGCCATCGCCGACGGCCGCGGCTTCGCCGAGGCCGGCCTGCTGCTGACCTACACCACGGACTTCGTTCAGGTCTACCGGCGAGCGGCGGAGTATGTGTATCGGATCCTGAACGGCGCATCGCCGGCGACCCTGCCGGTCGAACACCCGTCCAAGTTCGTGTTCGTCGTCAACCTGAAGACGGCCCGCTCGCTCGGCATCCGGATTCCGGCCGCCGTGCTCGTCCGCGCCGACGCCGTGATCAACTGAAACGACGCGCGAGCGCTCGGTGGTCGATCGGACCCACGGCGCGCCGACCCGGCCGCATTGACTTCAGGGGGCAAGAATGCCGGACATGCCGGTCGCGACGGCCTGCTTGATGACGTATTCGAGCGCATCGACTTTCTCCTTGGGGCTCATCGCGTCCCAGGAGTGATTGGCGGGCTTCTTGTCCTGCGGCAGCGCCATCGTCGTCTCCAATCCCTGTTTCGACTTGACGACACGCATCGAGGCGAGGTCGAGCAGCGACACCATGACATGGGCATAGGGGGCGAGGAACCCCTCGCCCGTCATGCGGTGCTCGGAGTTGTACATCCCGGTCACGTTGTCGATGTAAAAGCCGATGCCGCTGACCCAGCCGATGCCCCCCAGCATTCCGTCGCCCACCTTGAACGACGGCTCGGCGCGCTGCTTGGTGACGAGGATCAGGTCGGTGGCGCCGGCCTTGGCGAGAAGATCGTGGAGCGCGATGCGCATGTCGTGCGACTCGGTGCTCTCCGTCAGCAACTTTTCCTGCAAAGCGAACAGGCGCGCGTCTCGTATCGACGCATTCAGGACGGGCGTGCCCGGCTTGGCGTCGAGCAGGGCCTTCTCCACCGCATCCGCGGCGATGCGATCGAAGATCGCGTCGGGAACCGGCAGGCTGACGCGCTCGTTCGGGTCGAGGCGGGTGCCGACGTCGGAACGACGGGTGACGATGCTGAACTGGTCGCCGATGAGCGACACGACGGCATAGGTCGGAGATGCCGAGGCCCCCGCCGCATCGGCGGCGGCGGCCGGGCTCATCAGCAGCCAGCATGCTGCGATGGCCGAGAGAGAGCGGGCGAGGGCGGCGGTCATCGATGTCTCCTGAGTGCGGTGGCGTCAACCCGGTGCGGCGGGCAAATCCTCGGCCAATGCGTAGCCGCTGCCGCGCAGGGTCCGGATCGGATCGAGCAGCGGCGCGATGGTCTTCATCTTCGCGCGCAGCGTCTTCACGTGCGCGTCGACGGTGCGGTCCATGCTGTCGCTGTCGTCGCCCCAGACGCGGTCGAGGAGGGCTTCGCGCGTGAAGACATGGCCGGGGCGCGACGCAAGCGTCTTGAGCAGGCCGTACTCGTAGCGCGACAGCTCGAGCGCGCGGCCGTAGTAGCGTACCTGCATGCGGCCTTCGTCGACGACGATCGGCCCTGCCGCGACCGCCGATGGCGCGGCGGCGGCCGGTGCCGTCGTGGCCGCCCTGGCGCTGCGACGCAGCACGCTGCGCACGCGCGCGACCAGCTCGCGCGGCGAGAACGGCTTGGCGATGTAGTCGTCTGCGCCGAGCTCGAGGCCGACGACGCGATCGATCTCGTCGCTGCGCGCGGTCAGGAAGACGACCGGTACCTCGCTCGTCTCGCGGATGCGCTTGAAGATCTCGAAGCCGCTCGCATCGGGCAGGCCGACGTCGAGGATGACCAGCGCCGGCGCTGCCGCGGCGATGCGCTGCAGCGCTTCCTCGCCGGTCGCGCACCAGGCCGGCTCGAAGCCGTCGGTGCGCAGCGCGTACTGCAGCGTGTCGGCGATGCCGGGCTCGTCCTCGACGATGAGGATCGCGGGTTTCATTCGGAGGGCAGGAAGCCTTCGATCGACAGGTAGCGTTCGCCGGTGTCGTAGTTGAAGCCGAGCACGGTCGCGCCGGCGGGCAGGTCGGGCAGCTTCTGGGCGATCGCCGCCAGCGTCGCGCCAGAGGACACGCCGACCAGGAGGCCCTCCTCGCGCGCCGAGCGCCGCGCCATCTCGCGCGCCGCCTCGGCCTCGACCAGGATGACGCCGTCGAGGAGGTCGACGTGCAGGTTCTTCGGCACGAAGCCGGCGCCGATTCCCTGGATCGGGTGCGGGCTCGGCTGGCCGCCGCTGATGACGGGCGAGGCCGCGGGCTCGACGGCGTAGACCCTGAGCTTCGGCCACATCTTCTTCAGCACCTGGGCGCAACCCGTGATGTGGCCACCGGTGCCGACGCCGGTGATGAGCGCGTCGACGCCGCTCGGGAAGTCGGCGGCGATCTCCTGCGCCGTCGTTCGCACGTGGACGTCGATGTTGGCGGCGTTGTCGAACTGCTGCGGCATCCAGGCGCCCGGCGCGCTCTTCGACAGCTCGGCGACGATCTCCTGCGCGCGCGCGATCGCGCCGTTGACGCCCTTCTCGCGCGGGGTCAGCTCGAACTTCGCGCCGTAGGCGAGCATCAGACGACGCCGCTCGACGCTCATGCTGTCGGGCATGACGAGAACGACCCGGTAGCCCTTCACGGCGCCGACCATCGCCAGGCCGACACCGGTGTTGCCCGAAGTCGGCTCGACGATCGTCGCGCCCGGCTTGAGCGCGCCCGAGGCCTCGGCCGCCTCGACCATCGAGACGGCGATACGGTCCTTGATCGAACCGCCCGGGTTCGAGCGTTCGCTCTTGATGTAGACGCTGTGACTCGAGCCGAAGAGCCGGTTGATGCGGATGTGAGGCGTGTTGCCGATGGTGTGCAAGACGTCGTTGGCAAGCATGCCCGGGCCCTTGGCAGTCGCTGGTCGCGGCGATTATGGGTCCGCGCGCGGCGACAATCCGTCGATGCCCGCGCCCCTCGCCAACGACACCTTCCTGCGCGCCTGCCTGTCGCAGCCGACGCCGTACACGCCCGTGTGGCTGATGCGCCAGGCCGGACGCTACTTGCCGGAATACCGGGCGACGCGCGCGCGCGCCGGCAGCTTCATGGGCTTGGCGACGAGCCCCGCTTTCGCGACCGAGGTCACGCTGCAGCCGCTCGAGCGCTTTCCACTCGATGCCGCGATCCTCTTCAGCGACATCCTGACCGTCCCCGACGCGATGGGGCTCGGCCTCTCGTTCGCCGAGGGCGAAGGGCCTCACTTCGCGAATCCGCTGCGTGACGAGGCCGCCGTCGCGCGCCTTCACGTCCCCGACATGGCGCGACTGCGCTATGTCTTCGATGCGGTCGCGTCGATCCGGCGCGCGCTGGCCGGCAAGGTGCCGCTGATCGGCTTCGCCGGCAGCCCGTGGACGCTCGCCTGCTACATGGTCGAGGGCGCGGGGTCCGACGACTACCGCTTGGTCAAGACCATGCTCTACGACCGGCCCGACCTGCTGCACCGCATCCTCGCCGTCAATGCCGAGGCGGTCGCTCTGTACCTGAACGCGCAGATCGACGCCGGCGCGCACGCGGTGATGATCTTCGACAGCTGGGGGGGCGTCCTCGCCGACCGCGCCTTCCAGACCTTCAGCCTCGCCTACACGCAACGCGTCCTCGCGCTCCTGAAGCGCGACGCCGACGGTCGACGCGTGCCGCACATCGTCTTCACGAAAGGGGGCGGACCGTGGCTCGAGGCGATCGCGGCGTCAGGCGCCGATGTCGTCGGCGTCGACTGGACCGTCGACCTCGGCGCGGCGCGCCAGCGCGTCGGACCGGGCGTGGCGTTGCAAGGCAACCTCGACCCGGCCGCGCTGTTCGCGGGCGCCGATGCGATCCGGCGCGAGGTCGCGGGCGTCCTCGCCAGCTTCGGCGCCGCGGCGGGCGAAGGCGGCCGCAATGGCCACATCTTCAACCTCGGCCATGGCATCAGCCAGCACGCCCCTCCCGAGAGCGTCGCCGTCCTGGTCGACGCGGTTCACGGCCTGTCCGCGCCCTACCATGGGGCGCGAACGTGATCGAATTCACGAACGGCGACATCGTGAACTTCTGCGGGTGAGTGAGCGCTCAGGGCTTGACTTATCCCCATGACTTCGTCCTGTCACGAAGGCGGGGCCATCTGTTGCGGCGCATCATCCACAAAACCGCGACCTCGGCTAAGTTGTTGATTTTGCTGGAAGACCTTTCCTGCCGCGAAAGAGGGCAAGGTGGCGCCAAGCGAGACAGGACGAGCCTTTCGAGGCGGGCGACGCGCCTTACCCACAAAGTTTTCCACAGACGCGGTGGAGAATTGCAAAACGCTCGCCAAATCATCGACTTACGCTGCGTATGTGAACATCGGCTGAAGATCTTTCAGAACGCACCAAGCGTCACCCATGGGCGACGCTGATGCGACCGTCAGGGTGCTCGTCGATGCGCCCCGCCATGCCGGCCTGACCCCTTCGCTCACCTATCGAAGTCAGCGCCCGCTCGACCCGGGCTTGTTGGTGCGCGTGCCTTTTGGCCGTCGCGAAGTCGCCGGATTGACATGGGCGACGGACGCAACCGCCGACCCGCCGGGCGAATTGCGCGAGATTGCCGAGGTCTGCGACGCGCTGCCGTCGCTCGGCGCCGACTGGTGCGCGCTGGTCGAGTTCGCGGCGAGCTACTACCAGCGCAGCATCGGCGAGATCGCGCTCGCGGTGCTGCCCCCCGAGCTGCGCCGGCTCGGCCGCGACGCGATCGCCGACCGCATCCGGCGCCTGCACCGCGCGCACGCGACGGCCGGCAAGGACGCCGACGCACCCACCGACCCCGAGCCGGCGTTGACCGACGCTCAAGCCGAGGCGACCGGCGCGATCGCCGCGGCGATGGACAGCAAGTCGCCCGGAACGACGCTCCTGCACGGCGTCACCGGCAGCGGCAAGACCGAGGTCTACCTGCGCGCCGCCGGTCTGGCGCTCGCGGCCGGCCGCCAGGCCCTGGTGCTGGTGCCCGAGATCAACCTGACGCCGCAGCTCATCGATCGCTTCACCCGTCGTTTCGCCGGCCGGCGCATCGTCGCCCTGCACAGCGGGTTGACGCCGGCGCAGCGGCTGCGCAGCTGGCTGGCGGCGCAGCTCGGCCTGGCCGACCTCGTCCTCGGCACGCGCCTGGCGGTGTTCGCGCCGCTGCCTCGGCTCGGCGTCGCCATCGTCGACGAGGAGCACGACGCTTCGTACAAGCAGCAGGAAGGCGCGCGCTACTCGGCGCGCGACCTGGCGGTCTGGCGCGGCCGGCGCGAACGCGTCCTCGTCGTCCTCGGCTCGGCGACGCCGTCGCTCGAAACCTGGCAGCGCGCCGAGGCGGGCCGTTATCGGCGCCTCGCATTGCCCGAGCGGATCGGCGGCGCGGCCTGGCCGGCGATCCGGCTGGTCGACATGGGCCGGCTGCCCAAGGCCACCGTGGGCCTGCGCGCGAGCGCGCCGCCGCCGGCGCTCGCGCCCCAGATCGTCGCCGCGCTGCAGGAGCGCATCGCCCGCGGCGAGCAAAGCCTCGTCTTCCTCAACCGGCGCGGCTACGCGCCGGTGCTGCAATGCGGCGAGTGTGGCTGGCTGAGCGGCTGCCCGCACTGCAGCGCCTGGCGCGTCTTCCACAAGCAGGACCGGACGCTGCGCTGCCATCACTGCGGCCTCGCCGCGGCCGTGCCGCGCGCCTGCCCCGATTGCGGCAACCCCGACATCGCGCCGGTCGGTCGCGGCACCGAGCGGCTCGAGGAGCAACTCGCCGCCCTGCTGCCCGAAGCGCGGATCGCGCGCATCGACGCCGACAGCACGCGCAGGAAAGGCGCGCTCGAGGCGACGCTCGGCGCGGTCCACGCCGGCGAGGTCGACATCCTGGTCGGCACCCAGATGGTGGCGAAAGGCCACGACTTCCGCCGCATCGGCCTGGTCGCGGCGGTCAACCCCGACACCTCGCTCTTCAGCAGCGACTTCCGCGCCCCCGAGCGGCTGTTCGCGCTGCTGATGCAGGCCGCGGGGCGCGCCGGCCGCGACGCCGCGAGCGGCAACGCGAGCGAGATGTGGCTGCAGACTTGGCATCCGACGCACCCGCTCTACCAGGCGCTTGGCCGGCACGACTACGCCGCCTTTGCCGCCGGCCAGCTGAAGGAGCGCGAGAGCGCCGGCCTGCCGCCGTTCTCGCACCTCGCCGTGCTGCGCGCCGACGCCAGGACGGTCGAGGCCGCGCGTGCCTTTCTCGACGCCGCCGCGGCACTGGCGCGGCCGCTCCCGGAGAGCGCCGACGTGATGATCTACGCGCCGGTGCCGCTCGACGTCGCCCGCGTCGCCGACGTCGAGCGGATGCAGATGCTGGTCGAGTCTGCGTCGCGGCAGCGGCTGCAGGCGATGCTGCGCGCGTGGCTGCCGCACCTCGACGCGCTGCAGTCGGGGCGCGGCGAGGGGCACGACGCGACGAGCAGCGACACGGTCCCCTCGCAGCGCAGCGGTGTGCCGCGCCGCGTCCTGCGCTGGGCGATCGACGTCGACCCGCTGACGATCTGATCGCGAGCGCCGGCCGGTCGCGACGGCGCGCTCAGCGCGCGTCGAGCGCAGCGGCGACGTCGGCGAGCAGCAGCGTCGCGCGAACGAGCTCCTCGACCGCTGCGGCGAGGTCGACCGGTGGCTCGAGGGTCTCGATCTCGGCGAGCAGCGCGTCGGCATCCTCGAGGTCGTCGGCATCGAGGTGGCGGTAGAGCAGCGCGAGCGGGCCGGTCAGCGCGTCTTCGTCGGCGGCGAGCAGCCCGGGGAACGTCTCGAGCGCGGCAGCGAAGCCGGCGACCCACGCATAGGCCGGATCGCTGAGGGCGGCGCCGGGGGCCGCGCCGGCCGCGTCGTCGTCGAGCTCGAACACCCAGGGATCGAACCACTCGCGCCGGCCGATCGCGCGCCGCAACTCGGCTTCGCGGCGAGCGACGAGCGCATGGAGCGGCCGCGCATCGAAGCCGGCCGGCAGCGCACGGCCGTCGGCGTCGGTAACGAAGCGCAGCCACCGCGCCGGCGCGATCGCGGTCGGCTGGACGACTACGCCGCACAGGAAGCCGTCGAGCGCGGAGACGTCGAGCGGCTCGAGCGGCTTCGGCACCGCATCGAGAAGCGCCTGCAAGGCGGCGATGTCGCGATCGCCGAGCGGCGCCGGCGCCGCGCCGTCGCGCGTGTGACCGCCGCGGCGCGAACCCGTCGGCCTCGGCCGGGTCACCACAGGATGAGCTGCGTGCAGCGAAAGAGCGCGATGCGCTTGTCGTCCGGGCCGAACACGGTCACCGACCAGACGTGCGTCGTCCGGCCGATGTGCTCGGCGACGCATTCGGCGCGGATCTTTCCTTCGCGCGCGGTGCCGAGGAAGTTGCTCTTCAGCTCGATGGTGGTGAAGTTCTTCGCCTTCTCCGGCAAGTGCGCGAAGCTCGCGTAACCGGCGCTCGTGTCGGCGAGGAGCAGGACGCTCGCGGCATGGAGGTAGCCGTTGGGCGCCATCATCCAGGGCTCGAGCGTCACCTCGGCGTCGACGCGGCCCTCGGCGATCCGGGTGACGACGAGGCCGAAGCGGCCCGGCAGGCAGTCGGCCTGGCGCCGGTGCAGGCTCTCGGCGGTGATGTCGGCTCTCAGCATCCTGACCCTCGCAGCCAAAGGGACAGCATAGCCAAGGTGGCGTGGGCTCGGTGGCACGGCGCCGATCGGTTGACGGATACTGTCTGCATGACGCCCCAAGCCGAGGATTCGGCCCGCCTGCAGGAGCTTCTCGGCGACATGTACGCCGAGCGCACGCCGCGCGCCGACACGCAGTCGGCGGTGTTCGACGTCGTCCTCGCGCGCCTGCATTGCGCCCGCGTCAGCATGTGGAAGTTCGACCGCGTCGGCGACGAGCTCACCCTGCTCTGCTTCGCCTCGAAGACGGCCGCCGGCGTCTTCGACACCTCGGAGCGGCGCCTGCACCGCCCCGAGTTCATCGACTACTTCAACTCGCTCGTCGACGCCGGCACCTACATGAGCGTCGATGCGATGAACGACCCGGTGCTCCAGCCGATGCGCGAGAACTACCTCGTCGCCAACAACGTCGTCTCGATGCTCGACGCCGCCTTCGTCCTCAACAACCAGACCTACGGCATGGTGTGCTGCGAGGAGCAGCAGCGGCGCGAATGGAAGGCGAGCGACGTCGTCTCGCTGCGCGCGATCGTCAACAAGATCGCGCTGCTGATGTGGAATGCGCCCGACCCGGTGCTGCTGAAGACGCCGTCGCTGCCGCTGCGCGTCCTGTTGAAGCAGGAGCCGAGCCCGCCCCCCGAGCGGCGGCGCTGAACCCAACGATCGACCGAGGAGACCCGCCCATGGGCGCCAACGAAGCCTTCACCAGCACGGCCGACATCGGCCACTTCATCGGCGGCTGGCGCGTCGCCGGCGCGAGCGGGCGCACCCAGCCTGTCACCAACCCGGCGACCGGTGCCGTCGCGCGCCGGGTCGCGCTTGCCGCGCCGGCCGAGGTCGATGCCGCCGTCGCCGCCGCCAAGGCAGCGCAGCCGGCGTGGGCGGACACGCCGCCGCTGCGCCGCGCCCGCGTCATGCAGGCGTTCCTCAACCTCCTCAACCGCGAGCGCGACACCCTCGCGGCGATGATCACCGCCGAGCACGGCAAGGTGTTCAGCGACGCGCAGGGCGAGGTCACGCGCGGCATCGACATCGTCGAATTCGCCTGCGGCATCCCGCAGCTCTTGAAGGGCGACTACACCGACCAGGTCTCGACCGGCATCGACAACTGGACGATGCGTCAGCCGCTCGGCGTCGTCGCCGGCATCACGCCGTTCAATTTCCCGGTGATGGTGCCGATGTGGATGTACCCGATGGCGATCGCGTGCGGCAACGCGTTCGTTCTCAAGCCGAGCGAGCGCGACCCGTCGCCATCGATCTTCATGGCCGAGCTGCTCGAGGAGGCCGGTCTGCCGAAGGGCATCTTCAGCGTCGTCCAGGGCGACAAGGTCGCGGTCGACGCGCTGCTCGCGCACAAGGACGTGAAGGCGCTCAGCTTCGTCGGCTCGACGCCGATCGCACGCTACATCTACGAGACCGGCGCGAAGCACGGCAAGCGCGTGCAGGCGCTCGGCGGCGCCAAGAACCACATGGTCGTGATGCCCGACGCCAACCTCGAGCAGGCGGTCGACGCGCTCGTCGGCGCCGCCTACGGCTCGGCCGGCGAGCGCTGCATGGCGATCTCGGTCGCGGTGCTCGTCGGCGACATCGCCGACCGGATCGTGCCGCTCCTCGCCGAGCGCGCGACCAAGCTGATCGTCAAGAACGGCATGGAGGGCGATGCCGAGATGGGGCCGCTGGTCACCCTCGACGCGAAGATGCGGGTCGAGTCGTACATCGCGGCGGGAGTCGCCGCCGGCGCCACGCTCGCCGCCGACGGCCGCGGCCTCGCCGTTGCCGGCCACGAGAAGGGCTTCTTCACCGGCGGCACGCTGTTCGACCACGTCACCCCCGAGATGAAGATCTACAGGGAAGAGATCTTCGGCCCGGTGCTCTCGTGCGTTCGCGTGCCCGACTTCGAAGCGGCGCTCAAGCTCGTCAACGAGCACGAGTTCGGCAACGGCGTCGCCTGCTTCACGAGCGACGGCAACGTCGCGCGCGAGTTCGCGCGCCGGGTCGAGATCGGCATGGTCGGCATCAACGTGCCGATCCCGGTGCCGA
>Ga0163162_10002480_pt1 | contig 17431 bp, 12 predicted proteins | sample S55metaG_FD_115310 | JGI IMG/M metagenome (GOLD analysis project Ga0163162, IMG submission 115310) | Switchgrass rhizosphere microbial communities from Kellogg Biological Station, Michigan, USA - S5-5 metaG | ecosystem: Host-associated > Plants > Roots > Rhizosphere > Soil | place: USA...
ACGTGATACCGGATCGACGGGAATCCACATGCTGACGTTATCGGATCCCGCAATGTTGTAGTAGGGCTGGTCCTGATGCCAGGGCGTCCGCTGGCGCGTGTTCGGTTCTTTCACCAGCACGTGATCGTGATAAAGCCGCACCGTCTGCCCACCAATCAACGCCGCCGCGGCACCAGGCGCCGGCGATTCGAAAATGAACCGTCGATACGCCTCGTTATCTTGCCAGTTGCAGAAGTCCTCGAAGAACCAGCCGGGGTCGTCGGCGCGGCTCGCAGTCTTCGCGCGCTCACTCGGTTGCGCGATGTTGTGGTCGATTCCAGAGCGCAGTTGGGAAATTTCACCGGCATTGAACAAACCCCGGATGCAAATTGCGCCGTTCCGGCGAAACTCTCGCACCAGGTCCGGCGTTATTGCTTTGGCCACTCGCGTTTGCATGTCTGATTCCATCTCCGGCTCCCCTCAGTCACCATAAATGTTGAAGTCGAAGTACTTGCGGGCCAGCCGGTCGTAAGTTCCATCGCGCCGTATCGCGCTGATGGCGCCGTTCAACTGCGCAGCCAACGCGGCATTGTCCTTGCGAACGCCAATCGCCACGCCGTCGCCGGCCACACGCTTGTCCTTGACTTCATCGCCGGCGAAGGCATAGCCCTTGCCGCGCGGAGTCTTGAGAAAACCGATGTCGGCCTGTACCGCGGACTGGAAGGCTCCGTCCAGACGCCCCGTGGTCAGGTCCTGGTAGATCGCGTCCTGGGTAGGATATGAAACGACCGTCACACCTTCCGGCGCCCACACGGCCTTCGCAAAGGTTTCCTGCATCGAGCCCTGATCCACGCCAATGCGTTTGCCCTTCAGCGATGCGGCATCGGGCACGAGCGGCGAGCCGGTTGCCGCCACCAGACGCGATGGACCGTTATAGATTTTGTCGGTGAAATCGATCTGCTGTTTGCGCACCGCCGTGGCGGACATTGCCGACAATATGGCATCGAACTTTCGTGCTTTCAAAGCCGGGATGATAGCGTCGAAGCTCTGTTCGACCCAGACGCATTTCACGTGGAGGTTCGCGCAAATTGCGTTGCCCAAATCGATGTCAAAGCCGACGAGCGTACCGTCCGGCGCCTTCGACTCAAACGGCGCGTAAGTCGGATCGACGCCAAAACGAATCACCTTCGGGTCCTGCGCGTGAGCGGCCAGCGGGAGTATTGCGAGAAACAGCAAATTCAGTAGGCTACGGCGTTTCATGGTGCGATTCCTGGATAGGTGGGTCAGTTCGATGCGTGATCGCCGGGGGGCGTTGAACTCAGGAAGGCCATCGCGCGAGAGAAGACCTGCTGCGCGCGCAACGCCGTCATTTCGCGCCAGTGAGCATCGGCGGGGAAGAAGTGCTCCAGCAATGCGGCCTTGATGCGACGGCCCGTTGCATCGAATGGATCGCCGAACAAATGCAGCCAGTGGTCGTCGCGCAATAAGCGATGCGAGCGCGCAGAGTCATACGTGCCGCATTCAATGACGAATTGCATCAGGTCCACGCTGCTTAGCTGGTCGAGCATGGCTTGCGATGTATAGCCCGTGGCCGTGGCGGCAATGCCCGTGTCGGTAGTGGACGATGGACTCGTGACGATGGTGTGCAGCCACGGACCATAGAGCGCCTGCATGCGCGATAGCATCGGGTAAGTCTGCTGCGTGATCGCCATCAGCATGGGATGACCAAACGCGCCCGCGCCGGTGTGCAAGTCGAAACATATCGCCGTGCGCGCGTCGGCAACGTGCTTTTCCATGATCGCGCGTAGCGTGCGGTTGCTCCAGGCCGGCTCGCGGCCGCCGAAAAACAGGCCGTCGGCATGCACGTATTGTCCCGCTTCCACAACGCTCATTACCGCGCCACGTCCATCACACGCAATGCGTGCCGCCAAGATTGCGTCAGCGAGGCTGCGAGCCGGACCTTCGAGTTCGGGACAGAGGTAAATCTCGTGCATCGATTCATAACCGGCGTTCACCGGCAGGGGCTGGTCGAACGCGAGATAGTTCCGGTTCAGGTCGACGTTGTCTTCCGTGACGCGCCGCAGCCACGCCGTTCCCCATGGATTCACGAGATGGATGAAGACAACGCTTACTCCTTCGGGAACGCCGTGCGTGTGCAGCGACTCAAGTAGCGCGATCTGGCAATCCGAACCATAGAAGCCTTCGATGCCATGGGTTCCCGACAGGACCACCAGCCGGTTGTGGGCATGTGGATCGCCGATTACGGCGACATCGGTGGCGAGCGTCTCGTCGCGCGGTCCTTTCAATGGATGCAACCACTCGGTCAGGGATGCATTCGCCATGCGGGCAGCGCTTAAAAACCGCTCGCGCTGACGATCGAATGAGGGCGCTTCGAGGAAGTGCGGATTCATGGGTGATCTATATGTGAATAGCTGATTGTTCCGCCTTGTCGCGCTGCTCCGCATCGATCAGGCGTTGCACGCCACGGCGAAATCGCGTCGGACCCGCATCGAGCGCGAGGTTGATATTCGGCGTTCGCCGGTTTGCCATCCCGGCATGCACGGCGGCAAGGATCACGCGGTCTTCATCGAATGCGTGGCGCACGTCTTCATTGAATTGCTCCGATACACCCTCGTCAGTCTGGTCGAAATTTCGCGCCTGAAACCAGTAATAGCGCGTGGTTGATTCGTCGATTGGCGTCAAGAAGTTGTACGAGTTCATGAGGAACACGTCGGTGTGCATCGGCTCGGACTCGCTACCTGTGCCCGAAGGCGTGAAAATAGCCTTGATTACGGCATGCGACGGAAAGCGCACTTCGTATTGCTGTTTTCGATCGCAGCGCCCGCTGAATTTGACGTAGCGTGCGTAAAAAGGCGCGACCTCGACGTCGCGCATCCAGCGTGAGACCGTGACACCGTTCCCGCTTTCCACGGTAGAGAGCGGTTCGCCCTCGCACGCCGCGTTGCCGAACGAGGACGGATGCACCCACGCTACATGCGACGGATCGAGAAGGTTGTCGGTCACATACAGGTAATGGCAATCGACGGTCATGGCGTCGCCCTGGTTGATGCCCCACGCGGGGTCATCCCATTCCGGCACATCGATAATCGTCGCCGGATCGGCATTCTCCGGCGGACCCATCCAGAGCCAAACCAAACCATAGCGCTCGTGTGCCGGATAGCTCTGAACCCGCGCACCAGGCGGAATTCGCGCATTGCCGGGTGCGCGCACGCATGTTCCCGCGCCGTCGAATGTCAGTCCGTGATAGCCGCATTCCACATGCTCGCCTTTCAGGCGGCCCATCGATAAAGGCAACTTGCGATGCGGACACGCGTCTTCAAGCGCGGCTATGGACCCGTCAGGCTTCCGGTACACCACGATCGGCTCACCCAGCAACCGCGTTGCATGGAGCCCGGATCCGACCTCGTCGCTGCGAGCAGCGACGTACCACGCGTTTCTTACGAACATGATGCATTCCTTGGCGCTTAGCGGACCTCTAGCCGGTCTATGTAGAAAGCTTAGGAAGCCAATATTCAAAAGAATAGAGGGGCGTTTTTATTGGTTTGTTTAGAATTTCTAAAATGAATTTACAGGAGCCGATCATGGATACGCTGCCGCCTCTGCGCGCACTGCAAGTGTTCGACACCCTCGGGCGCTCTCAGGGCGTGGTGGAAACCGCGCGGCGGCTGGGTGTATCGCCGGGCGCCGTGAGTCAGCAGATCAAGCAACTGGAGGACGCGGTCGGCATACGCCTGCTTGCCAAGGAAGGCAAGCGCTTGAGATTGACCGAGGCCGGGCGGATCTATCACGCCAGTTGCGCCCAGGCGTTCGAGAGTCTTCGGCTGGCCCGTGCGGAACTGGAGCGGGGCAAGCTGACGCGCAGCCTGTGCATCAGCGCGTTGCCGTCCGTCTTGTCGAAGTGGCTTGCGCCACGGATCTACACTTGGCGGCGAGACCATCCCGAGATCGACATCTTTCTCGACGGTACGCATTCTGAACCGTCACACGATGGCAATCGCATCGACTTTCGCATTACGTATGGCGAACGCATCGACCAGTCCAGAACGCGCGCGGAGCTGTTCCACGACAAGGTCGTGCCTGTGTGCAGTCCCGCATTGACCAGCGGGAGAGTACTCGCTCATCCGCGTGACATACTCGAATACCCGCTGTTATCGATCGACTGGTTGCCCAAGTTTTCGTCGCCACCTTCATGGCGCGACTGGTGCGCGGTCAACGACGTGGACGACGACGGCGTGCGCAACACTAAACTCGTGTTTTCACTGTCGAGCCTGGCAATACAAGCGGCCATTGACGGCGAAGGTTTCGTGCTCGCGCAAACGTCCATGATCGCAGCGGACGTTGCCGCTGGCCGGCTTGTCATTCCCTTTCCCGCGGGCGTGGCGCTCCTGTCACCGTACTTCGTGACATGGCAGGCGAGTGCATTCGATCACCCGCACTGTCGCGCGTTTCATCGATGGATTCTGACGCAAGGACGCGAACAACAGTCAATCAACGATACGCTCGCCGTTTGAAGCGGCCTCGCATTTCGCAACGGCGTCTGGCTAGTCCGCCGGTTCGCTTTTTTTTGCGCCCAAGCTGCGAGCACGCTTCGCGAGCTCGCGTGAATGCCCGCGCATGGTGTGCATGAACGCAAAGTCTCCCCGCATCTGTTCGAATGTATATCGCCGAACGAGGTGACCGCCGAAGCCCGCGAGGAACTTGAGAATGCCTGCTGTGGAAACACCGTCGAAGTCGATCTCGAGCCCGCGTTCACGAGCGACTTTCATTGCCTGCCAGACGAGCAGGGCGACCGCACCACTGTGTGCGGTGGCTTTGCGCGTAGTCAGGAAATAGTAGACGTTCGACTTGTCCCAGATGAGCGCGGTTGCTGCGTTGAGCGTGCCATCGGCGTCGAACGTGCCAAGCAGCATGCCGGCGTTGTGTCGAAGGACTTCCGTCAAAAGCCGCCGCATGATCGTGGAGCCATAGACGTTGTCGAGCCTACGGGTGGCAAGATTGGAATCGTAGAAGTCGACGAACGACTCGACACTTGGAAGTTCACGCACTTCGAATCGCTCTGCCGAGCGCCGTACCCGGTTGCGTGTGTTCCAGCGAAGTCCTCGCCACACACTTGCTTCGTCTGCGCCCGCGGGAAGCTTGAGAGTGAATCCAACGGCGACTTTAAAGCCATGCAGAGAAAAAGCGGCCGCTTCGGCGTCCGACACAAGCGGATGCGCGATCTGATGGAAATGAGCGCATTCGGGTAGCTGCGCGATCAACTCGCGCGTTACATCCAGGCGATGACACCATTCCGGATCACCCGCATCGGCGGCTTGCCGCTTGATGACGGGACCCAGGGTTCGAGTGAGCGGCGGCAAGGTCGATACGCGCCATAGGCCTTTCTTCGTAAGCGTATAGGGCATCTCGCCAATGACGTCGTCGCCATTCTTCACGACCGCCATATGCCAATGCTCGCCTACGGTGGCATTGAGCCACCATGGTTCATGAAAGACCGAGCGCTCGGTCAAACCTGAAGACGATACCGGAACGTGCTTTGGATTCGCAGACTCGCCGGGTGCGCCCTTCGCCTTGCCGGTTTGCGGTTTAAGCGGGGCAGGCACTGTCACCACAGGAATGTTTTCTCTGTTCATGACGCTCGAATCCCCCGTATTGCCGATGCGGACGCCCGAGGGTAGAAGTACACGCGGGCATGCGACCGTGCGACAGCGTACATTGGAACTACGATTGCAGCCGGCATGGCCTGAAGCACCGGCGCAGCAAGGACAAGGGATATCCCTCGTCGACGATTACTACTGGCGCGTCATGGCATAAAGGATCATGTCCTTGACCGCGGCCGATTCGACCAGCGGGCGGGATGCGTTGGCCGCGCGCGCCGTAACGCCGTGCCAGATCATGATGCCCTTGGGCTGGTGATAGCCGGTACCGGGATCGCGGTGTATCTTCGTCATTCCCAGGTCCGACAGCGGGATCCCAACGTTGAGTCCATCGTCGGTGCGTAGATTGACCAGGCCGGTATCCATGACGGACTGCGGCTCGCCCAGCGCCAGATTCACGGAGCATCCCTCCTGATGAACGCGAAACCAGAGAGATTCACTATTGGCATCGCGGAGTTGCTGCGCCCGTCTGATGAATTCCGCCGCATACGTCTGTGACTCGAATTCGAAATTGAAATCGGGCTGCATTGCAAGGTTTGATTTGAACGGATGATTGAATCCGATGGCGGCAGCGAGTTTCGCTGGATCGTGCAAACGAAGCTCACCATGATACGGAGGACGTTTGATCGCTTCCTGTCCCATCGACGACAAGATCAGCAAGGTGCCGCCGCGGCGCCCGGCGAGTGTTGCGAGCTTGCCGATCTGTGCATCTGCAATATCCATTGCGGCGAGGACGGTCTCACCCTTGAATTTGTCGCTCGCTGAGGTGTTCTCCTGCCCAAAGTCTTCGGGGAAGGCGTATCGCCAATAACGGTGCATCGCGCCGGCAACATGATTCGTAAAGAAAGTCGAAAACTCAGGTTTCGAGTGCCGGTATGCGTCAAGAAAAACGTCGAAAGCGAGCGGAGCCTGCAGCAGCGGGCGTCTCGCCCGGTACCGACGGTCCCTGCGTTCATTGCCGAGCTGAATCGCAAGCTTGGCAAGCGTTCTGGGACGAACGCCGATGAAGGGCAGCTTCGCCGCCTCGACGATGAGGTTCGTGTCTACATGCACGTCACTTGCAACCGCAGAATCCGACGCCGTTTGTCGCAGGTTGATCCTTTGGAATGCTGAATATTTAGATGGGTAAGTTTCGGGTGACCGTGCGAAGGTGTCGGGGATATAGAAGCTGTAGCTTCCGGAATGCGGAACTGGATAAGATTGAAGACTGCCGAACACTCCAACCGAGTAACCCTGCCGGGAAAGAATTTCCCAAACTGGAGGGAAAAGCTCGGCGGCAGACAGGTCCTGGTTGATGAAACGAATCTTGTGTACTTCGTTATAGACGCCACGGTGCACAGTCGGCCAAGTTGACCACGGGTGCAACTCGCCCTGGTCGTGAGTCATTGTTGTGTATGAAAGACATTGCGGAAGGAGCCTGGAGAGGTACGAATCGGGTCGCAGTGCAACATACCAATCCACGACTCGCCAAGGGACTTCGTTCAATTCATAGACTATCAGCGGGAGGCGGCCACGGACGCTTGCAATTTCGGAAAGATCGAAGTCTCTGGACATTGCTGACGTGCCCCGGTCGAGTGAAAATTCCAAACACTTCCTAAGCATTCTCAATAAATCACGTTGCACTGTATTGTCGCAACTGGATGTGTGTTATCCCACGTTTCTAATCAAGTTGAATTTGCGTCAGTGCACTGTATTCAATGCATGATTGCGACGGGTGCACGCAGTATTGTTCGCATGGCATCCCTTATGGCGCGCAGGCTGTTTGTAGATGGACATGACAGCCTGCGCCGCGCTGGTGTTTAAGGGAATCGCCGAATAGTTCGCTGCTGGATTTTATGGGAAATTTGTATGCGGTCACTGTCCCAATCGTCTATTCGAAACTAAGTAAATCCGCCAAGCGACGCTGCGTCTTCCGGGAGGCGATATGGTGTGTCGGCGACACGTTATCGAAACGCTGCTGCTTGGCGCATTATTCGAAGCCCGGGGCGTTCCCACCGCACAGGCGGCAGTATCCGCTTCTACCGACGTTGTAGTCGACACGTGGTTCGGAGTAAAGGGAGACGACAAGACAAACGACAAAGCGAACCTCCAGAACGCCATCGACAGGTCGGTCGGCAAGACGTTGCTGATAACCGGCCGAAGCAGGATTGATGCAAGCGGTCTCGACATGCGAACGGGAAGTCGTCTGCGATTCGCACCCGATGCATCGATCAAGTTGCTTCCGCACAACGAGGTCTTTTATCAGATGCTGCGAATCTGGGATGTGCGGAACGTGGTGCTGGAAAACGCAACGCTCGATGGCAGCAAAGAATTGAATGCGGCAAAAAAAGACTCGGTAAAAGGCGGCTACGGCATGGGGATCTCAATTGCCGGAAGCTCAAATGTCGCTATCTTGTCGACCGCGACAGTGAACTGCTGGGGTGACGGAATTTATATCGCCAACAGTTATGGTCACAAGGACAGGTGCAGCACCGCGATTCGTGTGATAGATCATCGCGCCAGCCGTTGCCGGCGGCAAGGAGTGTCGATTATCAGCGGACGGGATGTGCTGTTCGAAAATCCAGTCTGGGAAAACATCGGCGGCACGGACCCATCGGCGGGTCTGGACATCGAGCCGAACAGCAATCAGGACGTGCTGGAACAGATTCGCATCCTTAGTCCGACGACCCGCAATTGCCGTACGGGTATTCTCGTTTACCTTAAAGAAATCCCCGGGCCGATCGCGAAGAATGTTCAGATAGAAATACGGAATCATCGAGACGAGTCGTCAACGGACGCCGCGTTCAGCGTGTCTGGCCTGAAGACCGATGGTCATGTTGTCACGGGTCGGATTGCCAGCATTTCTCCGATCTGGGTCAACCCCCGGCTGGCGGAGGTCAAGAGTGTTGGTTATGACAACGCGGGTCCGGCGATCGTAGTGACCGGCCGACGACTCGTTCCTTGAACGCGTGCTAGGCGCTAATACGACAAAGCTGAACGGAGCATTAGAGATCCAAGGTACTTAACGAAGTGCATTCGAGCGTCTTCAGGAAAGGACCATGAAATCGACATCGGCGATCGGCGCATCTGCGTTGCGGACGACACCCGAACGGCGCCGTGCGAGCGCCTACTTCCGGACACCGCAGGGGTGGCTGTTTCTGCTTCTCGCTATTGCGGTGCTTGCGACCCTCAGCCTTGGCGACAGGTCGATTGGTGTACTGGACCAGGATAACTACGTTGCTTACTTCAAGGTGACGACGTGGGATTGGGTCGTGCATTTCTATCAGGACAGCGCGTCGCTTTCCAGCTTTGTCATCAGCCTCGTGACAGAAGAGTTAGGTTGGCGAGTGTGGGTGGTTTTGGTCAACTCATCAGGGATGACGCCGGAAGCCGGTGTTCGTCTGACGGTCGTTGTACTGAACCTCCTTGTCATGTATTCGCTTGCAAGTCTTCGTCGTCCGTTGATTGGTCTGATTCTTTGGATCGTGATGCCGACAGCGCTCGCGACAGTCGGCCTGTTCCAGATCCGGCAAGGGTTTGCGTTTGCCATCACCATGCTGTTCGCTGTACGGCTCAACCGTCCCATTCTTGGCGCGCTCATTGCGAGCGCCGTTCACACCACGTTCGCGGTGCCGGCACTTTTACTTATTGCCGTGCGTATTTGCAACCGCAGCCTATGGATTGCGCTGGCTGGCGTCAGTGCCATGGCGCTTGTATTGGCATCGTCCGCGAGCTTTCTGTTTCAGAACTTCGGCGGGCGCAGGCTCGAAGAATATGCGGGTTACCAAGATGACTTCACCATCCGTCTGATCGCACTTTTAGTGGGATATATGTTTGCGTCGGTTGCTGTCCTTTATTCTTCCGAGCGCACTGCGCTCACGCAACGGGATGAATCGATACGCCAAATGTGCATCATGCATATTGGACTTGTCATCTATCTGGTCGCCGCCTTCCTGGTTTTTCCGTTCGGGAAAGGACGTGTCTGGTATTGCGTTCCCTTGCTTGTTCCATTCTTTGTTCCCGAGATCAAGTTCAGAAACGCGATCGTGGTTTGGTTGACCGTTATCTTGCTGTCGGTGGTGACCGCTGACGTCGTAAAAAGCTATTACGAAGAGGTGTACACCTACTTCATCGGCTAGATTCGTGGCTGCCATCGCTATAAAACAAGCTTCTCGCGCTTTCAGGAGCACACAGATGTCAACCGAAGCCCTTGCGTTTGAAACTGTTCGGACGGTCGACGGCTTCCGGGCGCTTCAGCCCGAATGGGACGATCTCTGGCGCCGCGCAAAAGGGGAATATTTTCAGTCCTTCGCTTTTTGCAACAGTGCCCTCGAGACGGATGACATCGTTGCTCGACGAAAGCTCCACTGCGTGACGGGTCGACGTGACGGAAGACTCGTGGCTATTTGGCCGCTCGTCACGTTCAGGAACGTTTGCTGGAAGTACGCAACGCCGCTGGGCCCCGAAAACCGCGCTCCCAGCGATATTCTCGCCGCACCCGACGACGACAGGGATGAACTCGTCAGGGCCACATGGCGCGCGGCGCTCAAATCAACAGGCGCCGATGTCTTCCAGCTATGGCGTATTCGCTCAACGTCCTTGTTGCACCGCTACGCCACGCGCGAGAATATTGCGCGCCGGTTGCAAGAGGAGCCGACGCCCTATGCAATGTTGCGAAAGGAGCAGGATTGGGAGGCTTTTTGCCGCTCGCGGCCCGGCCGGTCGAGAACACGACCGCTGTATTTGAAAAAGCGGCTCGCTTCACATGGCGCGATCAGTGTTGAAATGGTCGAAGCAAACGATAAACGGCTCCAGCCTCTCATCGACTGGTTCGTTCTGCACAAGCGCGAATGGGCTTGCCACAACGGTCTTAACAGTCAGTGGGTTTTTTCAGAGTCCAGCCGCGCATTTTGGAACGCTCTGTTATCACAGGGTTCTCCTGACGCGGCCGAGTTCCGCTTGTTCGTGCTGACATTGGACGGCGAGCCGTGTGCAATCAATATCATTGCAGTGAACGCCGCGTGCGCATACCTTCTCGCCAACACTTACGATCGTGGCAATGCGCGTCTTTCACCAGGCACCGTACTGATCGATGACTGCGTGAAGTGGGCTTACGATCACGGGCTCGATTTTGACTTCGGCCCGGGCGATCAGAGTTACAAATTCTCGTGGACCGGCGGACTCTCATACACGACCGCCTCCTTCCTCGTGCTACCCACCTTGTGGGGGCGTTCGGGCCATGCTGCTAAGCAAGGCGTGAACCGCCTGCGCGGTATTGCGGGGCGCGTTGCAGGCAAACGCTCGCTGGAAATACGTGAAGACGCGCCGGAAAACTAGCGGAGCGGACAAAAAGGCGGTTATCGATGCCGGGTCTTTTCGGCAGCGGCCGGGCCGATTACGCCGCCGTGACCCGGGACCATCCAGTGCGGGGTTCTAAACCGGACAATGCATCTATATAGCCAGAGGTAAGCGGCAACAAACGCGAGCGCCGCGCCGGCAAGGACCATCGGACTTTGCCAGAAGAGCGTAGCCGGCACAATGCCGATCAGCGCGAGCGCCCAAAGGTAAGGTGAGGTGTTGGGGTTTCCGCGTTCGCACACTCCGGGATCTTCTGAGCGCGCGCCTCGCCGTGCGACGCGCTTGTAGACAAGCGTATGCAGATGCAGGCCGTCCGGCTGGCTGACTGAGCGTCCTTTGAGCATGCGCCGCCGATAAATCGAGAATATTGTTTCGAAGAGAGGGTAGATTGCCACCACCGCGGCATACCACGAACAGACATTAGGATGTCTTACTATTAATATGACCAAAAGTTCAGCCATCACAAATCCAATAAAATATGCGCCGCCGTCCCCTAAAAAAATGTAGGCCGTTGGATAGTTCCAGATGGCGAAGCCAAGAATGGCTCCAACCATTGTGAGCGCGACGCTCATTGCGAACCAATCGCCGACCTCGTGCGCTACATAACCGATTGATCCGAATATAAGGATCGAAGTCACGGACGCGAGCCCGTTCATACCATCTACAATATTCATGGCGTTCGTCAAGCCGGCAACGGCGACCATGGTAAGGCCAATTGCCAAAGGCGACATGGCAAGCCAACCGTCGATCATGGGCAAATCCACGCGAGCGATTACGGCCTGAAGAAGATAAGCGCCGATCACCGCACCGCCCAATGCACTGAACAGACGTGCGCGCGGGCTCACCCGCTTGGTCGTATCTTCCAGAAGACCACTGCAGAACGCCGGCGCTGCCGCGCAGATCAGCATCATTGTCTCGCCGCGAGGATTGGATCCGAATAACGCGCCTATCGTACAGGTCACGCAGGTCGCGCAGACTATTCCTATACCTCCTACCCGCGGAACGGGATGCTTGTGATTCTTTTGCACTGCGTCGAGGTCGTAGTCTATTAGCGTTCTGCCGAATCGCCCGGCATAGCGGACTATCAGCATGGAGACGAGAAATGAACTGACAAAGCCTAGCGCAAGGTTAAACATGGTTTCCAGCCCGGCGACACAGCGGTGGGTCGATTTTTCGACGTTCGGCGTCTAACTCGAGCGAGTCTAACGTCTGTGAGTTCGCATTAAGACCTTCGGCGTTTAACGGAGATCGTATTAGTTCTTACTGACAACCATGCTGACGTCTTGCGATACGTTGTGCCCGTAGGCGTCTTTTATCATAGGCAAAAAACTGCCCGATTCAACGCCGATTTATATTGCGGTTTACCTTCATTGCTCGCAGCGGTTACTGCCGTCATCCAGGCATAGCGGTTATCTGAACTCGCTATCTACCAGTCTCTTAGCATAATTCGTTTTACGCGTGATCAGCCTAATGTGGGCTATCGAACATAGCGCCAGAAGTCGCGAAGGAGGAACGTTCATAACGGTTATCCGAGATTGCAATCTTATGAAAAATATGAAGTTAGGATTGCTCCATGAATTAAGGAATCCGACTCGATTACAGGGTATGGCCGGATATTTTTTGGACTGTTTATTCGTGAATATGCTTTCTCACCTAAAGCACGGTTTAGGATCGTTGATCACGCCGAGCGGAATCGATCGGACTTGGAAACTTTCGAGCGGTATTCATCTTGATGAACGCAATTCCTAAGATCGAATACGCGGTACTGCAGGTGTTAATCGGAGTTGCTTCACGAAATAGGTCGGAAGGATGACAAGCGGCTGTCGTGAAGGGGAGCCTTTTGGATGGTTTCTACCTGAATGAAAGACGCGAAAAGGTGTTAGTGAAACGCCGCTGCATTCTCGAAGTTTTTCGGGCTAGTTGTTCCGGATCGCTAATGTGCACTCCCGCACATATGACGCTGAATGCTGCTGATAGGGTGAGCTACGCTTGTACGGGTTAGCAGTCCGTAACAAACAGGGCGGGGAAAGAATGAGACAAGCTTCCGCAGTAGAGCCGGGCTTCGATCACACCGAGCAAGCTCGCCTTGCTTCGATCCTCGACGCACTCATTCAATACCGCCTGATGATCGTCGTCACCACCTTGATCTTCGTGGTGATTGGCGTGGCTTACGCATTCCTCACACCGTCTATCTACGAAGCGAGCGTGCTGATCAAGGTTGACGATTCCGCCGGTGGGCCGTCGCGGCAGGATGGCAACGAACTTCTTAACAACATCTCCCCGGGTTTCGACGAGAAGTCCTCTGCGGAAGGCGAAATGCAAGTGATCGGCTCGCGTTTCATAGTTGCGCGCGCGGTGGAAGCACGCCATCTGAATGTTTATGCGACACCGCACTACTTCCCAATAATAGGAGAGTGGCTTGCGCGCCGCGCCGATTCGCTGTCGGAGCCGGGCCTGATGGGCACTGGCGGGTACGCATGGGGCAACGAATCGATCAAGGTCAGCTCATTTGAAGTTCCGCAGAAGTTGCAAGGCGAAAGCTACACGCTCAAAGCGCTCTCTGACAGAAACTATTCACTCAGCGGTCCAGGCCTTCCTGAGCGAGGCGTGACGGGCCGGGTTGGCGAGCTCGCCAATTTTGAAACTGGCCGGGGCCCCATCACGCTGCTGGTTGATTCGCTGAACGGACGCACAGGCGCCACGTTCGACCTGAAGCGGGAGTCGCGTCAACTGACCATCGATCGCCTGCAGAAGAGCGTGAAAATCAAGGAACAGGGCGCGAAGTCGAGCGTGCTGAAAGTCTCGCTTGAAAGTCCTGACGCAGTCCGCGCGTCGGACACCATCAACGAGATCGGCCGTCAGTACGAGCAATGGAACGCAGCACGCAAGGCAGTGATTGCGAAGAATTCCCTGGATTATTTGCAAAGCCAGTTACCTACCATGGCGCGCCAGGTCAGGGAAGCAGAAGATGCTTACAACAACTATCGTAATGGTCACGCGCTGCTCGACATGAATGAAGAGGCGCGGCTGCTCTTGCAACGCAGTGCGGACGCAACCACGCAACTGATCGACCTTCAGCGCCGGCGCGACACCCTGATGGCGACGTTTTCCCGTACCTATCCGGCAGTCATCTCGCTGGACAAGCAGATCGCTGCAGCGCAGAAATATATCGATGACCTGAGTCTGCAGGTCAAGGGGATGCCAACGGAGCAGCAGGGCGCGATGCGCCTCATGCGGGACGTGCGCGTCAATACGGATCTGTACACGGCGCTTCGCAACAACATTGAACAGTTGCGAGTCATCCAGGCAGGGAAGGCGGGCTCCGCACAGCTGATCGATATTGCGGATGTTCCGGAACGGCCGGTCAAACCTGTGAAGTGGCTCGTCATACTCGTCTCGACGGTGTTCGGCCTGTTTGCCGGCATCGGGCTTGCGATCGCGCGCGATTACATCTTTCGTGGTGTCACGGATTCGCGAGAAATCGAAGTGGCGACCGGACTCAACGTTGTGGCAACCATCCCGCAAAGCGCCAAGCAGGAGATGCTGGACAGAAAAATGAAGGAGAAGAGTTACGAGAATCTGCTCCTCGCCTCTCTCGATCCAAAAGACCCGTCTATAGAAGCGCTACGCATCCTGCGCTCCGCGCTCCAGTTCGCGCTGATCGGCGCGCGGAACAATGTCGTGATGCTGACGGGGCCGTTGCCCGGCATCGGCAAGTCGTTCCTCTCGGTGAATCTGGCTGCGCTGTTTGCGTCGGGGGGCAAGCGCGTTCTGCTGATCGACGCCGACCTGCGCAAGGGGCGTGTGCATCGATACGTGGGGCTCACGCCGGGCCCGGGGCTCTCCGACGTTCTGGCCGACACGTGCGGGCTCGACACAGCAATCGCGCAAGACGTACTTCCTCGCCTCGACGTGTTGCAAACGGGTCCGTACCCGGCAGACCCATCTGAATTGGTGATGCTGCCGAGATTCCGCGAAATCGTTTCGACTGTCTCGGCCCGCTACGACATCGTAATCATTGACGTGCCCCCGGTGCTTGTCGTTTCCGACGCGGGGATTATGGCGCCGGCTGCCGGATTGCTGTTCCTCGTGGCGCGCTTTGCCGACACGCGTACCGGCGAACTCGAAGAATCCATCAAGCGACTGGCGCAAACCGGCGCAAAAGTAAATGGCGTGCTGTTGAACGGGACCAACATGAACACCACCGACTACGCACTCGCGCGACGCTATGGCAGCCGCTCCTACGCTGCGTATGACTACGGCGGCTCCCCGCACTAAATACCTTGCAGCAGTAAGCACCTCATCGCGACGGGCGCATCGGCCGCTCGTATGGCATGCCTGCGTTAAAGGAGATCGGTTATGCGTGCGTCACATGAACTGAGCGTCGCGGTCGTGGGCTTGGGGTACGTGGGTTTGCCGTTGGCGGTGGAGTTTGGAAAACGCCGATCCGTATTGGGATTCGATATCAACCGGGCGCGCATTTCGAGTCTGCTCGAGGGTCGCGACGCTACGCTTGAGATCAGCGAAGAAGAACTCGCTGCGTCCAACGGACTGACTTTCACCTCCGACATAGAAAAGCTCCGGGCGTGCAACGTGTTCATTGCGACGGTGCCCACGCCAATAGATCGATTCAAGCGACCAGACCTCGGTCCGCTGATCCGGGCAACTGAAACCATAGGGTCGGTGCTGAAACCGGGCGATATCGTGATCTACGAGTCGACGGTGTATCCCGGCGCGACCGAGGATGAATGTGTACCGTTGCTCGAGCGCGTGTCAGGCCTCACGTACAACGTGGATTTCTTCGCGGGCTACAGTCCGGAGCGAATTAATCCGGGCGACAAGGCACATCGTGTAAGCGACATTCGCAAGATCACGTCGGGTTCCACACCGGAAATTGCCGAGGTTGTCGACTCGCTCTACCGGGAAATCATCACTGCTGGCACGCACAAGGCGAGCAGCATTCGCGTCGCAGAAGCCGCTAAGGTAATCGAGAATACCCAACGCGATCTCAACATTGCACTTGTCAATGAACTCTCGATCATCTTCAACAAACTCGGGCTGGACACGGAAGCGGTGTTGCTCGCAGCCGGCACCAAATGGAATTTCTTGCCGTTCCGGCCTGGACTTGTAGGCGGTCATTGCATTGGCGTCGATCCTTATTATTTGACGCACATGGCCCAGTCGATCGGCTATCACCCGGAGATCATCCTCGCGGGGCGGCGATTGAACGACAGCATGGGCGACTACGTCGTTGCACAGTTGATCCAGGCGTTGACGCGTCACGACATTCACATTACCGGCGCGCGGGTGCTGCTGCTTGGCCTCGCGTTCAAGGAAAATTGTCCTGACCTGCGCAATACCCGCGTGGTCGATGTGGTGAACGGTCTGAAGCGCTACGGGGTACTCGTCGACGTCTTCGATCCATGGGTATCGAAAGAGGAGGCTCGCCACGAATACGGGCTCGATCCTATCGATGAACCGGCACAGGGTATCTACGACGCAACGGTCGTTGCCGTTGCGCATCGTCAGTTCGTGGAGTGGGGCGCCGACAAGCTGCGCTCGTTCGGCAAACCACGGCACGTGCTGTACGACCTGAAATATGTGCTGCCAGCCGAGGCGAGCGATCTGCGCCTGTAGCGTTCACGACACCCACGATCGACATCAGAACAACGTTACCCGTAGGAGCCGTCGATGTTAAACCGCTACGAACGCATACGGCGTGATCTTGCCCGCTATCCTCAGACATGGTTGGTGACGGGAGTTGCAGGTTTCATCGGTTCAAATTTGTTGGAGACGTTGCTCAAGTTGGATCAACGCGTTGTGGGTATGGACAACTTTGCAACCGGGCACCGCCGCAATCTCGATGAAGTGGGCTCGCTCGTCAGCACCGCTCAGTGGCAGCGCTTTACGTTTCTGGAAGGCGACATCAGGCGCCTTCGGGATTGCGAGACCGCTGTACGGGAAGTGGACCACGTGTTGCATCAGGCCGCGCTCGGTTCGGTCCCGCGTTCGGTACAGGATCCCATCACAACGCACGAGGTCAATGTCAGCGGCCATCTGAACATGCTGGTCGCAGCACGCGACGCGCAGGTGAAAAGTTTTACCTATGCGGCATCGAGTTCCACTTACGGCGACCATCCGGGTTTGCCGAAAGTGGAAGATCAGATTGGCCAGCCGCTTTCTCCTTATGCAGTGACCAAGTATGCGAACGAGCTGTATGCGTCGGTGTTCGCACGGAATTACGGCTTTCGTACGATTGGGCTGCGCTACTTCAATGTATTCGGTCAGCGCCAGGACCCGGAGGGAGCCTACGCTGCCGTGATTCCCCGCTGGACGGCGGCGCTCATCAACGGCGACGAAGTCCTGATTAACGGCGACGGCGAGACGAGTCGCGACTTCTGTTTCGTCGACAATGCGGTTCAGGCCAATTTGCTCGCAGC
>Ga0163162_10002481_pt1 | contig 17428 bp, 15 predicted proteins | sample S55metaG_FD_115310 | JGI IMG/M metagenome (GOLD analysis project Ga0163162, IMG submission 115310) | Switchgrass rhizosphere microbial communities from Kellogg Biological Station, Michigan, USA - S5-5 metaG | ecosystem: Host-associated > Plants > Roots > Rhizosphere > Soil | place: USA...
AGCGCGATCATCCAGTACAACAAACCGAGGAACTACTGAGCTGGAACGTCAAGCTGCCCCACTCGGCTGAAATCGGTTAAAACCGTCTGAAAAGTAGTGTCCACAACTCGGAGTAGTGGACACTACTCCGACGCTCGAATTGTCAACACGATGGAGCCACGGTGGATCGTGCCGGGCTTGTTGTTCATCGCGACTTGATCCTCGCACTTCGCGCACGGTTGCTCCACTCGTTAAATAGTGGCGGACACTGGAAGATGTGACTGCAGGCAATCTCACCGCAGAGCTTGATACCACAATGGTGATGCCCGGCACTGCGGGCGACCGTTTCATCGGTTCAGTTGTATGGCGAGTTGCAGGCGGCAAAATAACCGGCGAGCGTCATAATCCGATTCTATTTAGAGCGTAGAGCTCCAAGGAACGGGAGGTTGATATTGATGTTATCGCCCGATGATACAGAGAAGGGATACCCCCGCGCCTCATTACTCTGTAAAGCATTTAGGTCTTCCGGTAGCGCCGAGAGAATGATGTAGTTTCCCGGCGCCACTCCTCTCAGTCTGAAGTTTCCGCTGGCATCGGTGATTGGATTTCGAGAATCCGTGTTACTCCGCCGGGCGGACTTTTCCGGCAGCAATATGACGGGTACGCCCGCAACCGGATTTCCATTGGAGTCCGAAACGCTCCCGGTGATCGTGCTGCCTGGGCCCATGGTCAGTGTCAACGGCACAGACACACTACCCGAGACCGTGAGTTTATTGTTGACCAATCGCTTTGTTCCTTGGCGAGCTTCGATGAGTGCGGAATCCGGCGGCAGTCCACTCAGCAGAATGAAATACTCGCCTTCCGGAACGTCGGTGATCGTGAAATCCAATTTTGAATCGACAGAAACAGTTCCGTATCCAGTTGCCGATTGGAGGCGACGCGGCAAACTTGGCGGATCCGATGCGAGCACAGGTCGAATCACCGGTTCGGAAGAAGAAGAATTGGAGGGAAGAACGGAAGTGATGTGGCCCTTCACATCCACACCCGGATGAACCGTGACAACCAGTCCTTCCACATTATCCGAATCGACAATGACGGGTGTCCTCCCCACATTGAATCTGCCCCCGTTTTCCTCCATCACGACAAACAAGGTGTACTTGCCGGTCCGAATGTCGTCGAACTCAAACTGTGGATCCTGCTTTCCAGTAACGGTGTTGACGGAAACTCGTGGCGAGAAATCCTGCGGGCCCCGGGGCATCTCCTGCGGCTCAAGATACGCATATCCGGCAATGGCAGCGCTGGTTCGAAATGGATCTGCGATCGTACCCGACACACGAACCTTCGCAGCGCTCTGAAGGCGAAAGCTGACGTCGGAGCGCGAATCCCCTTCGGACAGGTCCAGCGGAATTGCCGAACTAAGATCGACGACTCCGGGATAATACGTCTTCACCGAGTCGGTTTCCGCGGGCGTGTAATCCGCACTGATGACCATCTTTCCCGGCGTCACCAGAATTTTGTAGTTGCCGTTATCGTCCACACGCGCATAAGAGTCACGGGGCTGACCTGTCATTGTGTAGGTTTGAATACGAGCACCGACCGACGGTTGACCGTCGGGATCGATCACATGCCCCACGATCGCGGTCGGCGGCACCATCAGGATCGTTCGCCCTTGGACCTCCTTGTCGGCTTCAATCGTGACGAACATCCCTTCGAATGTCATATCGGAAGTTGCGCGTACCAGGTCATTGGCAGTGGCAGCGAGCGAGTAATTTCCGACCGGAACATCAATGATCCGAAAACGTCCGTCCTTACCAGAGACCGCGGAGGGTCCATCCCGACCCGTCCGACTGTCTCTCGACACCAGTGTGATCTTCGCATCCGCTACCGGATTCGATTCCTTGCCCATCACAACGGTGCCAGAAATACTGCCGGTACGGATTTGAGGCGAACCCGAAATGGCGCCAATCATCGCAACGAGAAGAAGGAAATATTGGCAGGTACGAACCAGAATATTCTTCACTTTTGTTCAGCTGGCCCGGAACGGATTTCCCACCGATTGCGTCAATCCATTCCAATGCAGGCATCCTGACCTTTTATACTATGAGGTATCCATCGTCAATCTTGGGCTCATTTGTCATGAGGGGTCTGCTTACCACAATGATGTCGTGGGCACCGGCGCCTCGCAGTCTATTCCTTCATCGTGACAACCTCAATCCCACCACGGCTCAAGTATCTAGTCGCATATCTTTCCAGACCACCCGGTGACATCCTGAACATCTATTGGAACTTCAAGAGGATATTGTTTTTGGCATTGGGGACTCGCTGCTCGCTCATGAGTGATGCGCCACAGTCTTTGCACTTCTCCGTGTCCGACACCTTAATCGCCTGGAGTCCCGTCTTAACGGGGCGCTGCTTTGTACCGCCGTACAATGAACTTCACGAAGGACCTATCCGTTCGACCTTCAGCGTTTTGAAACTCTGCACAAGCGAGGCTGGATATCGTCGACTGGATCGAAGGCTTCTATAATCACATTCGCTTGCATTCGGCGATAAGTTACAAAACGCCGGTTCATGTAGAGCGCGACCCAATGACTGCTTGAACTGGTGTAGGTCGAATCGAGGCAGGGTCACATGCGACATGGCGCACTGATGGGATGCGGGTAATACGCCCAAGTGACGTTCGACTCCGCGTTCGAATGAATGACTATAACGCGCCAGTCTCAACTTCTCATTTCCAGGAAATTCACTGCTAATTTGCAGTATTCCGGAGGAGAATGGGGCAAATCAATCCGGAGATGAACGTGATTAACACTCTTATCATGGCCGTCGTTCTCATTGCACAAGGCGTCCCCGGATCAGGCCGTGCCGGAGCCATTGAAGGCCGCCTCCTTTCGGCGGATGGCAAACCCGCAGATGGAGTCCTCGTCGCTGCAGTTCCAGGGGCTCCTGCTCCCGTCCCCTCGCGGCCGGACAGCGAAATCCACGGCATCGCGGTGACGGATGCTTCCGGACATTATCGGTTGGAAAGCCTTGACCCCGGCCGGTACCGCATCGTGGCTGGACTTCTCAACTGGCTGACGTACTACCCCGGTGTCCAGGATGGTGGAAAGTCCACCACTATCGAGGTTACAGATGGTTCGTTGAAAACCGGGGCGGACTTTACACTCCAGAATCCGGTGGGAGTACGCGTGAGCGGTCGCGTCACGCGTTCGAATGCTCGTGTAACTCTTCCGCAGTTTGCCACGTTGAACAACAGCCCGGGCAATGGAGCATTCGAGCAACTGCAGGTCAGGGTCGCGTCCGATGGTTCCTTCGAGTTTTTCAAGGTGCCGCCGGGAACCTATCAGGCGCGAATCAATCCCGAAGTCATCGGAAGTCCGCCGCTGCAGATCACCGTCGTCGATAAGGATGTCGGCGGAATCGAGTTTCTTTTGCCTTCGCTGACGACGGTTCGCGGCAGTGTTATCGTCGATGATGGCAGCCCCATGCCTCGCATGAGCCTTAGCTTTGTTGGCTCCGGCGGGACCGTCGGTGCCATGGTTTCGAGAGACGGCAGCTTTTCGGTAAAGGTTCCCGAGGGTGATAAACGAATCGTGGTCAGCGGCATTCCCGGCGTCTACTCGCTCAAGTCTATTGCGCTGGGTTCCACCGATCTCATTAGGGAACCCTTGAAAGTGGGCGAATCCGACATTCAGGACGTCGTCATTACCCTTTCCGGTCCGCCACCGGGCATGTGGTTCAAGGTGAAAGGACGAGTTGTCCGGCCCACGCCGAACCCCGGTCCGATACCAACCCGGGTTATGTTGTCGGGCTCGTCGATGCCAGATCTTGATGCCACACTTGCTGCGGACGGCTCATTTGAATTTCCCAAGGTTCTTCCGGGCACCTACCGAGCTCAGGTCCTGCCCTCGAATGACCGTCAGAATCCTGTGACCGTCAATGTGGTGCGCGATATCGACGGACTGGAGATCGTTATGCCACGGCAAATCGAAGTCAGCGGACGCACCGTTGTGGATCTCGATGGGCCTATGGCGTCGCGCTTTTCGATTCAGGCGACGAGTCTCAGCGGAAATTCCGTGAATGCAGTTGCGGGTAATGGAACCTTCAGAATGATTCTTCCCGAAGGGACGTATCGCTTCACGACTCGCGGATTCCCTGCGGGCTATTCGATTCGTTCGATGAACTCGGGTTCTGTGGATCTGCTCACGGAACCACTCAATGCCATCGGGACCGCTCCTATTCCGGAAATTGTCGTGACCGTTGGTGTATCCACCCCACCGCCCTGGAAGAAAGTCAGCGGTCGTGTCATCGCGTTTCCCGGATCGTCATTGCCTGCCGGAATCCGAGTCGCGCTGGATGGGGAATTCGGAAACTTGGCGGTGAACGCAAATCCGGATGGTTCGTATGAGTTCTCCAGAATTCTGCCGGGTGGGTACAGGTTCAGCATCAGTCCTCCGCTGCAGATTCCTTCAACGGTTCTGACTGTCGGGGATAAGGACGTCACGGGATTTGATATTCAGCTTCCGCTCCAGGTGGAGTTATCCGGCCGCGTCCGTATCGAGGGTGAAGCAATCCTGCCGCCTTTGAGTCTGCTTATTTCACACGTCAATGGCGCCGTCTCATACGGCTCCAGAAAGATCGAGGTTCGCCCGCCGGGAGCGTTTAGCACATTGGTCACGGAAGGTGAATATCGAATTACGATCGACGGTCTACCTCAAGGTTACATTTTGAAATCGATGACTTCGGGTTCGGTGGATCTGATGCAAACGCCGCTGAAAATCATGGCGTCCACTCCATCGGAAATTGTTGTGACAATTTCCGGACCATCGGCTGTGCGCTAAGGGATTGTCAGGCGATTGTCTCGATGAGTCGCGAGAAAAGGTTTTGCGTATACCGAACCTAATTTAAATGGTAGTCGCCAAACCGTAGAAGTGAACTTGTGTTCCGAGAGCGATCGTCAATGTACGGTTTGCCGGTAATACGTCCATGTGGGCCGGGATTTCAACTTCCCAGAAACGACTTCTCGACACAAGTTGCCCAATGGCCCGTTAGTCTCGTTCGAGCGCACTGCCTGCAATTATGGTGGATTCAAAACTTGGTTCTGCTGTCCCCAATGCAACAGGCGTATAGCCATTCACTACTTGGGTGGCCCGCGTTTCCGGTGCCGCCACTGTTACGGACGATCTCCTCGACACCCTGTGAAGCATTTGCAATCGTCGCGAACTGGAACAGCCGCAGGATCACGGGCGCTCGTTATTTGCTTTGACTCGCGATGATTGGATGCGCTAGCGTCTACGAATTCCACTGAACCGGAGAGGCTACCATGGCAAAATCGGTGCTGCTCGTTCTGGTCTTCTGTTGTGCTCGCGCTGAAGCCTCAACCCTCCTCTACAGCTTCACCGGCGACAACGGCTTGTCCGGCACCTTCACGCTGGATGACACGGCCGCATTCATCATTACGGAGACGCCAAGGGGGGAGTTATTTGCGCGACTGAGCAGCCCACTAAACACCCTACAAGGTAGTCTTGGGCCGTATACGTTCACTGGGACGCAGGTGGAGCTCCTCACCTTTCACGACTATTACGCCCCACTGTTCCCGCCGCCGAACGACTTTCACAGGAGTCAATGGACTATCATCGCTTTTCTTACCGGGCCGCCAGTGAACGGCCTGTCCCCGGCACAATTGACCATGTTTATTGAGAACACGGTCGACCCAGCGAACTTTCCTAGTCTCATCCCGCCGCCCATACCCACAAACCCAGACAATTTCAGATACTCTTTTATCACGGCGGATAGACGTGGGAATCCTGGTCAGTTGAATACAGTGGTGCTGGTTCCTGAACCTTCAAGCCTGCTACTGCTGGCTTTCGGTTCGCTGCCCGTATTCGCCTACATTCGCGTCCGCCGAACTAGTTCCTGACAAAGCGTCAAATCCCTTGCTCTTACAGTCTGACCAACCTTCCGGGCACTGCCGGCGTCGAATCCATCTCGATCGTCGCCTCCCTGCTGACGCTGAGGTCAATGACGGTGCTATCGGCAATCGCAACGGAGCCCAGGTCAATCAATGCGATTTGGCCGGACGATGCCAGAGTGGTGAACACTTCCAGGCCCAGCAGAAACGCACGGCTGCCCTGATCACGCTCCGTGAAGGTGAAGACGTATCCAGCATCGATGTGCTGATGCGGCCTTTGTCTGTCACGGTCACAGCCCGGTGAGAAAACTCCAAAAGTCGCCATCTGGGGAAGATGACAAGATTGCCTGATGCCTCTCAGTGGATGTATTTCCGGTTAACCGTAGAAGTGAATTTGTGTTCCAGGAGCGATTGCCAATCTACGGTTTGCCGGATGTCTATCCACTGTGGGCCGTATCACGCGATTGGTAAACGCTGACGACTTGGCGGGAGTTATCTTCGACTAACTCGCCGAACGACGAGTTCCATCAGTTTTTGGGAGGCTCTTGCCCCGACTGTGATCTCTGCAAGTTCCGTCCACTCACCCTTTTCGTTAATTCGCAGGACTGACTTCGTGCTGATCTCGCCAAGGGAGAAGCCCCAACTCAAGCCCTTGCCGTCTTCCAGCAATTTCACATCAGTCTCAAGCCACCGGCCGTCGTTGTAAGCACGCATTCGATAAGCACCCGAAGCGTCGTCGAAGGAGATTAGTCCCAGCGCTTGAAGTGCTAACTTGCCGTCGGACTTCGTTCGTCCAACGCCCTCGATCATGAGCACCAGTCCGTCCAGCTTGAATTGTGCCACTTCGCTTTGTTCAAGTTCGACGACTATACCCGGTCCGCGAGCTGCAGAAGCCTGCCCGGACCATTCGCCGACGAGGAAGTCGAGCCTCTTCATAGCGGCTCGCTGGGCTTCGATATTTGGAGTTTGAGGTGCTTGCGCCATGTTGACCAAGTTTAGCGTCAGTAGAAAGAAAAAGAATATGGTGACCGCTGGGCGCGCCATTTCGCCTAACTGGTATACGCCAGCGACAATGAATTGTGTTTCGGATTAATTCCTTTGAAAGACGGTAATGCCGAACGCTTGTATCGCTGCTTGTTCACAGTCCGTCCTTCGCGCCGCCCACCGATTCCAACCTCAGTCGTCGAGGGGACGGAGGCCCTTTGCATTCAAGCGTTCTGTCCGTCGATTCCAAACCAAGATCGATAATCCTCCGACTCCCCAAACCAATAGGGCAGCAGAGGGCAGTTCTGGGACTGATACGTCGGGAGTAACCCGAAAGTTGAGGTCGCAAGTCCCCCCGGATACACACGTCCCTAACGTTCCTCTTCCAAGGTATAAGGAACCTCCGCTGTATGCATCCGACAGGTTTTGATAGACCACACCGTGTCTGGCCGAAGTCGCGGTTACAGCAGCTGTGTACGTGATTCCAGGAGTCAGTACAATACCGGAGAAACTGAAGTCGACAAAAAGGCCAGGTCTTCCGGGACCGGGCAAGTCAGTCGGTAAAAGCTGAGTCACGCTTCCCAGCACGTTTCCAGTAAATCCGATTCCGACATATAAAGTCATCGTGACCGGGCCATTTCCAAATGTCGGATTATTGTTGACGAAGTCAAATGCTATAGACCCCAGGCCTCGATCGGTTGTCCACAAAAAAGACTGCCCAATGGGGCTGAAAGAGGTAATCGTTGCAGAGCTTAATCCGGAGCTTTGGTCAATGGTGTCGGCCTGAAGCTCGCTAAAACACCCGACAACAAGTAAGAATGACGAAAAAAACTTCCACCAACGAACTTTCATAGGGTCATCTCCAACAATAGAAGCGGAAGTACACGGGATTTTCGAACTAACTTCAAGAAGAAAGCCACAGGAGGCAGCATATGCAACAGTAGTGGATTCATCCACATTTCTGCATGTAACAAGGATGAGCAAAGGACTTCCAGATTCTATATTGGTACTGCCCGATTAGTCGGTATCTTGGACAAGTCGATTCCCCCGCGTTTGCTTAACCGCTGAATCCCCTCTTTGGGCACTTCATCTCGGCAGTTACTTTTGATACCCGCTGCGCTTTGGATTGTTGAGAGTGCTGGATGGCTCTAATCAACGTTGTCTCATACCCGAATGTGCCGAGCATCGCACTATCATCTATCGCACAACGGCGGGATCGATCCCAACAGGTGGCGGACCAGCTCGGTCACGGGCGTCAATTTGGACGTCTATACCCTCTGGCATCTTACTCAGCGCTGCGACTCGAGTCCACGAGCCTGCTCGAACAGAGTCTGGCGTCAACATCCATCAACTGATTCCCATTTTCTGCCGGTCCCATCAACTGACTCGAATGCCAACCTAAAAACAGCGTGACTGGTTGAGGGTAATCAGCTTTGGTAGCATGCGGAAATGTATTTCGATCAAGCTGGATACCATCTTAAATGCGAGTGGGGATTGGAAGGCTTGTTAGCGCTCCAATCTGCCAGCGACGCACTTGTCATTGTTGATGTTTTGTCTTTCTCGACCGCCGTAGACATCGCCTTGTCAAATGGTGCGACGGTTCTGCCATACCGCTCGAAAGACAATTCCGCAAAGGATTTCGCAGCCGTACACGGCGCAGTTCTTGCTGGCCGACGTGGTGCCAAGGCTGGCTACACACTCTCACCAGCTTCTCTTCGTACTATTCCGGCGGGCACTCTTCTATTGCTGCCATCGCCAAACGGAAGCACCCTCTCCCTCCGTGCAAGCGGTGTTCCAGTATTCACAGCTTGCTTGAGAAACTGCCGGGCCGTTGCAAAGTGCGCCGGCGCTCACGGGTCGCGCATTACCGTTGTCCCCGCAGGGGAGCGGTGGCGCGACTCATCTCTTCGCCCCTGCCTGGAGGATCTGATCGGCGCAGGCTCAGTCCTAATTGAACTCTCAGGAACGGTTTCGCCGGAGGCCGAAATGGCGATTGCCACGTTCCTGCGCTTTCGCGAGGACCTTAGCAGGGCGCTATTGCAATGTGGTTCGGGCCGAGAGTTGGTTGAAACGGGATTTGGTTCGGACATTGAATTGGCGGCAGAGTACGCCGTGAGTTCTGTGGCACCCATGCTCGTGCGAGATCGATTCACCGACGCTTCGAACGGTTTGTAGGCGCTGAAAAGAGCGAGTCGATGAACAATCGCCGGAGTGGCAACTCCCAGCTAATTCGCAGAGGTGCCCATCGGGCGAAAACGTAAGGCGCAATGCGCGCCGAAACCGTGAACTCCAGGATTTCTCTTTGTGGATTTGCTGTAAACTTCACCGATCGTGGCGCAACTGGAGTACGGCGACATTACAAATTCTTCGTTTCCTGCGGAATTGCGCTGATTATCGTCTCCATCGGCCTGCCGTGGCTGTTTCTACACGAATCGTTTGATCTGCTTCTTGAGAGCTCAAAACTTTCCGCCCTGACGAAGACTGCCCAAACCGTCATCACCCAAAGGCAAAATATCGTCGCATTCATGCTCAATGTCATCCCTTTTGTCAGCCCGGTCTTTTTTGGCACCGGCGTCTTCATGAGTTTTTATGGACTGTGGAGATGGAGCGGTCGGCAGGTGGTGCGCGACAAGAGCGAAGATCTTGATGTCGAGAAGAAAGAACATGAACTCAAAGACATGACGAAATCAGAAGTCCTCGCAAAGGTTGAAGCCGAAGTCGCAAACCAGAGCGTTTCAACAATCTCCCTCCCAAATCCGCAAGCGAGCGGAACCGCTGTGAAATCGTATCTTCGATACGAAGAAATATTTTTCGAGACCCTCCGGAAATATGTCATCAACGAATACCTGCTCCTTCTTAACCAACGCGCCGCAGCGTATGAAATTGACGCCGTCCTCAAATCGAAATCTGCAGACACACCTCAATTCATGATCGAGTTTAAGAAAGTTCAAAACGCCAACGCTTCCATTCTTATCGACGCAATTCGGCAGGTGGCGAAAGCTTCAGACTGGGTCGGCTTGGGAGAAAACCGCGGATACGTTCCAATGGCTGTCATAGCGTATAGCACCTTTAACGCGAAGTGGCATGAAGACGTGACAAACTTCCTGGATAAATACGATGAGAATCCAACGGCCATAGGCCGTGCTGTTTTCCGGTTCATTTCTCTGCGGCGCCTTCCCAACTTATCGCCTGAAGATATGCATCGTGTGCTGAATCCGTCTGAGCGGATATTAGTCCTGGGATCAGAAGACGACGATCGACACGCCGAGACTGAGCAGGGTGAGTAGTACCGCTTATTGCAAAGAAAGAACCGATATCCAGGGAATCGTGTCCGCTCTGATAGCCCTTAACGAAAGTTATGGAGTATCGCGACGTCTGGTGTTGGCAAATCCAGTCGCCGAACATAAACCAAATGGCGTCCATGGTCTTTTCGAGTCGTCAGAAGCCCGGCAAATTCGAATATTCCGAAAGTCCGTGTCTTAACGCCGCAGAAGTACGGCAGAACTTATTGCACCTTTATTCAGCTGCTGCAGTTAAGGTCAGTTCTGCGCAACCTTTGTCTCATCCAATATTTTGAGATTCACTTCTAAATGTCGCTCTTTTTCGATCAGGACCGGTGTTCCGTGTTCGTCGTATCGTTTCATGAATTCCGCGTTTCGGTATCCCGCCCCTTCGAGTTCTTGCCACGCGAAAAGATGGTAATCACCGGGTCGAATTCCGTGAAGTTCGAAGCTGCCATCGGGAGAACTGATGACCGACCGGTAAAGGGATCCAGCATCGCGAAGTGGTGCGTCAGGCACTAAAGCCACAACGGCATCGGACAATTTCTTTCCTTCCGAGTCCGTTACATCCCCCGTAATGACACCTCCATCCGATGCGAACGTGACCTTAATTTCTGTGTCGCCGCGGAGATCGATGGGGTGGAACAAGATATCCGTATCCGCCCCTGCGGTTGCCGACAGCACATAGGCATCATCAGGTATTCCCTGCAATTCAAGTCGATAAATTCCTTTTGAGTATTGTTGGCCGATACATCCGGCGGGGTACTTCGTCTCGGTGGTCACGCTCAGGGATTGCGAACGAAGTACACACGTCAGTCCGGGAATATTTGGAGACGTTGTAGTGTCGTTTTGAAACCCCAGATGACCACTCACCTGGACGCCGCGCTGAAATATCAGTTGCTGCGGAGAGTTGGAATCAGCGGCATCCCATTGAATTTCACTATAAAAAAGCGGCCTGTACGGCATGCCGCCGGCGCGCGCGATAATAGTTGAAGTCGTCCGAGGTACATTGATTTGGTTCTGACCGCCGACGATGTAACTGAACGGAGTGCCCATATTCATGATCGTAAAAGACAGTTCTGGTTCCCCCCATATGGGGATGCCATCCGGTGAGACATAGCTGAAACGGAAGGGGCGGAATTCTGTGTTGGGTCGTGCAGTCAGAATTGGAACTTCAACTTCCTCGCCAGTTCGAACAGTAATTGGCGTGGCGGTTGCTTCATTTTCAACACCGGGAAAGTAGACCCTGATCTGTAGTCCACTTATGACACGCAGATAATATTCGCCCGGAGCTATTCCGTAGATTCGATATTGCCCTCGATCATCTACACGAAAAGGGGATTGGCCAGGCAAATTCAACGCTTGTGCTGGAGTCAAGCGCCGTTGTCCGTAATCGTCGTAGCGGTCGCGCAAAAGATCAACGGTTGTGGTCCTTGGTACAGGCCTACCATCCGGCAGCAGTACCCGACCGGTGATCACTCCCGGCTTGACCATGCGGATCTGAAGATTCCTGATCGACGAATTGCCTGAGACTTGCAGCCATATACCCGGGTCTCGTATTGCGTGAACCTGGATGGATCGTGAAAAGACAAATCCTTTCAGGGTCGGCGTGATTCGGTAACGACCAGACGTCACATTATCGATCCTGAAGTGTCCTTCGGCGTCCGTATCCGCAACATCTCGTCCCGGCGTCAGCGTCACCGTCACATGCTGTAGCGGTCGGTCCGTTCCTTGTTCAAGAACCACGCCCTCTATCGAACCGGTCGATTGCACAGCCAGAAAGTGCCTGCGCGTGATTAGAACTCCAATGCCGAGAAATAGAAGAATCGAAATTCGTCTCATAGCGATTTGGATTTGCGGCCAACCATACCACGACATCGATTCGTTGCGAATAGCGCCAGGTTCTTCGCTGGATGGGCCAAAGAACTGCCTATCGCTCGTTGAGAACCTTCAAGTTCATCTCGCCAACCGTCGTGACATTTACCGGCACACCGAAACTTTTAAAGCGGGCAACAAAATCGCCGTCGAGGTAGGCGTCGTCCTGTACTCCAGACCATGCGTACACGCGATAATTTCCCGGAATAATATTTTGAACTTCAAACAAACCGGCTGGATCTGTCCGGACGGCGCGCCGCAGGGACTGTAACTTTGCTCTGTCCTTTGGAGGCTCCGGTAATACTGCGACCATCGCATTCTGAACGGCGTGGCCTTCCTTGTCGTTGACACTGCCTCGAAGTATTCCGGCATTCGGCCGGACTTCTATTTCCAATGGCAGGGAATCTTCCGAAATTAAAATGCCATCGGTCAATGCATCGCGATCCCCCTGATGCGCGGTCGCGACAAAGAAGCCGTTCGGTACCGTGAGGGAATAGAGTTCATATTGGCCGGGAACTACTGCGGGCAGGTCCAGGAATCCATCGGAGCCCAAAACAGGCTGAACAGTATTCAGGAAGGTGGGGGTTGCGTTTATTTTGGAAATCCAAAATCCGGACGAAGAGCATGCCGTCAATGCGGCGTGGCAAATGCCAATCCTGGCAGTCCCCAGCGGTACCGTCCTCCCGTCCGATTGCTGAGTGATCGCATGTATTTTTAGATGTCCCTTTGGCGGGGTAAGGACAATATCGGTGGATTGGGACGGACCGTTAAATTCGACAGGCGTCACGATAGATTGGGGCGAACCGTCGCCGGCTGCCCAATATACGACGAGGATATAAACCCCGAACCGACCGGGCCAAATTGTCCTGGATAAGGATTCACCGGCATCAATGTGAAGTCTAATTGGTGCGAAGTCTTCTGCACCTGCCGTCGTGCTGTCTGAAAATTGCGTGCGGTATCCGATCTGGAAGACGACATCCTTCGCCGACTCACCCGGACCATTGATGAAATGTATCGACATGAGTCCTTGATCGGATTCGAGTCGCACATTATTCAATCGCAACTCTTCGCCGCCCCTCATTTCAATAGTTCCGGCTTTTGTAAAATCAGAATCTCCCGGATACACAGTCGGAAAAATTCTCTTTGGACCCGAGGTGTCGTCCACTGGGAAAACCGTCCCAAAGGCGACGAGGTAACGTCCAGAAGGAACGTCCACTAATCGATACTCACCGCGATCATCGGTTCGGCTAACTGCGAAACGGACCATTTCGCGGCCCTGCATTCTGGCGCGATAGCCCAGCAGTGTCACTTCGACATTTGCAGCAGGTTCACCTTGAGGATTGGTAACGCGGCCGGTAACGATTCCCGTTGGGGCCAAAAAGATATTCGCGTTTTCTATACCCCGGCCTGCAATGAAATCGTATGGAACAGTCTGAGCGACATACCCGGGTTTTCTGAATGTCACCAGCACACGTCCGGGATAAACATTCTCAACCACGAATAACCCATTAGCGTCGGTGGCGATAACAACTTCGATGGAGGGTCCCGTCACTTGAACACCGGGGCCAGTCACCCGTACCGCGGGTATCGGAGCGCGGGTTATCGCGTCGAAGACAGCGCCCTGGATACGGGATAGTTCGGCCGGTGGTTGCTGTGCCCCAGCAACCGGGAATACCAGCAAAAACAGAGCGCAGGTCAACCATCGGTGCATATGTTTATCATTTAACGCCCAGCCAGATGAAAGCTGATCGTCGTCCGGAGGGTGACATCAACAGGTTCTCCATCCAATGTGCCAGGAGCAAAAGTCGATTGCTCGATGGCCGCCTTCGCACTGTTATCGAGGCCGTATCCTAATGCCTGGACAACTTTGTTTACTGTTGCGGTCCCATCCTTGTGAACCACGATCTCGAGTATGACATCGCCCTGCACCCTGGCTTGTCGCGCTTCTTCGGTGTAGATAGGATCTGCAGTTTTGATAGGTTTGGGAGGTGTGGCGGATTTCCCTTTTGACGGTTCGCCTGGAGTTGGCAGCGGTACAGGTGGCGTTTGCTCGGCCGGTGCCGAGGGTTTCTGGGCCTGGAAACCCTCGCCCATTACATACGAAGGCACTGCCGTCAACACCATCATCACGGCAAGCAACGGAATCAGGGCCATTTGAGGTTTCATTGATGCCTCCCTATTAAGCGCTTGGGATATAAGGTTGGACTTCTCATTACCGGTGACCATCTTCAGGTCGGGGAGCAAGAAGTTGCCTGCCATTCGCGAATTTCCGTCCAGCAGCGAAAGCGTGGGAAGCATAACCGAACTGGTCAGGAGCCGCCAGTATCAACGTCGCTGTTAGAACCGCAGCGTCTACGTCGATGGTGAGCCGTGAGCCACGTGCGCTACCCTTCGGGAACTTTCAGGTTATGCGCAGCGCGCATGCAAGCCTTTCGAGGAAGGCGCGCATCGATCCGAAGCTGGTTGCCGACCCGCTTCGGCAATCGTGTCGCGATTGAATACAAAACGAAATTTCGTCCATGCGGTCTTTCCGAGTCCACAGAAACCCCGGCAAATTCGAATATTCCGAAAGTCTGCGTCTTGACGCGGCAGACGATCCACAGAGGACAAGGATCGACTACGACATCGGGAATGGACGAGTCGGCGGTCAGGTGTTCTTCTGGGGAACAGAACCTTAAAGTACCTGTTGCCTATATTTGAGTGGATAGTTTCCGCTGTCCTCACTCACGCGACTTCAACAAGAGCACTGGGATTCTTGTGTGCTTGACTGCGGGTCACTGGAGTTTCAGGGCCTCCTCCACCACGGACCGATCGATAAACTTCGCCAGCTCCGTACGGCTGCGCGGTGGGCGATTGCTCACCTTCGCGAGCCATTGTTCCTCCACGTCGAGCACATCGAGCATGTCCGGGATGATGTGGACCGGAAACTCCGTTTCGCGCCAGCCCCAGCCGATTTCTTCCTCCGAAAATCCGATGACGCTGGAGATGTGCGGCAGGTAGGGCTTCGGATCCTTTTGGAGTGCGGCACTCGCATCGGCAGCCGCCTTCACGAAACGCACGATGGCACGGCGTTTTTCCGGATCCGCGAGATCCTGAACGCGCGCATGGAGATTGAAGGCTTCGCGATACACCTTACGATCCTGCAGCACGATGGCGTCATTTCCCAACATCCGCACGGCGGCCTCGGGCTCAGGCTCGAAGGTTGCGATGACGTCGACTTCCCCGCGCGCCAGTGCCTGCGCATTGCGGAACCGGCTCGCCGGCGCGGTAAGTGTTGCTTCCGCCGGCGATGCGGCCGGCAATGTGACCATGGTCACATCCTCTTCGGTCAACCCGGCGCTGCGCAGCATGGATACCAGGTAGTAATGCGCGGAAGTAAGTCTCGGCGCCAGGACTCGCTTGCCCTTCAGGTCGGACAACTTGTTGATGCCCGCGGAACGCCGCGCCACCAGCCGATAGAAGCTTTCGGAGACGGTCATGATGATGCGCAGGTCTGGATTCGTCACGGATTCGCGCAGTAACTGCGTTTCGGCGTTGGTTGCGAGATCGGCCGCTTTCGACGTGATGCTGACGACGCCGCCGGCAGGCACCGTCAGCCTCTGCGGATAGAAACTCTCCGCCGCCACCACCACAGGGGACAACTCGATCCAGCGCGCTCCGGCGACCTTGATGGGTACCAGAGGCGCCTGCGCTTTTCCGGCGATGGACGCAAAACCGAGGGTCAAAAAGCCGAGCGCCACCAGCGCTGACGGCCTGCGATGGAAGGCCTTCTTCATTCCAGTCCGCCCTGCGTTTTTCCCCAGCCTCGCTTTGTATCTTTGGGCATGACTTTCATGAAGGCTTCCACGGCGTGGATCTGGCCGCCGAAGACCTTGAATGCCTCAAACACGATCAGCGCATTGCCAGCGCCATAGGTGCCGGTATCTCCGAAGTTCATCCAGAGCAGGGCGATTCCCTGTTCTTCGTCAACGGCAACCACGCTTTTGGTGAGGTCGGGATGCGCGATGATTTTCTGCGTCTTGATGTCCTGGCACGTGCTGACATCCTGGGGAGAAGTTGCGCTCACGCCGCCGCCACGATTGGGTGCGGGGGGAGCATTCCCTCGGGCGGCGCCCGAGGGACCACCGCGCCCGCATCCGGGACCGGCCATCACCATTCCATTTTCGATGCGGTACGCATCTTTCGCGAACGGGGCGTCGACTTTGTCAAAGCCGCCGACGGTCAAGCCGCGCGGATAGAAGTCGGCGGCGCGAATCAATTCCTCGCGTTTGTTCTTCTGCGCCGCGGGAGGCTCGATACCCATATCCGGCCGCACGATCAGATTCGCACCGCCTCCGGCCTGAGCGCCCTGCGAGGTGACCATCGTCTCGATCTCCGTGATCTTTCCGTCCGCCACCTTGAGCCGCGCCGTATACTTTGCCGGCCTGCCGCTTTCTTCCACGATGACCAGCGATGCGATGACCTGCTCTTTCACATCGATGAAGTCCTGGCGGTAATCGCCCAATTTCGTGGCGGTTTTCCAGAAGCCCTCGCCGACTTTCAGATCTTTCGAATCTTCCGTGAATCGCACATTCGCGGCCAGCGGCGCCTTCGTCGGATCGTGCGCCACCAGCGCGTTCAGATATGTCGTCATCATGCCCTTCAGGCAGGCGCGGTCGCAATCGGCCGCGGATGCTTTCGCGGCGAACACCAGCAGCAGCCCCAGAACTTGCAACATTCGCATACGGTTCATCATGTCATTCCCCTTCATTCCTGTCATTTTCGCGAGTCGTGCCTTCCTGCGAGAGCACGATACATCACATCCCGATTGTCACAAAATCGAGCCGGAAATGGGTGAGGAGACTTGTATGGATGCGAGCGCAATGAATGTTGTCAGTAGATACCGCATAGAGTATGGAACCGTATCGAAAATCCCCTCCTGAGTCAGAGGGGTCGCGCGAAGCGCCGGGGTGGTTCCAAAGGAACCATCCTTCAGTGTGATTCATTGGGAACCACCCCTCGCGGGATCCGCTTCGCGATCCCGCTGCCCTTGTATCTGACTCAGGAGGGCAGCGTTCGCTTGCTCGAACTTGTGTCAAATCGAACTTACCCCGCCCCATTCAGCAGCTGCTTCGCCGTCAACACGAGTCCCGGTTTCCCTTCTTGTTTGGGATGGATACTAGCTCGCGTCGCTGGCGTCGTGTACCGGTATGCTATTGCCTACGGGATTCCATTAATGTGCATGTGGCCAATGGACGTTTCCGACCACATGAGATACGCGCCGGTGTCGCTATAAGCTTCTGGAATCCCCGACGTCCTGGGATCAAATCGCATCATGATCATCCAATGGGGAGCGATGGCCAGGGAAGGGCTCGTGTTGTCCGAAGGATCTGTGATACTGCGTTGTGTCGCGCCGGCG
>Ga0163162_10002482_pt1 | contig 17428 bp, 14 predicted proteins | sample S55metaG_FD_115310 | JGI IMG/M metagenome (GOLD analysis project Ga0163162, IMG submission 115310) | Switchgrass rhizosphere microbial communities from Kellogg Biological Station, Michigan, USA - S5-5 metaG | ecosystem: Host-associated > Plants > Roots > Rhizosphere > Soil | place: USA...
CAGCTTTTCCGAAGCTGCCTTCCAAACTTAGGCGATGTCTGGAGCCTGTCAAAAATGTGTCCGTTACAGGATGTGAAACAATCAGGGTTCGAGGCGACGTTGCTGGTAGATCCAGTCGACGATTTCGCCATCGGGTGTGTAACCACTGACGGTTTCGCGTAGCAGCTGCCGAACGCTTGAATAATCATCCTGTTCGACCGCGTCCAGCAGCTCCGCCAACCTCACCTTGAGAACATCCCATGCCAGGTAGTCCTCGTTTGCAGTCATGATCATTGGGTGTGGAGTCGCCGAAACGTTATCTCCAATTAGCAGTTCTTCATAAAGCTTCTCGCCTGGGCGCAGCCCGGTGAATTCAATGGATATGTCACCGTGAATATTTTTGTCAGAGCGGACGCTAAGTCCGGATAGATGGATCATCTTCTCGGCCAACTCGATAATCTTCACTGGCTCACCCATATCCAGCACAAAAACATCGCCTCCCAACCCCATCGAACCCGCCTGGATTACCAGTTGGGCGGCTTCCGGAATGGTCATGAAATAACGCGTGATCTTGGGATGCGTGACTGTTAACGGACCACCGGCTTTTATCTGCTTATGAAAAAGCGGAATCACAGAGCCTGACGAGCCCAGTACGTTACCGAATCTGACCATTGTGAAGCGAGTCTTATTGACTCGAGACAGGCATGCCTGATCACCGAATAACACCGGAGCCTTCTCAACGCTGAGCGCCTGGAGCGTCAACTCGGCAAGACGTTTGGTACTACCCATTACATTGGTAGGACGCACGGCCTTGTCGGTGGAGATGAGAACAAAGTTTGCAACGCCAGCCTTTAGGGCGGCTTGAGCTGTATTCAAGGTGCCGATGACATTATTCAATACGCCTTCGGCAATATTGTGTTCAACCATCGGGACATGCTTATAGGCTGCGGCATGGTAGACGGTGTTGACGTGCCAAGTCTGCATAACATCCAACAACTTGGCCTCATTCCGGACAGACCCCAGAATCGGCAACAACTTTACGGACAATGACTCACGCGCGATGCGTTGTTCAAGTTCAGACAGAATACTGTAAAGATTGAATTCACTGTGCTCGAACAACAGCAGCGTCTTAGGTCTAAGTTCGATTATTTGACGGCATAACTCCGAACCAATTGATCCCCCTGCGCCGGTGACCATGACAGATTGATGGGTAATGCAATGTTCAAGCAGGTCTTCTTGCGCCGGCACGGCATCACGCCCCAACAGGTCTGCGATGTCCACCTCCTGGATATCGTCGACCTTGACCCGGCCACTCGCCAGATCCATAAAACCGGGCACGCTGCGTACATGCAATGGAAAACGCTCTAGAAAGCTGAGAATTTCCCGACGACGCCCACGGCTTGCAGAAGGAATAGCGAGAAGAATTTCCTGAGCGCCCGTTGCATCTATCATCTGTTGAATGTGTTTAGGCTTGAACACCTGCAATCCTGCGATAACGCGCCTCGCAATGGTTCCGTCATCATCAATAAACGCTACCGGACGCATGACCCGGCCCATCCGCAACGCAGCTACCAGTTGATTGCCTGCAGCGCCCGCGCCATAAACCGCCACCTTTGGCAAACCGTCGTCAACATTGGCAAAAGGGACATGTTGAGCGGCGACAAACCAGTCGCCTGAAAAATACTGGCGCATTACCAATCGTAAGCCACCCAGCATGACCAGACTTAGCCACCAATAATTGAAGACAATCGATCGGGGCACGATCGTTTGATGGTTGCTGTACCAATACACCAACATACCTAAAATAAGTGAAGAGAGACTGACAGCCTTTCCTATCGCAATGAGCGCATCATTACCGACATATCGCATTACGGCACGGTACATACCAAAACGAATAAATAGTGGGATAGCGACAACCGGAGCACTGAGAAACAACCAGAGGTGCTGTTGAATGGGACTATTCATATCATCTATCCCTAGACGTACGACGAAAGCCATCCACAGGGAAACCCAGACCAAAATAACGTCAGCAGCTACCTGCAGTACTCGCTTACGTCGGCGAGGGAGGCTCAACAAAAAAGATCTTATTCTATCCATAACCTTATCGAACACCTCTTCACGCTCCTGTAACCAAAAATAAACTATTACCTTTAGACTCTAGAATAAAACTGTCTGACTTGTATTGGAGTCAGTTCCAGACTTTTTCCCCGCGTTCCTCGCATGAGCCCTCGCAAAAAACCAAGGAAAGCAATGGCCGAATCTGCGAGCCCTCCCACCTCGATCCGCCCCCCCCGGCAAATGCAACCCTATGTTGATAAACTCCGCCCTCTGAAAGTTACGTTGCGCGAACGCTTTCAGACACTTGGACTTTTCTTACGAGCAGCAGCCACCACAACAAGCCAAGGGCTGTTATCCAGTGTCCGAATCCCGCCGTCCTGGCTCACCTTGATCCAGGAAGCCTGGACACTCCCCCCCTGCCAAGAAGGCAGGCTCATGATACCTAGGTTCTGCCAAAAATCCCTTGAAATCCCCTGCTGGCCTGAAAATCGGCGTCGAAAAGCGCAGCACGGCCAGAAAAAAAGATTCGAATCGCCCCCCTTTCGGGACATGATGGAAATCTTGTCGCTCAAGACCTTTTATTGGCACAGTGTCAATAAAATTTGATAGACACTAGTTGGAATCTGCCCGCGGCCCCGTCACGAGTACAATCGAATCAATCTCTGCGGTGAAGCTACCCACGTGCACAATAGCTTCATGACACATCGCCGTGACGCCCCCCCCTTTCCCTCTCAAGACCAATGCGCTCAAGCCTGGACAAGCTGATCAGAACCAAAAACGCATGTCGACATCACAAGAAGCTACAACCTTGGAAAGCACCGGACAAAGAAGGCTATAATCTGCGGCGAATTCATAGAGCGCCTGTCCCTCGCTAAAGGTACTGCCGTTCCAGAACGCGCTGAAGGTACTTCCATTTCCGATGAAATACCCGGCCTACACAAACCGAGCGGTTGCCACCGATGACAAAAATGTCTTTCGACGTTGTCGAATATGCCAAAGGAAAGCCACAGGCCTACTGCGTGCAATTTTGCGAGCCGAGTCTGGTCGTGTACAGAAAGGCCAGGACGAGGACGATAAAAAGGCAATCCCCGGGCAACCACGGTCCTTACCGTCTCTATTCGGGGACGATCAACCAGTTGACTCATCTGGCATTGCTCTGGCTTGACCACCGTTGTCCGTCTGTCGAAAAAACCATAATCCTGCGCCCGCACTCGGGGCTGAGTCTGGGTAAGGTTCACGATGAGCAACAAACAGAGCGCTACGGAGCATGAGCCAATCGCGACAAAGAAAAAATGGACACTGGTGCTACTGACAGTGAGTAAAAACGCCAGCAAATGGAATGCGTCAGGAAAAACCATGGATTAATAAGAGTCATTTTTTAGTACTGGCAAGCCACTGACGTCTTTGAGCTCACGCGATGAACGGAATATCAAAATATCTAACGAAACCTTATCTAAAACCTGGACAGCTCCACACACTGTTTGAGGTAAGTAAGCGTTGGGCTCGACAGAAAAATAATGGCTCAGTGAATTATCGAATCAAGCCTTTTTCCACTAGCGTGACTGCATGTGTACGCAATAAAATTTATTTATTTTCAATAGCGGTGTACCAATGACTTTGAAAACCTTATGTGTGTTCGGCACGCGCCCCGAAGCAATTAAAATGGCTCCCTTGGCGTTGAGTCTTGCAGCCGACGAGCGCTTCGAAGCCAAGGTATGCGTGACGGGTCAGCATCGACAGATGCTGGACCAAGTACTGAATCTATTCGAAATCGTGCCTGACTTCGACCTGAATATCATGAAGCCTGGCCAGGATTTGACCGACGTCACCACGACGATCCTGCAAGGAATGAAGACCGTCTTCGCTGAATTCAAACCCGACATCGTTCTGGTTCACGGCGACACTGCAACGACCTTCGCCGTTACACTGGCAGCCTACTATCAACAAATACCTATCGCACATGTTGAGGCAGGCCTGCGGACGGGCAATCTCTATTCGCCATGGCCAGAAGAAGCCAACCGGAAGTTGACCGGCGCACTGGCGACCTTGCATTTCGCTCCGACGGATACTTCCAAGCAGAATTTGCTAAGAGAAGGAGTGGAGCCTAGTTCCATTCATGTTACAGGCAATACGGTCATTGATGCCTTGCTGGATGTTGTCGCAAGAATCAACAACAATTCAGATCTGCAGAATGAATTTCATCAACAGTTTTCGTTCATTGGCGAAGGCAAACGAATAATTCTGGTCACAGGGCATAGGCGTGAAAGCTTTGGCGATGGCTTTGAAAAAATTTGCCAGGCGCTGGTCAATACAGCGAAAGACTTTCCCGACGTGGAGATCGTTTACCCTGTGCACCTGAATCCAAATGTGCGCGAACCTGTTAACAGACTTCTTGCCGGGATCAAAAATATCCATCTGATTGAGCCTCTGGATTATTTGCCATTTGTCTACCTGATGGACCGCTCCTACCTGATCCTCAGTGATTCCGGCGGCATACAAGAAGAAGCCCCATCTCTGGGCAAGCCGGTTCTCGTGATGCGCGATACCACCGAGCGACCAGAAGCAGTAACGGCCGGTACCGTAAAGTTGGTCGGCACCGAAATTGACGTTATTACAAACAACTTGAGCCGATTGCTAACGGACTCTGATGCGTATACCCAGATGAGCTACGCTCACAATCCCTATGGTGACGGGAAGGCTTGCGCTCGCATTCTTGAAACTCTTTCCAATATCGAATAAGGCTAACGTATGAGCTTTGAAACTATTTCTGTAGTCGGTCTTGGCTACATCGGGCTGCCCACCGCCGCTGTTTTCGCAGCACGAAAAAAAAATGTCGTAGGCGTTGATGTAAACCCGCACGCTGTGGCAACCATTAACCGCGGTGAAATTCATATCATCGAACCAGATTTGGATATCGTTGTTCGTGCGGCTGTCACCGAGGGATATCTGCGGGCAACCACTATCGCAGAACCGGCTGATGCATTCCTGATTGCTGTACCTACCCCCTTCAAGGGCGATCATGAACCGGATCTTTCCTATATCGAGTCTGCCAGCAAATCTATTGCTCCAGTCCTGAAAAAAGGCGACCTGGTCATACTTGAGTCGACCTCGCCCGTAGGCGCAACAGAGCAAATGTCAGCCTGGCTGGCTGAAGCCCGTCCCGACCTGAGTTTCCCGCAAACTCACGGCGAAGACTCTGACATTCGCATTGCTCATTGCCCTGAGCGCGTTTTGCCTGGTCATGTTTTGCGCGAACTTATTGAAAATGATCGCATCATTGGCGGGTTGACTGCCAAGTGCTCGGCCGCAGCCGTGCAACTCTACAGAACGTTTGTAGAAGGCGAATGCATCATCACTGACGCGCGCACGGCAGAGATGTGCAAACTCACAGAGAACAGCTTTCGCGATGTCAACATCGCATTCGCGAACGAACTGTCCATTATTTGCGACAAGCTGAATATTAGCGTGTGGGAATTGATCCGCCTTGCCAATCACCACCCACGAGTCAATATTCTGCAGCCAGGCCCTGGCGTTGGTGGTCACTGCATTGCCGTTGACCCTTGGTTTATTGTGAGCAAAACACCAGGAGACGCGCGATTGATTCGTATCGCGCGAGAAGTGAACGACAGCAAGCCGCAATGGGTTCTCGACCAAGTCGGACTAGCGATGGGCAAACACCTCCAGGAGAACCCATCCAAAACTTCCAAAGACGTCACCATCGCATGCTTTGGCCTGGCGTTTAAGCCCGACATCGACGACCTCCGTGAGAGTCCATCCCTGGCGATTACCTTGAAAATTGCCGAGTCTCATCCGGGTACGGTTCTTGCGGTCGAGCCCAACATTGACCATCTGCCAGCCAGTCTGGAAGGAAAAGTCACCCTGAGCGAGATCGATAAAGCACTCTCCAGCGCCGATATCATCCTCTTGCTGGTGGACCATAGCGTGTTTAAAGCCATCCCTAAAAATCGCGTATCAAGTCTTAAAGTTATTGATACTCGTGGAATCTGGACCTGACAATACAGATAAATGTTAGGCACGAAGTCAGATAATGAAAAGTCCGATTTCGTGCCGCAAATCATAGAAACTGTAAATTCAGATGATCATGCGCTCGAATTAGTCATGATGGGATTGAAGAGGTTGCGGCATGGTCAATCTACTGATTCAGGCGCTGACACTGATAAGCGGCCTGGTGGTGAACTTTGTTATTCCTGGCTTGTACGGACTGGACGCGTATGGCGAGTTCATCAAAGCCAACGTGCTTGTTTTTTTATTTCAGAAGCTCCTGGACATTATCAACGAGCAGCTTCTTGCTAGTGTCGAAGCCGAACACATCCTTGTAACATCACTGTTTATGGCAAGTTTGATTTTTTTGCTGTTCAGTGGATTCAGTCTGATAGTAGATCTCGGGAACCCGCTATTACTAAGTGCGATGCTGCTCAGTTCGGCGTGCCTGCTCTCGCTCTTTGGTTTACGCCTTCACCGCTGGATCGTCGCTTATCTCATTATTTTTCTAAGTGTGTTCTCTATCTCGCTTTTCGTTGGCCATCAAAAAATATGGACTCTTAGCATCGTAGACATACTATTCCTTACAAACTTGATCCCTTGTCTGTTTGCGTTAGCAGTGCTGTTTACCCACGGCGCCAAACTTCCAGTAGGCAAACAATTACAATCGACCTTCCGCCAGGTAATCGTTTTGCTGCCTCGCATGATTTCGATCACACTGGTATTTAATCTTTTCACCAACATCCTGCCCTATATTTTATCCAGAAGCCTTCCAGTACGCGAACTTGGCCTCTTTCGGGTAATCGTGTCGATCATTCAGTCGGCTACTAGCCTGTTCCCGATAAACGTAAGAGCTGTGTTTGTCGCTTTTATTTCAGGTGGGCAACGCCAAGAGCAATATCGAATTATCATGTCGGTAGCGCTATTGTACTTTGCTATGGTTGGCTTGTCGGGGTATGCGATGGGGTGGCTGCTGCCGCAATATTCCGGCTATCTGGCGTTGCTCCCCTGCCTCCCGGTCCTGTATTGGTCTGTTGTCACTGAACGGTATCTCGTTGCTTCCGGACTTTATCGTAAAGTAATAATTGCAAATGTTACCGTAGGAGTTTTCGCAGTGATCGGCATGATCGTGTTCGTGCAAGGACTCAAACACGCGGAACTTTTTTATGCATTGGGATTCTCTGCGTACTTAATGTCGCTGCACATTCTGTGTCGACCGGGAATTCGTCTATCCGTCATTTTTTGGATATCGATACTCTCACCAATGGCGATCATCATGAAAAATATCAACATTGTGTGGGGAGTACTCTACATGTGTTCACTGTTGATCATAGCAATTTTCGTACTCCGGCTTCGCCCGGCAGATTTTCGCACTTTGAGGTTTTGACAATGAATGCAGTAAAACTTTATCGCATCGGAAACTGGTTCTATCAACGCAACGTACCCGTCATACCGACGCTAATTCGTAACGTTATATTTATTATGTTCAACTCATACATTCCAGTTTCTGCGACCATAGGAAAGGGTTCAATCTTCGCCTACGGCGCGATAGGCGTAGTGCTTCATGCGAACACTAGAGTCGGGCGTGGATGTGTGATGGGCCAAGGAATTACTATTGGAGCAGCTGAAGGCTTCGTCTCCAGTGAAATTAACAGATGTCCTGTGATAGGGGATAACTGTTACATCGGCGCAGGCGCCAAGATCATTGGTGATATCAAAATAGGCAACAACTGTCAAATTGGAGCTTCGGCAGTAGTACTGAAAGACATACCTGACAATTCAATCGTGGTTGGCATTCCTGCTAGAATTGTTGGACAAACGACTGTTGACTATAAAGCAATTCGTCGCTGACAAGACGGAGGGAGTAAAGTCTGATGAGCAATTTTTATTCAAACAAAAATAGCTACGCAATTGCAGCCGGAGCCATCATCTCCATTTTTCTTATGCAAGATCCTGGTGCTTTTTTTTATACTGGGATACTTGGAGCTGCCTCGCTTGTGCTGATGGCCCTGATATCGCCCTGGATGGGATTATTGGCGCTATTCCCGCTGGCATTTGCTTTGCGTCCTGCGCCACCTTCAATAGGGCCTCAGGAACTGGCGTTTGCAGTTCTTCTGACAGTCATATTCATTGCTTCATTGGTAAAAATTCTGCGTTCCTTCGGTATCAATGCAGCATTAAAACTTTTCGCTGCCCCTCTACTTATAGGTTTAGGGATTCTTAGCATAAACCTGACAGTGGCAATGACCAATCATGTTCCTTTGTCAGACTGGCTACGAGGCACTGTCCCCTTCCTGTTTATTTATGCATTGCTGCCGGTTAGTGCGCTGATTGGGGATGATGAAAGCAAAATTCGCTGGGTAGGTGGATCGTTCGCAACGCTTATCTTTTTAACAGCCGGATATATCGTCTTTTACTATTTTTACCAAGGAATCTGGCGACCTTACTGGATTGTCCCGACTGACGGTGAAGCTATCAAGCTTACCAAAGAAGCAGCCATGAACAACTTGAACGCAATAGGCCCTATGCGCGACAGGATCACAATGGTGCTGGCACAGGCAACAGACAGTTTGCTGCCTGTCGGAATCGTTGCGGGGTTTGTAACAAGTGTCTTGACTCGTAATAAATACATTACATATACCGGAGCAATAATGTCGCTCCTGTGCATGACAGCTGTCCTGATAACGTTTACTAGAAGCATGCTATTAAGCGCCCTTTTGGTTGTCATTCTGTTCTCGAGTTTCATATTTTTCTTTCGCAAAAATTTACGCAAAAAACTATCAATCAGCGTAGTTGCTTTAGGTGTTTACGGGCTGGCATTTATTTTTGCGACGGGTATGCAGCAAATCTGGCTCGGTAGAATGAGCCTATTGGTTGAGTCCGGTATAGAGACAATCGTTAATTGGGCACCTACCCCTGAGGCAAAAATCGAAAATAGCACTGCACTGCTGGAACCTCCGCTTACACCTAAAGAAAGTGCCGACTTTAATGTTTCCTCCCGCGTTGAAGAATATAGAATAGCCTGGGGCTTGTTCACAGCACATCCTGTGCTAGGCAACGGCCTTGGCATCAAACACGAAATGCGTTGGGAAACAGCCAACGGCACCTCGTTCACTCAGTTCGTCGCCTATGTACACAACTGGCCTCTTTACATATTGATGGTGGGTGGGGCACTAGGTGTATTGACTTATTCTTTAGTACTGCTAGGCCCCATTCTATTCAGGATTACATCGCTGAGATCCGAATCGGAACACTGGACAATTATTAGAGCGGTAGTTTTGACGCTGGCAATCTACGGCTTGTTTTTTGCCGTATTCCGCCTGATCACGTTTAACCTGCTGCTCGCTGCGGCCTGGGGAGTGATATTCGCGCAAGACCTTTCTCGCAAATACAATTCCCAAAGAATTCCTGGCAAGGATGCACGTTTAGGTGCTTTGTCGGGTAAACCAGACGGAGCATCGGATGAGCTTAAATCTGCCGATGAGAAAAATATGGAGCTACCGGTATAATGTGCGGCTTAAGTTTTTTTTGCGTTAAGAGAAATGTTTTTGAAGCCAAAAGCCAATTAGAAACAAGCTTGGCTATCACGAAACATCGCGGGCCGGATGCCTCGGGCACTTATTTTACTGAAATAGCGGACTATCAGATTGGCTTAGGCCATAACAGACTTAGCATCCTCGATCTTTCCGCCGCAGGCAGCCAGCCTATGTTTTCCGGCACCGGCGTAAGCATCGTATTTAATGGTGAAGTGTATAACCACCACGAATTACGAGCCCAACTTATTGAGAAAGGCTACTCATTCAATGGCAGTTCAGATACCGAAGTAATACTTAAACTTTATGTCGAGTACAAGGAGCATGCTTTCCAGCTACTGGAAGGCATGTTCTCCCTGGTCATCCTTGATGAAAACAGCAAGAAATTCTTTCTTGTTCGGGATGTTATAGGCATAAAGCCCGTCTACTATTATTCCAGCGAAAGCGGATTGTATGCCTGCTCAGAAATCCGAGGTCTCAAAAGCTTCTCCGAAGTCATTAGCGAAATTGATAAAGACGATGTTTTCGAGTTCTTCAACAACGGCTTTCTCTACGAGCCCAACACCGGCTACAAAGCCATCAAAAAAGTGGTGCCAGGTACCTACTTAGAGTTCGACATTTCGTCGGGCAGCTGTGAAACAAAACGCTACCAGAACATTAAAAACTTTAAGACAGATGACTCCCTCGCTAAAAGTGTGCAGTTTGCGGTCGCGCGGCAATTGGAGGCAGACGTTCCGGTTGGCGTATTTTTCAGTGGCGGGGCTGACTCCAGCATCCTCGCAAACTACACGGATGACGCCGATCTATTTTTTGCTAAATATGAGTCAACAGAAGAATCTGCTATCGATCTTAAGTTTTCCGCTGACATCGCCAAACATCTCGGCAAAGAACTTAAAATCACAGAAATACTTGATTCGAACTCCAATGTGTTCGAATCAATCGATTTTGTCGCCGCGAACACGGAAGAGCTAATTTCCGACTATACATTTTGGGCAACCTACCGATTGTCTGTGGAGGCAAAGAAAAGCGGTTATACGGTGATGCTCAGTGGAATGGGTGGGGACGAGGCGTTTGCAGGCTACCCTCGATATAAAGTCCTGAAGCATCACACGTTAATTCGTCTTCTCTACCCTTTGCTGAGTTCATTGCTCAAGCTGAAGCTTTTTCCAAAACAGCTGGACAAGAAATTTGAACGGCTTGTTTCGTATGCTCAGGAAAAGTACTGGCCTTTGGCTTACTCACGAATGCTGGGGTATTTTTCAAAGCAAGAGTTAAAGGGATTTTTTCCAGACTATTTGGGGCTGGAACAGAGCTACAAGCAACGTCTTGACTCTGTACTTGCCAATTACGAAGGTGATTTGAACGATAAAGTAAAGTGCGCACAACATTTCGACATGACCGGCTTTTTAAGTCATAACCTTTGTGTCTCCGACAAAGCAAGTATGTTAGCCAGCATAGAGCTGCGCGTACCGTTGCTGGACGAACGAGTCGTTGCCAAGGGCTGCGCCACCTCTAGCGCTGAGTTACTGAAAGATGGCGCTCCCAAAGCACCGCTCAAAAGCCTTTTGAAAAGCCTGCTTCCGGCCGTACTCGTAAACCGTCCTAAAACAGGATTTAACCCTCCCCTCGATGGCGTGATCCATCGAATAGGTTCGGAGCGATTGGTATCCGAGTTTGAGCGGATTTATCAGTATCTGGAGCGCGAAGAAGTCGAAAAGCTGGTGAAGAATCATTTTTCTGGCGCGATAAACAACACCTACAAACTCTGGCAGCTAGTGTACTTTGAACGCTGGTTAAAGCTGAATTTCGATTAGTTTGCTCAGGGCTGTCATCAATAGAATCGAACCATCATTATTTAAGTGGCACTCATGGGCAACACACTGAAAAATCGGATTTTGAAGTTGTACCACACAACTAAAATGCTACGGCCAAAGCAGATTTTTTACCGGATCTACTACCGCTTTGCAAAAATAAAGCCATTTATGGCCAAAGGTTTCACTCGACGGACAGACTTCAATATTACCCCGCCCCCCTGCTGGAGTCCGTCACGTATAACAACGGATGGACAGTTTGATTTCATGGGCAGTAAAGCGTCGATTGACTGGAAGAATACGACGCTACCAAAAATCTGGCTCTACAACTTACATTATCTTGATCATTTATCGTCGTCTGATCAGGGAGTATCCAACTCATTTGATACAGCTCTGGTGAATAGCTGGATTACAGGTAATCCTCCGTATATCGGTTGCGGCTGGGAACCTTACACACTGTCATTACGGATCGTTAATCTGGTCAAGTGGTTTAATTCGCAGTCGGTGTTGGACGATGAATGGCTGAATAGCTTGGCCATGCAAACTCATGCCTTGTCCGAACAAGTTGAGTATCACATTCTTGCCAACCATTTATTTGTGAATGGCAAGGCACTCGTATTTTCGGGTAGTTTCCTGGAAGGGACTGACGCGGATTACTGGCTGGCACTCGGACTGGAAATAATGGATCGCGAGGTCAAGGAACAATTCTTGGCAGACGGTGCGCATTTTGAATTATCCCCGATGTATCACGCGTCGCTTCTGTGGGACATGTGCGATTTAGTAAATTTGGCACTGCATACTCAACTCCCCGCTTTAAAAAGTCGATTGGATGAATGGAAACTCGTCATTGAGAGAGGCATTTTCTGGTTGCGGAGCATGCAGCACCCGGATGGCGAAATCCCGTTCTTCAATGATTCCGCGTTCGGCATTGCACCCTCCCTACGAGATATCGAACAGTATGCAGACTCGTTGAATTGTCAGCCAAAACACGATGAATGCAGAGCGCCTGCCGTTTCCGCAACATGTCACGTCGAAAGTGGCTTTGCGGCAATTGACTTTAGCAAAGGCGGCAAAGCACTCCTTAACTTTGCACAGATAGGACCTACCTATCAGCCAGGACATACCCATGCCGACACCCTGAGCTTCGAACTCAGCCTATTCGGACAGCGAGTTTTCGTTAACTCGGGAACGTCACAATACGGCGAAGACAGTGAGCGACATCGTCAACGCAGTACAGCAGCACACAACACGATCGAGGTGGATAGCGAAAATTCGTCTGAGGTTTGGGCTGGTTTCAGAGTCGCTCGGCGAGCCCAGGTGGTGTTGGAAACATTCGAGCATGCAGGGGACAAAGTGCGAATCCGCTGTACTCATAACGGTTATAAGCGATTGGCGGGAAAAAATCTGCACAGCCGCGAATGGGTTGCTACGACGGACAAATTGCAGATCACTGATTCGATCACAGGTACTTTCGAACGAGCGATCGCCAGATTTTTTCTGCACCCTGAGGCAAGGATTACTCACAATGGTGAACACTTGGCAATCACCCTTCCTACAGGAGAAGTGATTTCGGTTTGTGTCCAAGGTGCCGCAAGTGTCAGTGTGGTTAACTCTACGTGGCACCCAGAATTCGGTAAGTCTGTTCCGAACCAGTGTATTGTCGCTGAGCTATCGTCCAAAACACTTATTACCAGCGTAACGTGGTGAGGTTTATTTGAAACTTTTAATCCTGAGCTTTTACTATCAACCGGACCTGTCCGCGGGATCGTTTCGCACCACTGCGCTGGTAAAGGCCCTTCTGGAAAGATTACCTCCAGATGCTCATATCGAGCTGATTACGACATTGCCGAATCGCTATAGCTCTTTCAGCAGCGAGGCCCCTGAACTGGAAGAGCATCCACGCCTGACCATCCGTCGCATCGCGCTTCCAGCCCATAAAAGTGGCATGATTGATCAAACAAAAGCTTTTCTGGTATACGCGAACCGTGTCCGTAGCATTGCTCGAAATCAGCACTACGACCTCGTCTACTCCACGTCATCGCGCTTAATGACTGCGTCGCTTGGTGCATTCATAGCCCGCAGTCAAAAGACACCACTGTATCTGGATATCCGCGATATTTTTGTCGACACCATCAAGGACGTTCTGCCTAAAAAGATGATCTGGCTAATCAAGCCAGCGCTCTCCTTACTTGAACGTTTCACAATCAAGTCGGCAAAAAAGGTCAATCTTGTCTCTGCAGGATTCCTTCCTTATTTTAAAACAAGGTACCCAGACCAAAAGTATTCACTGTTTACTAACGGCATTGATGACGAGTTTCTTGACGTCCAGACAGTTAAAAACAACAGTAACCAGAATCCTGTTCTAAACGTAGTCTATGCAGGGAACATTGGGGAAGGCCAGGGACTGCACAACATTATTCCGCAACTGGCTAAACAATTTACAGGCAGGCTACGGTTTCAGATTATTGGCGACGGCGGCAGACTTCCGCTTCTGAAAGAGGCAATTGCATCAGCAGGCTGTACTAACGTTGAGCTCCTCAGTCCGGTCAAGCGCGACACGCTAATCCAGGTTTACCAATCAGCCGACGTGTTGTTTTTGCACTTGAATGACTACGATGCGTTTCGTAAAGTTTTACCATCCAAAGTATTTGAATATGCTGCGATGGGGAAACCCATTTGGGCCGGTATTGCCGGTTACTCTGCAAATTTTGTGTTTGACCACATCGAAAACTCAGCCGTATTTGAGCCCTGCGATGTAGTGTCTGCTGCAAAATCATTCGAGTCTTTAAATATTTCAACTATCCCCCGCGCGGGATTTATCGAGCGTTTCGCTCGCGTTAATATCATGCGTGATATGTCGGAAGACATTCTTTCCTTAATAGAGGCCCATTGATCATGCGTATTATCCTGGCAGGCGCCAGTGGTTTTGTTGGCCGAGGACTAATCCCCCTACTACTTAATCATCGCCACGAAGTCACTGCCGCTGTACGCACAATAATGGATGATCTTGATTCCCGGGTGAAACAAAGCCTGGTGCAAGGTCTGTCTGCCGAACAAGACTGGCGACCACTATTAAATGGGCAGGAGGTGGTCATACACTTGGCTGCTCGCGTGCATGTCATGAGCGATGAGTCACCCGACCCTCTTGCCGAATACCGCAAGGTTAATGTTGAAGGAACACTAGCACTTGCTCGGCAAGCAGTTGATGCCGGCGTGAAGCGATTCATTTTTATCAGCTCTGTCAAAGTAAATGGCGAAGGCACCGCCCTAGGTGCGCCTTATAGTGCCAATGCACAAGCAGCCCCATCTGATCCCTATGGAGTCTCCAAGATGGAGGCGGAGCAGGGCTTGCTAGCACTAGCTACTGAAACCGGTATGGAAGTGGTCATTATTCGCCCCGTCCTCGTTTATGGGCCGGGAGTGCAAGCCAACGTCCTCAGCATGATGCGCTATCTACATAAGGGGGTGCCTTTGCCATTTGGCGCCATACACAACCGGCGCAGCCTCGTTGCTCTAGATAATCTTGTTGATCTGATCGCGACCTGTATTGCTCACCCTGCTGCAGCAAATCAAACTTTTCTGGTTAGCGATGGAGAAGACCTATCGACTACTATGCTGCTGCGTCGAATGGGAGCCGCACTTGGCAAGCCGGCGCGCTTAATCCCGGTACCCAGCTGGATACTTGAAACCGGTGCAAAGATTATGGGTAAGCAGGCGCTCGCCCAACGGTTGTGCGGCTCCCTTCAGGTTGACATTAGCAAAACGCGCGAGCTACTAGGTTGGACACCGCCAGTCACGGTTGATGAGGCGCTGAACAAAACAGCTAAATATTTTCTGGATTCGCAATCAAAATGAATATGTGGTGGTTTATACCGGCTGTCGCCGTCGTCTCACTTTTTTTGACCGCCGCTTTACGCCAGTACGCATTGGCGAAAAGTATTATCGATATACCCAACGCCCGGAGCTCGCATGTCCTGCCGACACCAAGAGGTGGCGGGGTTGCGATAGTCGTGAGCTTTCTATTGTCGCTGATACTGGCGGCGTGCATGGGAGCTGTTGCCTGGCCGATAACCTGGGCGTTACTGGGTGCGGGTGTGGGCATAGCGGTGCTTGGCTTTCTTGACGACCATGGCCACATCGTCGCCAGATGGCGCTTGCTCGGCCATTTTATCGGCGCTATCTGGGCACTCTTCTGGATTGGCGGTTTGCCACCGTTGACGTTTTTTGGGTTTGCGCTTGACCTTGGATGGATTGGACACGCGCTGGCAGCAGTTTATTTAGTCTGGCTGCTGAATCTATATAACTTTATGGATGGTATTGACGGCATTGCCAGCGTTGAAGCAATTTGTGTTTGCCTGGGAGCTGCGCTGTTGTACTGGCTCGCGGGCAATGGCATGTTCGCAATACTGCCGCTGTTACTGGCTTTTGCGGTAGCAGGCTTTTTGTACTGGAATCTACCCACTGCGCGAATATTCATGGGCGACGCCGGCAGCGGCTTCCTCGGTATAACCGTGGGGATACTATCATTGCAGGCTGCATGGATTGCCCCGCAGCTACTTTGGAGCTGGTTGATCTTACTCGGTGTATTCATTGTTGATGCTACTTGGACGTTGCTCCGTCGGCTCTTGAGAGGGGACAAGGTCTACGAAGCCCATCGTAGTCACGCGTATCAATTTGCTTCTCGCCAATTCAAGAAGCACTTGCCAGTGACCTTGGCAGTAGGGGCAATCAATCTACTCTGGTTACTACCGATTGCCCTTCTGGTCAGTAGCGACCGCATAGACGGCCTCTTGGGGGTACTCGTCGCCTATTTGCCATTAGTCGTTCTGGCGGTAAAATTTAACGCCGGGGCAAAGGAGTAAGTTTGAACTTGCCTGGGGGGCCTGACGGTGTTGTAGCGTGTTATGTAGCGCTGCACATCCGCTCGGGCCTCATGCTCCAAACCGTAGACTGCTTCAAGCACCCATTCTGAGTTCAAACTTCCAAGAAACGCTCCGCCGGGGCGTTATCCCCACACTCGTCTTTATAACTCATGCTTTGCCGGTGCTTGTACTCCAGCAGTTCATTTCTGAATTTATGGCTGATTTACTGACGGTCTTGATTGGTAATTGCCTTCGCCCCACCGGGGTCGAACTATCGTCCAGCATCATGCTGGCTGCATTGAGTGTGCATTCCGCGAATAAGAAGTATGCATATGCCCGAAATCATCGTAAGCGCTCCATGAACCCCACATTTTAAAGGTGGGAATCGATGGCTATCTTAGAATTTGCGGTGTGCGGTTCCACGGCAACAAGGCCTCGAAGGCCTCTACACTCGAAGCCTGTGGCAGGCAACCTCGGTTGAAGATTACGAAGCCTTGCTGACTTGGAACTGCTCGCTCGCATCGCATCGCCTCGCTGAGCGCGCCGCCTATTTTTGAATAGGTGGGGTTCATGGAGCGCTTACAATCATCAGGCCCGTTCACCCCAAGATGATCAGATCATAGGTTTGCGCCGCGCTCGTGCAGCACGACCGATAAACAAGCCGATTAACGGCCCAATTACCATTCCTATCAGTAATGCGGCGAGAGTCACAACGGATACGGGCAATTGCGGCCCTACCCCCCCCAGAAAGAGCAGGGACACTGATTGCTGGTTCTCAAGCACAAAAACCAAAATGGCCAAAACCAGCAATAGGAAAAAAACTCCGAGGAGTAAACGTTTGAGATTACTCATACGTAACTCCTTCAATCGCTGCGAATGTCAAAACCCCTCCTCCTCATCCTCATTCACCCGATCTCTAAGCTCCTTCCCCGGCTTGAAATGCGGAACGAACTTGCCATCCAGGCTAACCGACTGACCGGTTTTTGGATTGCGACCTACGCGCGGCGCGCGGTAGTGCAAGGAGAAGCTGCCAAACCCACGGATCTCGATGCGATCACCAGTGGCCAGACATTGGGACATTTGTTCAAGCATGGTCTTGATGGCCAGCTCCACATCCTTGGATGAGAGCAGCCCTTGATGGGTGACAATTCGTTCGATCAACTCCGACTTCGTCATATTTTTC
>Ga0163162_10002486_pt1 | contig 17414 bp, 12 predicted proteins | sample S55metaG_FD_115310 | JGI IMG/M metagenome (GOLD analysis project Ga0163162, IMG submission 115310) | Switchgrass rhizosphere microbial communities from Kellogg Biological Station, Michigan, USA - S5-5 metaG | ecosystem: Host-associated > Plants > Roots > Rhizosphere > Soil | place: USA...
CAGTTCTGGGCCATCGCGTTTGCCGTGTACCTGTATCAGGTGCTCGACCGCCCGATGCGCAACACGCTTGCGGTGAAGACCTTTTCACGCGTCGGCGAATTCAGCTTCTCGCTCTATATCGTGCATCTGCCGATATTCGTGCTGCTCGGATCGTTCATGTTCCGGTCCGCGCTGCAGACTTCGATCTGGGCTTCGTTCTGGTTCACCGCCGTTGCGGTGGTGGTTGCCGCCGGGTTCTACGTGCTCGTCGAGCGGCCCGCGATGCTGTGGTCCGCGAGGCTCAAGGGCCGGCGCGGCGTTCAGAAGCTCGCCTGAGGCGTTCCCCGCGCTTCGCCTGATCTGTCAGCGTCGCCCTTGCGCAGGACGACGCTGACAGACGCGGCTCCGGGATTCCTGCCCGGAGCCGCGTCCGCCTTCAGACCGCCACGCGCCGCCGCTTCTTCGACGCCACCCGGTTCAGGATCTTCTCCACGCTCTCGACATAGCGCCGCGTGCCGAAGCGGTTCACCGCATTCGCATACCCCGCGTGAACCAGACGCTCCCGCAGCGACGCGTCGCCCGCCAGCTCGTCGAGCGCCTGCGCGAGCGCGCGTGCGTCGCCGGGTTCGCAAAGGATCGCGTTCTCCCGGTCCTTGACGATGTCGATCACGCCGCCCGCGCGGGCGGCGACGACCGGCCGCTTCGAAAGCATCCCTTCGATGATCACGCGGCCGAACGGCTCCGGCATGATCGACGTGTGCGTCACGATATCGACGGCCTTCATGCACGCCGCGATGTCATGCTGAAAGCCGAGGAAGTGCACCCGGTCCGCGAGCCCGTGCTCGGCCACGAACGCGCGCAGTTCGGCCTCGTACGCGTCCTCGCCGAAGAGCGCCGCGCCGACGAACACCGCGTGCATCTCCGGACATTCGCGCAGCGCCTCGAGCAGGACGTGCTGCCCCTTCCATCGCGCGAGCCGGCTGAACGAGCCGACGAGAAACGCGTCGCGCGGCAACCCGAAACGGTCACGCAGCTCGTGCTGCGCAACCGCTTCGAGATCCGTGAACGGGTCGGCGGAAATGCCGTTGAACACGACGTCGAGCCGCTCTTCGCGCAGCCGCGTGAGCGCGGTCACGGCGGTGGCCGAAGCCGTCGAGTTGGCGATCACGTGCTCGAGCATCAGTTTCGTGCACCACTTGATGATCGTCAGCTGCGTGCGCCCGAAGTGGTCCTCGCTCACGATATCGCGCAGATGCCACACTACCGGCCGCCTCGATATCAGCCCGGCGATCGCTCCGATCACCATCGCGCGCTGCGTGTTCACATAGATGACATCGGCGTCGCGCGACTTCGCGAGCGTGCCGCGCAAAAGCTTCAGCACGCCGCCGAGCATCCCGGCGCCCGGGCGCTTGATGCCGCCCTTGCGCACGTTGCCGAGCGCGGCGCCGTCGAGCACGTCGACCTTCACGCCGACCGCTTCCAGCGCGATGCGAAAGGGGCCGTCGTCGAAGAGAAGCGTCTGCACGTCGCCGCGCATGTTCTTCACGACTTCGAGCATCGACAGTTCCGCGCCGCCCAGCGCACCGCTCTGATCCACGGCAAGCACGCGCAAATCGCTGGCCTGCGCGGCTTCCTTGACCTCGCCCTTGCGATCGTCGATGTCGTCCTCGCGCATCGGCGGCAGCACGAAATGCGGCGCGACGTGCCCGACATGCGCGCGCAGCGACTCGCGGAAATGCCCGATCGAAAACCGCTGCGCGTTCGCGCGACAGTCGGCGGGGCGAAACGCCACCGCACCCAGTTCGAACTCCTGCACCGCATCGACGATCGACTCGATGCTCTGCTCGTCAAAAAAGATTCCCGTAGGCTCCGCATGCGACGCATCACGCACGGTCTCGAGCGCCCCGCCCTTTCCATAGGCGATCACGGGCGTGCCGCAGGCCTGCGCCTCCACGACCGAAATGCCGAAGTCTTCCTCCGCCGCGAATACGAACGCCTTGGCCCGCCGCATTCTGTCGTGCAGCACCGAGAACGGCTGATAGCCCATGATCTCCACGTTCGGCGACGCCTTCGCGCGGATCTTGCGCATGTCGGGGCCGTCGCCGATCACGACGAGCCTTCGCTCGGGCATCTTCGCGAACGCCTCCACGATCAGGTCGATCTTCTTGTACGGCACCATTCTCGATGCCGTCAGATAGAAGTCGTCCTTGATCTCGTTGAGCTGGAACGCATCCACGTCGACGGGCGGGAAGATCACGTGCGCGTCGCGGTGATAGACCTTGTGAATGCGCCGCGCGATGAACGCCGAGTTCGCGATGAAGTGGTCCACCGAATTCGACGTGCGAATGTCCCAGGTGCGCATGTAATGCAGCACGATGCGCGCCATCATCGACTTCATGCCCGCAGTCAGGTTCGACTGCCGGAGGTACTGGTGCTGCAGGTCCCATGCATAGCGGATCGGCGAATGCACGTAGCTGATGTGAATCTGGTCGGGGCCCGTCAGCACGCCCTTCGCCACCGCGTGGCTGCTCGATATCACGAGGTCGTAGCCCGACACGTCGAGCTGCTCGATCGCAAGCGGCATGAGCGGCAGGTAGCCGCGATACTTCTTCTTTGCGAACGGCAGCTTCTGGATGAACGATGTCGTCACGCGCTTGCCCTGCAGGCACGCGCGCTCGTCCATGAAGTCGACCACGCTGAAGATGTCCGCATCCGGAAAGCACGCGATGATCTGCTCCAGCACGCGCTCGGCACCCGCGTAGGCGACGAGCCAGTCATGCACGATCGCCACGCGCGGCACTTTCGGCGCCGCGCGCTCGGCGCGCACGGGCCGGGCACCGGGCATCCCGACGGGCGGCGGTTCGCGCAGGTCGAGTCGGGTTTGCGCGGGCTCGATGAGCACTTCGTCGACAGTCTGAGTCATGCGTCTCTCCTCGCCTTCACAGGCACATTCGCGCGGCCCCTCACGCGTTCACTCAGCTTGCGCAGGAGCCCCCGCGCAATCGAACGCAACTCGGGGCGCGTAAGAACCGACCATCCCGCGTTGATGCTTGCGAGCGCCGCCGCAGCGGCAATCGCGCGCAGCGGATTCGCGATGGCATCGATCGCGCTCGCAACGCCGAGGCTTGCCAGCAGGAAGGCGAGATGGGTAAGCATGTCGAGCGCGATGGGGCGCGCGTGAATGCGCGACATCCACAGCAGCACGCTGTAGTCGAGCAGCGAGCGCAACGCGACCACGCTCGCGGCGCCGATGAGCCCGTAGTGCGCGATGCCGAGCCACAGCGCCCCGACGAAGAGCGGCAACTGGAACAGGCCGACGCGGGCGGCCGTCGCCGGATTGATCTGCGACTGGATCATGATTCGCGTGACGCTCGCCTGACCGACGAGCCACACGCCGATGATCAGGATGCGGCCCACCGGTGCGCTCGCAATGGCGATTTCGCGGCCCACCCATACATGCAGGAACGGCGCGAGCACGAGCATCGCGAAGATCGCAATCGGCGTGAACACGCCGTTCAGGAATTCGAGCGACTTGCGCACCATGCCGTCCGCGTCCTCGCGCCTGATGGCCGACAGACGCGGAAAGAGCGTGCGCACGAGCGCGTTCGGCAGCATGTTCAGGCGCGTGACGAGGTTCTGCGGCACCGTGTAGTAGGTGACGAAGCGCGCGCCGAGATGCGCGCCGAGCAGCACGCGATCGAGCGAGTCGGTGATCATGCTGGTCATCGATGAAACCAGCATCCACCCGCCGAACTTGAACAGTCCGCCTGCGACGCCGCGCTGCGGCCACTCCACGCGTTCGATCTGAAGCACCTTGAAGCTCGCCCGTGCGAGCAGCACGGCCGCGATCAGGCGCGCGAGCACCGCGGCGGCAAGCACCGTCTGCAGGTTGGGCGCGATGAGCCACGCGGCGCCGAGCGGCAGCAGCTGAAAGAGAAACGTGCCGATCGTCTGGTTGGTGTTGTAGACCCCGAAGCGCTCCATGCCGTTGATCGCGCCCGCGAAGACCCACGACACGTTCGCAAGCGGAATCGCGATGGCGAGCCAGGGCAGCGCGAGATAGACCTCATGCTGCATGCTTGCTTCGGAATGCGCGAAATAGGCGGTGTACGCGAACGCGCCGAAGTAGATGAGGAGGCCGCCCGCGATACCGGTGCCGAAGTTCAGCCACACCGCGCTCCAGAACACGCGCGAGCGTTGCGCCGGGTCGCCCGCTGCATGCGCCTTCGAGATCTGATGCTGCGCGGCCATGCTCATGCCGAGATCGAGAAAGCCGAAATAGCCGATCAGCGTCCACACGAGGCTGATCACCCCGTATCGCTCCACGCCCACGAGATGTATGTACGCGGGCACGGTCACCAGCGAGACGAAGGTCGGCAGGACCAGTCCCGAGAAGTTGATCGCCACGTTCTTCACCATGCTCTTGTCCATCGCTTCCTCTCGAGCTTCGCTGCAATCAGGGCTTCCAGCGATACATCATCACTTTCCCGCGGGCGTCTTCTTCGACGAACACGAGGTACTCGCCATCAGGCCGCCTGCTCGCGCTGATGCCGTTGGGCACGTCCACCCAGCCCGACGCGCCGCCCACTTCGGGGCCCGGCTTGATCACGCCGAGCTCCTGGCCCGAGTCCTTGTCGTACACATGCACGGTGCCGACAGGCTCCACGGCGAACACGTACCGCCCTTCCACCGTGAAGCCGATGAGCGTGGATACGGGCTTGGCTTTCGTGTCCCAGGGCAGGTCGATCGCATAGCGTTGCGTGGGGTTCGTCGACCAGTGGTCGTAGCGCACGAACCGCCTGCCGACCTCCTTCCAGAAGCCGCGATCGGGCGGCTCGTCCGCGGTGTAGCCGCTCACGTAGAGCGAGTCGGTGTCGGCGTCGTAGATCGCGCGGCGCAGTTCGGTGAAGGGCGCCGGCATTGCATAGGACGTGATCTTCGCAACGTCGTAGACCGGGTTGCCCGCCTGGTCGACTCCGCCATAGCGCAGGCGCCGGATGCCCTTCACGTCGCTCGTGCGCCAGATGTCGCCCTTCGTATCGACCCACCAGCCCCAGCCGCCCGCGATGCGCGCCGTGCCCGTGTTCAGCTGGAACTCGCCGGCGTCGAAGCGGCCATTGCCGTTCGTATCGCGCCAGATCCAGTCGCCTGCGGGCGGCCGGTTCGGCACATGCTCGACGGGGCGCGCGCGCCCGGCGATGAAGCCCGATGGAATCGCGAGTTCGCCGTCGCGCTTCGCATCGAAGCGATAGATCTTCAGGTGATCGGCGTACATGTCGGTGAGATAGAGGAACGTGCGGCCGTCGAGCTTTCGCGCGATCGGCATGCCGGGCCACTGGTCGGTGTGAAAGACCGGGTCGTCCGGATACCTGAAGCGGCCCGTCAGGAAGCCCGCGTACTTCCACTCCTCGCCCGGCGGCTTCGACAAGTCGAGCTCGAAGCGCTTGTTGCCCGTGTAGACGCTGTTCGGGCGCGACGGATCGATCCAGGCGCCGTCGACGAACAGGAGGCCCTGCACCTGCCAGAGGCGGCGGCCGTCGGGCGCATAGCTCTCGAGCGTCGCGCCGAGCCCCGCGCCGATCGTGTCGTGGCGCACACCGATGCCGTTCGTCGACACATAGACATTGCCCGCCGCATCGACGCCCACGCCCGTGAGCCCGTTGAAGCGCTGCGGCCCGGGCTTGCCGGCGGTCCCCGAGAAGATTCCGCCGCGTTCGCCGAGCGTGCCCGACTCGCGGTAGCCGCGGCCGTCGCGCGTGAAGATGAGGACCTGCTGGCGCACGCCGTTGTCGGCGACGAGGAGGCGCCCTTGACCGTCTGTCGCGATATCGGCGGCGAGCGTGTCCTTCGGCAAGGCCGGGGCGTCGTCCAGCGGCGCGCCGGAAGTCGAGTAATGCACGAGGCGCGGGTTCTCGCCCAGGCTGTCGAGCAACGCCCACAGCGAGCCGTCCGATGCGAGCGCGAGACGCCCCGGCTCATGCGCATCCCATTGACGCTTCTTCTGCATCGAATCGGCGTCGTACACCTCGATGCGGTCCTGCGTCGTGTTCGAGACATACAGCAAGGCGTCGCTTGCGGCGAGCCCGCCAATGTCCTCGCGCTTGTCCGTCGGCGCTTCGTTGATGGTCAGGAAGCTCGACGCGAGCACCGCATGCGGGTCCTTCGCATCGGCCGCATCCGTGCTGCGAAAAGGCGCCGCGCGCTTCGTTTCACCCAGCTCGCGCCGCGATACGCCGAACCACTGGCGCCCCGATCCGGGCCACACGCCCGGCTTGACGAGGCGCCCCTTCTCGTTGCCCACGGCGATCGCGATGAACGCATAGCGCTTGTTCACGGCGATCGCGTTGCCGCCATAGTTGCCCCAGCCGTGCGTGCCGCCCGCAAAGCCGAGCATCTGTCCGTTCTTGTAGACGCTCGCTTCGGCGCCGCTTTCGTCCCACGGCGCATTGGTGAAGACGCGTCCGTCGGGCGTCACCGCGATCGCCGTGATGTTGATCTGTGCCCACGTGCCCTGCCCGTAGCCAAACGTGTTGCCGATCCACGATGTGCGGGCGTCGAGCACGCGCGGCGCCGCCTCCGATGCATGGATGCATGCGAGCGCGCCCAGCGCGCAGAACAGTTTCAGCATCGATGTCAGGATCGAAAGACGCCGCAAATTGTTTCTCCATCAGAGAAGCGCGTTCATGTGCGCAACGGGGAAAAGGGGGCGGCCGCCGAGACGGCGCAGGCCGGCCGCCCGGGTCGAATCGCGCCGGACCGGGCAATGGCCGGGTATCGACACGGCATTGATCGACGCGAGTGAGATTACCGATCAATTAATCCAAAAAAATCGGAAATAAAGAGAAGCCACGCAGGTGCGCGCATTCGTAAAAGATGTAAATCGCCATTATTTTTCCGGCGCATGCGATTGCACCCGATTTTCTGCACCAAAGCGGCGCGAGGCCGACACGACAAGGCTCCGATCCTTTATGCACCGGTTTTTTTCGAATAAATAATTAGCCTCATGTGCGATTTTTATTGCGCGACTCGGGAATCGGGAATTTTTAAATCCGGACGAATTATCCACCCAATATTTTTCGGTTTTCTTTTCCCTAGAATCGCCATTGCACCAAGCGTCCCGCACATGCCAGATCTCTGTAGGGGAACCGTCGATGAAGGCATTGGCAACGTCATCCGCAACGTCACCCGTTTCGCATTTACCCCTGTCGCATTCCATGCCGACAGCACCCGGCTCGCACCGTATCGTCGCGCTCGATGGCCTGCGTGCCATCGCAGTGCTCGCCGTCTTTTCACAGCACGCGCTAAAGCTGCCGCTGTGGCTCGGCGTCGACCTCTTCTTCGTGATGAGCGGCTTTCTGATCACCGGCATCCTGCTCGAGCGCAAGGCGCGCGGACAGTCCTATTTCACGCATTTCTACGCGCGCCGTGCGCGGCGCATCCTGCCGCCGTACGTGCTGCTGCTGGTTCTTTCGTCGATTCTCTTCGGCCTCGGCTGGCTCGCGCACTGGCCGTGGTTCGTGTTCTTCGCGGTCAACATCGGCCAGTCGCTCGGCGACATCGGGCATCCGAGCCTCAACGTGCTGTGGTCGCTCGCCGTCGAGGAGCAGTTCTATCTCGTGTGGCCGTTCGTCGTGCTGTTCACTTCGGAGCGCGCGCTCGGAATCATCGCGGCTGCCGCGATCGTCGTCACGCCGCTCCTGCGCGCCGCCGCCACGCCCCACCTGGATTCGTTCTGGCCGATCTACTACCTGACGCCGTTTCGCATGGACCTGCTGTGCGCGGGCGCGCTGCTTTCGGTGCTCGTGCGCCGCGACAGCCAGGCGCTCGCGCGGCTCGTCAAGCCCGCCGTGCTGGGCGTGATCGTCGGTCTCGCCATTCTTGCGTGGCTGCACGTGAGCTTTCCGCGCTTTCGCGCTGCAAACACGCCGCTTTCGAACGCCGCGCTCTACAGCATCTCGCTGCTGCTGTGCACGTCGATGGTCGTGCTCGCAATCGAAAGCAAGGGCTTGCTGAAGCGCGTGCTGTGCAACCCCGTGCTCGTCTATATCGGCACGATCAGCTACACGATCTACCTCGTGCATCTGAGCTTCCTCTACGTGCTGTGGGAGCACACGCATCTCGGCCGCGCCAGCACGGCCGCGCTGGGGCTTGCGATCACGCTCGCCTATGCGAGCGTCAGCTGGTTCCTGCTCGAGCGGCCGCTGATTCACGGCGCGCGCAAGTCGAAGGCGCAGGCGCATGGCCACGCGGCAGCTTCGGCGCCCGCATCGACGGGACGCGCATCGTGAAGGCGCGCGCCCTGCTCGCCGCCTTCGCTCTCGCCGCGAGCGCCCACGCGCATGCGGCGGGCGAGCCGCTTCTGATCGAAGCCTACGGCGACTCCACCACGCTCGGCATTTCCTGCATTGACAAGCACTGCGCGCCGCGCGCCGATAACGCGGTCACGTTCCTGCAAAGCGAACTGAGCGCGCGATTCGGACAGCACGTCGTCGTGAGCAATCTCGGCGTGGGCGGCACGATGGCGCAGCAGCTCCTCGACGGCACGGACAGGCGCGGCAGCGTCGCGTGGACGGAGCGCATCAGGCGCTCGAGCGCGCGCATCGTGATGTTCAACTACGGCATCAACGAAGTGATGCACTCGCAGACGCCCGAGCAGTTCTACGCCGCCGAGACCGCGCTCGTTCGGGCTGCGCTTGCGAGCGGCAAGCTGCCGGTGCTCGCGACCTCGAACCCGATGCTGGACAAACGCCTGAACGCGCAGCTCGCGCAGATGGCCGCAATGACGCGGCGCGTCGCCGCCGAAGCGCATGTGCCGCTGATCGATCAATACGCGTACGTGTCCTCGCTGCCGGACTGGCAGCACGGCATGTCCGACGGCGCGCATCCCACGGCCGCGCTCTACCGGCTGAAGGCCGAACGCGATTTCACCGTGCTCGAACCGATCGTGGACCGGCTGATCGACAAACCCGCCCGAACCTGAAACCACCCCTTACCGCAACCGCCACGAGGAAAAACTCCATGGAAACCCAGCGCACAGCGATCATCACCGGCGTATCGGGACAGGACGGCGCGTACCTCGCCAAGCTCCTGCTCGACAAGGGCTACGAGGTCGTCGGCACCTATCGCCGCACCAGTTCCGTGAACTTCTGGCGCATGGCCGAACTCGGCATCGACCGCAATCCGAAGCTCAAGCTGGTCGAGCACGATCTCACCGATCTCGGCTCCAGCCTGCGCCTGCTCGAAACCGCGCAGGCGAGCGAGCTGTACAACCTCGCGGCGCAGAGCTTCGTCGGCGTATCGTTCGACCAGCCCGCCACGACGGCGGGCGTAACGGGCCTGGGCGCGCTGAACCTGCTCGAAGCGATTCGCGTGATCAATCCGAAGATGCGCTACTACCAGGCGTCCACGTCCGAAATGTTCGGCAAGGTCCAGGCCATTCCGCAATGCGAGGACACGCCGTTCTATCCGCGCAGCCCCTATGGCGTCGCGAAGCTGTTCGCACACTGGACGACGATCAACTACCGCGAGTCGTACGGCATCTTCGGGTGCAGCGGCATTCTATTCAATCACGAATCGCCGCTGCGCGGGCGCGAATTCGTCACGCGCAAGATCACGGACACTGTCGCGAAGATCAAGCTCGGCAAGGAGCAGATGCTCGAGCTGGGCAACATGGATGCGAAGCGCGACTGGGGCTATGCGCTCGAATACGTGGAAGGCATGTGGCGCATGCTGCAGGCGCGGGACCCCGACACCTACGTGCTCGCGACCAATCGCACCGAGACCGTGCGCGACTTCGTGCGCATGGCCTTCGCCGCGGCCGGTTTCCAGATCGAATGGAGCGGCAAGGGCGAGCGCGAAACGGGCATCGACGTCGCGACGGGCCGCACGCTCGTGCGCGTGAACCCGAAGTTCTATCGGCCAGCGGAAGTGGACCTCCTGATCGGAAGCGCCGACAAGGCGCGCGAGAAGCTCGGCTGGGTGCCGAAGACCACTCTGGAAAGCCTGTGTCAGATGATGGTCGAAGCAGACCTCAAGCGCAATGAACAGCACGATACGTTCTGAGAACCCCATGTCGCGGCGCGCACTCGTCACCGGTCTGTCGGGCTTCACGGGCCGCCACATGGCGGCGCATCTCGCCGAACAAGGCTATGACGTGTGGGGCATGGTCTCGCCCGCACGCGACGAGGGCGACGTGCCCGGTGCGGTCGGCGTGCCTGTCGATCTGCTCGACGCCGACGCCGTGCGCTCGTTCGTGAACGACGCGCGCCCCGACGTGGTCGTCCATCTCGCCGGCGCCGCGCATGTCACGGGCAATCCGCCGAGCCGCACGTACATGGTGAACATCGTCGGCACGCGCAATCTGCTCGATGCGCTCGCGGGCCTTAATGCGAAGCCGCGCGCGGTGCTGCTCGCGAGCACGTCGAACGTGTACGGCAATGCGGGCGTTGAAGTGATCGACGAGGACGTGCCTATCCAGCCCGCCAACGACTACGCCGTGAGCAAGCTCGCGATGGAGCACGCGGCGCGCCTGTGGCTCGACCGGCTGCCGGTCTTCTTCGTGCGCCCGTTCAACTACACGGGCGTCGGGCAGACCGAGGACTACGTGCTGCCGAAGATCGTCGCGCATTATGCGCGGCGCGAGCCGCGCATCTCGCTTGGCAACCTCAACGTGCACCGCGATTTCTCCGACGTGCGCGATGTCGTCGCGACCTATGCAAGGCTGCTCGACGCGGCGCCCGTCGGCGAAACGTTCAACATCTGCTCGGGCAAGGGCCAGTCGCTCTCGGAGGTGCTTGCCATGCTTGCGCGCATCGCGGGCTACGAGATCGAGGTGTTCGTCGATCCGCGTTTCATGCGGCGCAATGAAATCGAGCGGCTCGTCGGCTCCAATCACAAGCTGCGCAGGACGATCGGCCGTGTGCCGCTCACGCCCTTCGCCGAGACGCTCGAATGGATGTACTCGCACGCGAGCATGCCCTTCAGCGCGGCGTGAGCGCCTGACAAGACCCGCGCCGCGCACTCTCGAAGGCATCGGCAGAGCCGGTTATGCCGCCTGAAGCGACGGCGTCCGGGCATAGAGCGCCGCCACCCAGTCGATGAACACGCGCACGCGCCGCGGCTGGTGGCGGTTCGCCGAATACAGGATCGACACGACGCGCGAATCCGACGGATACGCCTTGAGCACCTCGCGCAACGCGCCACGCTCGATATGCGGCTTGAGCGTATAGCTCGATCCCTGGATCAGCCCGAGCCCTTCGAGACCGCACGCGAAGTAGGAATCCGCGTCGTTCACCGCGACGAGGTTCTTCATCACGATGGTCTTCGTCTCGCCATCGACGGTGAACTCCCAGCTTCGCACGCGCATGTTGTTGAGCACGTAGCCGACGGCGATGTGGTCCTCCAGATCGTCGAGCGTCATCGGCTCGCCGAACTTCTCGATGTAGGCAGGCGATGCGCACGTGATCTGCGAGTAGCAGCCGATGCGCTTCGCGACCAGCGTCTCGTCGCGCACGGCGCCCACGCGGATCACGCAGTCGAGTCCCTCTTCCACGATATCGACCTGCCGGTCCGTGAGGTTCAGCTCGACCGTGATGTCCGGGTACGCGGCAAGAAACTCGGACAGCGCGGGGATGATGGTGCTGCGAGCCATCGAGGCCGGCAGGCTGACCCTGACCTTGCCCTTCGGACTCGTCTTCGAGTGCGACAGCGCCGACTCCATGTCGTCCACTTCGCCGAGTACGCGCACGCAGCGCTCGTAGTAGGTCTCGCCGTCTTCGGTGATGCTGATGCTGCGCGTGGTTCGATTGAGCAGCCGCGCGCCCAGGTGCGCCTCGAGCGCCTGCACGGTACGCGAGACGCTCGCGGGCGGAAGGCGCATCGCGTCGGCGGCCTTCGAAAAGCTGCCCGTCTCCACCACGCGCGCAAAGACTTTCATTGCAAGAAACCGGTCCATGCTCGTTGTTTCCGTTTGGTGGCATGCGCGGCGCCTTCGCGCCCGCGCATGCGGTTCAGGTCGGGAATCAACGAGGATAGTACGACGGTTCGCGCCCGCCGCGCATCGGTCAGTGCACGGGGCCGGCCGAAATCGCCTCGCCGTACACGGCGGCCACGCGTCTTGCGATCACGGAGGTGTCGAAGTTGTCGCGCGCGTACTTGCGGCACGCGGCTTCGTCGGGCAGCTTGAGCGTGCCGCCGAGCGCGCCGATCAGGCCGTCGGCGATGGCGTCGGCGCCGGTCGCGGGCAGCACCAGATCGGTCGAGAGGCCCGCCACCGCTTCCGGCAGGCCGCCGACCGGCGTCACGAGCACGGGCGTGCCCGAGGCGAGCGACTCCACCGTGATGAGCCCGAAGCCTTCGAGCGCGACCGTCGGCACGATGCTGATGTCGGCCGCGCGATAGAGGGACGCGAGATGCCGGTCCGCGACGAAGCCGAGCAGCCGCACGTTGTCATCCAGCCCGGCTTCGGTGATGCGCCCCTGAAGCTCATCGGCAAGACGTCCCTTCCCCGCGATCAGCAGGAGCACGTCGGGCTGCTTCGCCTTCACGCGCTTGATCGCCTCGATCAGATCCTCCAGACCCATGCGGCGCACGAGACGGCGCACCGCGAGCACGATCGGCCGGTCCTGCGGCAGCTGCAGCCGGCGGCGCGCATCGGTGCGGCTCAGCGGAAGGCTGAACTGGTCGACATCGACACAGCCCGGCACCACGCGCACGCGCTCGGCGGGAATGTTGTAGCGCGTCGTGAGGATCTGCCCGAATGCCTCGGACAGCACGATCAGCCGCGACGAGCGCGCGTACACGCGCTGCTCCAGCATGCGCTTCGTGCGCTGGCCGATCGAATCGGCGCCCTCGACGTGGCTCTCGTCCGCCCACGGCCCCTGGAAATGCGAGACCTGCGGGATGCCGCGCGTGACGTCGAGCCCGGGGAACGTGTAGAGCGCGAAGTGCGACGAAACGACGTCGGGCCGCTCGTTGCGCAAGGTGTCGCGCAACGCGGCGCGCGCATTGAGCAGGCGGCGCGGCAGCGACTGCGCCGCCGGCCCGAAGCCGCGGATCGCGCCGCCCGTGTCCTGCGCAACGCGCGCGGACCCCGCTACCACGCCGCGCACCGCCACGCCCGCGCCCGGCAGCGCGCCGACGAGCGTGTAGTACATGCGGTCGAGGCCGCCTGCGCGCTCCGGAAACCAGTGCATGCCGATTTGCAGCGACTTGATGTCTTGCGTGCTCATGTGTGTGTCCTGATCGATGATTTCAAAGGGCGCCGGAGGTGCGCGACTCGCTCGCGGTCGCGTTGAGCATCGTGGTCGCCTTGTTCCTTGCGTCGTGCCTGTCGAGCGGTGTCGCCGCGAAGCCGCGATACAGGTCGAGATAGCGCCGTGCCATGCGGGCCCAGCCGAACTGCCCCGCGAGACTGCGTGCGGCTTCGCCCATCTCGCGGCGCAGCGCGGGCGCATCGGCGAGCTTCTTGATCGCGCCGGCGAGCGCCGGCGCGTCGTCCGGATCGTCGAGCACGATGCCGCAATCCTCGCCGATGATCTCGGCTCCGCCCGCGGTGCGCGCCGTCACCACCGGCAGGCCGGCCGCGAGCGCTTCGAGCAGGGACAGGCTCATCGCTTCGTAGCGCGACGGAAAGACGAATGCGTCGACGGAATGCATGAGGGTCGGCATGTCCTTCACGAGCCCGAGAAAATGCACGCGGTCCGCGATGCCGAGCACGCGCGCCTCGTCCGGATACGGGCTCCCCGGCAGAAAGCCCGCGACCGCGAGCTGCACGTTGGCGGGAAGATGCAGGAGCGCCTGCAGGACGGTGTCGAGGTTCTTGCGCGGCGTGCGCAGGTCGCCGACGAAGAGCAGCAGGCACGCGTCGGCCGGCAGCCCGAACGCCTCGCGATCACGCCGGCCCTCCTTGAACGCGCTGGTATCGACGCCGTTGTAGACCACCTCGATCCGCTCGCCCGGTATTCCGCTCACGCGGATCTCCTGCGCGACCTTCTCGGACACCGCCGCCACGATGCGCGAACGGCGGTATGCCCAGCGCTCGAGCCATGAGTTCAGGCGGCTGTAGATCACCTGGTAGGCGGGCCATATGCCGCCCATCAGCCGGAACGGGTAGTACGGGCTGCGCAGCCATCCGCCGTGCACGAAGTGGGCGGTGTTCACGTCGGCGCGTGTCCACGCAATGAAGCCGTTCACGTGCAGCACGTCGTATTCCTTGCGGTGCATGCGCAGCCACAGCGCGCACTTCAACGCGAAGACCTGCTGCTTGACGAGCTTGGTCGGCCAGAAGCGGCCGACCCGGACCGGCACCCAGAGAAGGCGCGGATCGTCGAGCAGCTCGGGCGCGACGTGCGACGCGAGCAGCGTGACGTGCATGCCTTCGGCGAGTGCGGCGCGCGCGATCTCATAGTTGACGCGGCCCTGGCCGTCGTTGTGGCGCACGACATGAGTGACGATGGCGATGTTCATCGGCTGGTCTCTTGAAGGGTAAATAAGCGGTTGAAACGGTGCCGTTCGAGCTTCATGTGATGGCGCGCGGCGAGGATCGAGCAGAGGCCCATGAAGAGAAGCAGCCCCCCCGTGCCGACGAACGAATTGGCGAACACGATCATGCCGACGGTGGCGAACGCGAGACTGAGGCACGCCTGCGCGTACTTGTCGTCGCGCAGCGAGAACGACGCCCGCAGCGCGCGTGCGAGCAGGATCCCGACGCCCGAGAGATACATCAGCGAGCCCGGCCAGCCCAGCACGAACGGCACGTTCATGACGCCGCTGTCGAAGTTGCCGTACTTGCCGAGATCGCCGTTCGAGTTCGAGAGCTTCGTCGACGTGCCGGTCGCGCCGAAGCCTTCGCCCGTGACGTCGGAAAACGCCGTGGCCGCGAAGGTCGCGTAGAACTCGTTGCGCGCGGCGTAGCTGTTGTCTTCGCTCAGGTTGGTCATCGACTGGAGCCGCGCGCCCAGCCGGTCCGCGATCGGACCGAACGTGAGCAGCGGCACCGTGAGCACCACCAGCGCGGCCGCACCGAGAATGATCCGCAGGCGCACCTTGTTGCTCGCCTTGAGGAGCTGCAGCACCATCGCGATCGCCCAGCCGCCCCACGTCGAGCGCACGAGGCTCAGGCCGAACGAGATGAAGCCGAGGCCGCCCGCGATCCAGCGCACGCGCTGCGTGCCCGCCATGACGAACGTGAGCGCGGCCATCATCGCGATCGCGAACGGTCCCGACGAATTCATCGTGCTGAACACGCGCACGCCGAGCGGCACCGGGTCGCCCTGCGAGTTCATCTGCGAGCCGAGCATCCACATCACGTCCCACGGGGGCATGATGAAGAACTGCACCACGCCGTAGCCGCCCATCACCAGCATGCCCCAGATGAACGTGTCGAGCACCACCTTGCGATACGTGGGGTAGTCGCGCGCATTGACCATGATGTGAAAGCCGATCAGCACCGGATAGAGCCAGTTCGCGAGGTCATAGGTCGCGGCCATCGGGCCGTTGGACGCCACGCCGATCAGATACGCATAGGCGAGGCCCATCAGGATGAGCAGCACCGGCAGGCCGCGTCGCTCGGCGAGCACGCGGTAATGCCGCACGATCGTGAGCGCGCTGATCATCGTGACGACGAGCGGTGCGACCTGGATCAGGCTTGTCGGCGTGAACGCGCCCTTCGCGAAGTCGGCGAAGCGCCGCACCTCGGGGCTCAGGAACCACAGCCACCACATGAAGCCGACATAGCGCGCCGGGCTCTTGAAGTAGAGCCACACGCCGACCACCGTTGCGAGCAGCGGAAACGCGAGCGTGAGCACCGTGCCCTGATGCGCGAGCACGAGCAGCGTCGTGATGACCCACAGCGCCGCCTGCGGGGCCCAGTGCTTCGGGTCCTCGCTCAGCAGACCGCGCAAGCCCCTGCGGGAGCGTTGCGTGGCCTCGCGCGGCGCGCGCGCGAGCGGCGGCAGCGTCGGCGTGCTCATGGCTTCGATCGGGCGACGCGGTTGAGCGACGTGGCCGCGCCCTCCGAGGCCCGGGCCTGCCCGGCCGCGTGAGCGCCCGCATGCGAGGCCGCGTGGTCCGCGGCATGAGGCGCACCCTGCACCGTGCGCCGGCGAAGGAAGTCGCGCGTGATGCGGGCGTGCTGCATCGCGAACTCGTGCGTGGTGAAATCGCGTTCGACGAAATGGCGGCTCGCGGCCTGCGCGTGTGACAGTGCAAGCGCGGGATCGGCCACGAGGGTTTCGAGCGCGCTTCTCAGCGCGGCCACGTCATGCGGCGGCACGTACGACACATGCTCGGGACCGAAGTAGTCCCTGAGCGCGCCGACATCGGTCACGATGAGCGGCTTGCCGAGCGCGACCGCTTCGAGCACGACCGTGATACCCGACGCGTGCGAATTCGCGCGCAGCGGCACGACGATCACGTCGGCCCAGTCGTAGAGTTCGCGGGCCGCTTTGAGCCCGGTGGCGGGCGCGATCCGCACGTTCTCCGCATGCAGCGCGCGCGGCACGCGGCGGCGCGTGGCGATGCGCACCTCGTAGCGCGAATCAAGACGGAACGCCTCGACGAGCGAGTTCCAGTCGCGATCGCGGTCGTTGCCGATCGCGGCGACGCGCACCGGCGCACCCGGCCTCCACGCGCGCGGCTCCTGCAGCGGGAAGTCCTTCATGTTCAGGCCGTAGTAGACCTGCGTCACCTCGCGCCTGAAGTACTGGCGCATGAGCTGCGCGTTCTCGCTCGCGAGCGTGGTCAGCATGTCGGCGCGGGCGAGCAGCTTGCGATACGCCCAGCGCCGCAGCGCGCCGAATTCGGGCCATTTGTCGATGAGCCACACGCTTTGCGCGAGCAGCACCGGCCCGCCCTGCCTGCGCCCCTTCAGCAGCAGCAGCAGCGCGACGGACAGGTGCTCGTGCTCGGTATGCGTCCAGACGACATCCGAGCGCAGGATCTCCTCGCGGTTGCGCCACGTATGGATGAAGTCGAAGCCGAGCACCGTCTTCAGGCCGCGCCGCAGCGTGCGCATCACCTTGCCGTCGCGTGCGTCGCGTGAATAGGTCAGGGCGAACTCGGGCGACTCCGCATGGTGATAGCCGTAGAGGCACCCGATGTTCTCGCCGGGGCGGTAGTACCGCGGATCGGCGCCGTAGAAAAGATGGACATGCACGTTGATCGCTTTCATCGTGAGCGTTTCCTCGTTGCCGGGGTTCGTCGCGTGACACGCGTGGCACGCGTGGCGCAGGATGCGCGGCTCATGCGGGCCTAGCGCCGCTGGTCTCTTCGCCAAACGGCTCGTCGGGCAGCCGCAGCGCATCGCGCCGCGCGGCATGGGCGCCCTTGCGCACCGCGCGCCAGCGCGCCCACGCGGAGTGCCTGCCGCGCCCGAGCACCGCGAGCGCCGTGTGCAGCAGCCCGGGGTAGACGCGCGTGCCGACGAGCCCGTACCA
>Ga0163162_10002487_pt1 | contig 17410 bp, 20 predicted proteins | sample S55metaG_FD_115310 | JGI IMG/M metagenome (GOLD analysis project Ga0163162, IMG submission 115310) | Switchgrass rhizosphere microbial communities from Kellogg Biological Station, Michigan, USA - S5-5 metaG | ecosystem: Host-associated > Plants > Roots > Rhizosphere > Soil | place: USA...
ACGGATTCACCAATGTGAGAAGCATGAGAGGCGGGATTGCTGTCTGGTCTGCGCAGGTGGATCCGAAAGTTCCGCAGTACTAACGGCGTTTGCAGGGGCGGTCTATGCCCCCCACAATCTCAGGGGAACACATTGGACGGTCATTGACCGCACAATGCACTCAGATTTCAACTTCCAGCAGGTCGCGACCGACGGTGAGATTTTCGAACACTGCACGGGCATCGTCTCCCATCTTCACCACCTGCCGGCCATCGTAGCGCGAACTGAAATGTGTCGCGATGAGTTGTCCCACACCGGCGGCTTTTGCAACTCTGGCGGCATCTTCCATCGTGGAATGTTTTCGATCCCTCGCCAGGTCCACCTCGTCGGTCCCAAAAGTGGTTTCGTGAATCAGTGCTGTGCATTTGTCGGCGAGCTCGATGGAGCGTTCGGAAAATTGGGTGTCCAGACAATACACCACAGACTTTCCCGGGCGCGGAGCACCCAGCACCATTTCCGGTTTGATAACGCGGCCGTCCGGCAATGTCACGCTCTCGCCATCCTGCAGACGTCCGTACATCGGCCCTCGTGGAATTCCCAGCGCCTGCGCCTCTTCCAGATTAAATGTTCCCGGCCGGGTCTTTTCCTGAAGCCGCCACCCCAGGCAGAAAATGGAATGATCCAGCGGCAGCGCATCGACATGAAATTCATTTTCATCGAGGACTCGGCCGCGAAAGCCTCGCGGAAACTCCTGAACCCGCAATCCATAGGTGAACTGAAGATCGGCCGTACGAAACGACGCATTCAAGTAGTTTCGAATTCCTTCCGGTCCAAACACATTCAACGGCTCCTCACGTCCATCGAGATGCATGGTGCTGAGCAGCCCCGCGATTCCATAAAGATGATCGCCATGCAAATGCCCAATAAAAATACTGTGGATGCGGCTGCGCTTCACTCCGGAACGCATCAGTTGAACCTGCGTGCCCTCGCCACAATCAAACAGGAAAACATCTCCGTCCCGGACCACTGCGGTCGCCGAGAGCCCCCGCGTGAGCGTCGGGACAGCTGAACTTGTTCCAAGTAATACGATTCTCATGAGGATTGACGGCCAGGCTAGAGCTTAGCAGACAACATTGCTTTCAGCACGTAGCCGGCAATGCGAGGGTTCTCGCGCAATCGACGAACGGAATACGCATACCACTCGCTGCCAAACGGAATGTAGATGCGTATCGGGTGCCCATCCCTGCGAATCCTGTTTCGGAGCGATTCGCTCACTCCCAGCAGCATCTGGAATTCGTACGACGTGGTTGGAAGCTTCAGCTCTTGAATCAATCGTTGCGCCTCTTTCACGATGTGCTCATCGTGTGTTGCGATGCCGACATAGCATCCCGCGCGCAGAAGCTGCTCGAGAATGGAAAGATAGTTTTCGTTGATGCGACTCATCTGGCGGAAAGCCACCTCTTCAGGTTCCACATACACGCCTTTGCAGAGGCGGATGTTTGGTTTCAATTCCAGAAGGGCCGAGATGTCATCCGCCGTACGCCGGAGATACGCCTGAATTGCCACTCCCACATTGGAGTGTTTCTGATGCAACCGCCGGAACATTTCGAAAGTGTCCGTCGTGCAGGAAGAATCTTCCATGTCGATACGAACGAAATTGTTCAGTTCCGCAGCGCGTTGAATTAGGGATTCCACCAATAGAAAACATTCATCGAAATCCAGCTTGAGGCCAAACTGCGTGAGCTTGAGAGAGACTGTCGAGTCGAGTCCGCGCCGGTGGATGGTTTCGAGCAATGCCTTATAAGTATCCACCGCGTGATGAGCCTGCTCCGTCCTTTCGACGTGCTCCCCCAGAAGATCCACCGTTGCTCGGAATCCCTGCTGATTGAGACTCGAAGCCACGCGCATCGCGTCCTCTGCAGTTTCGCCGGCAATGTAAGGTCTTGCGACGCGTTCGACAAGAATTCTTGGAATGAAGGGAAGCGATCCGGCGATGATTCGATCGACGACGCTCAATGGCGGTCAATCCCAGGAAGAAGAGATCAGTTACTGGCGCGGCGGATCGGTTGAGGCCCGCCGGATTCCTCGATCAGTTCCTGGAGCAGACTGTCCTGGAGCTGCCGGTATGCCTTTACTGAGCCGCGAGTATTGAAAATTGCAAACAGGATTGGACCACGATCCCTCGTGTAGAGGATGCCTGCCAGAGTGCTTACTCCGCCGTCGGTTGATGGCAGAGTTCCGGTCTTGCCAACCACAGCTCCGCGATAATCCGCGGACTTGAATCGGGACTGCAGGGTTCCCGCATCGATTCCAGCCACCGGCATGATGTCTTCCGGTTCCATGTTTCTTTGAGACAGCCATTGCATCATGGCCTGCAGCAGGTGAACCGTACTTCGGGGAGTAATCCGGTTATAGTCCAGGCCGGAGGTCCGACTGATGCTGATTTCAGCCTGCGGAATTCCCACCGAACCCGTGAGAAATGCTTCCACTCCCTTCGGACCACCAACCGCTTCACCCACGCGTTCTGCTGTGAGGTTGACACTGTGCGCGTTTTGCCGGAACAATATCTCTCGCAGGTAAGCCGACGAGTGGGAGGACAACATATTCCCTCTCATCCCAAGTCCGGAAACCGCTCGAAAGCTTGTTGTGCCCGAAACGCGGATTCCCATCTTCTTAACAACTGAAGCAAGATGTTTGGTGCCGTCTGCAGTCTTGCTGTATGACGCGTATGTGAACGGGCCGCAGACCACAAGATTTCCGTTTACACGTTTAATGCCCGCCCGGATGGCGTCCCGAACGAGTTTGTTGACATCCGCCGTCGTCAATACCGGATCTCCAGTTGCTTGCAGAATCAAGTCCCCTTTGAGAGTGTGCGTCTTTTTGTCGATATCTCCGGCCGCATAAAACGCCGTCTCAAATTGGTAATCCGGTCCAAATTTTTGCAATGCAGTAAAGGAGGTTGCCAGTTTAATCACGGACGCGGGGTTGAAGGCAATGTTGCTCTGGTGATCTGCGTAGATGGTACTTCCGTCGATAGACTCGATCAGAAGCCCCTGCGCTTCGGGGCGAAACCCTTTAAGTGCGAGCTTGGTCAGGTATTTTGTCTCAGCGGTAGTTGAGAACCGCTCTGTGACCGACACATGGTCTTCGGAGGCATTGCTGGTCTCCTGCGCCTGAATCGGCCAGAGCAGGAGCAACATTATTGACGTTGTGGAAATCAAGTACTTCATCAAAGCGGGACAATTCTGCCAGAAAGGCATTCAAACTCAAACAATGTATTTTTATGGCATTCTTCGCGGTCTTAATATCAGGAGTGGTTTAAGGGGTACGGTATGTTGATCATCAGTCGGAAGAAGGACGAAAAGATCATTGTCGCAGACGATATTGAAATCACCATTCTTGATGTAGGTCGTAACAGAGTCCGTTTTGGAATCAAGGCTCCCAAGGAGATCGCCATCCAGACCCGACTTAAAACCACGCCCCCGGTAACAGACCTAACTGAAGTATCTGAAGCGGTTGAACCTCGGCACCCGGACGCCCTCCCACGGGAAATATCTACCGGCGCCAGTCCCTCAAAGACCTCTTAGTTGCCGTCCTGCTTGACTTTAAATGGGGCAATCATTATAAGTTGCCCAGTCATTGAATTTGAGCCGAGTGGACTATGGCAGGCAAAACAAAAGCAAAACCCAAAGCGAAACACATCTCGAAAGGTGCTATCAAACACGCCCCAAAACCTGTTCCAAAGGTGAGCAAAACCGCTGGAAAGAAAGCACATAAGGCGGAAAGTCCTCATAAGCCAAAGGGGATGAAGGCGGCGTCCAGGATCGCCGCGAAATCACCGGCTAAACCCGTACGGCCGAGAGCGTCATTGTCCAGAGATGAACAGGCTCGGGCGCATTCCGGAAAGTTGTCCAGGTTTGGCAAGCTCCCCCAGGCTGTGAATAAGGTCAAACCGATGATCGCGCAAAAGCCGCCAACCCGGCCCATCAGCGGAGCCGTCACAGCACTCGAAGCGGGAATCAAGCTGATGTACGCCGAGCAGTATGATAAAGCCATTAAGTGCTTCAATTCACTGATCGCGGATTTCCCCGATGAGGTCGAGATTCAGGCAGCCGCCAGAGCAAACATCCATGCCTGTGAAAAAAAGATGCACGACAAAGCTCGCGCGGTAATTCGTTCCGCCGATGACCATTACCATGTCGCCGTTGCTTTTCTGAATGGTGGACAGGTGGACCACGCCATGTCGCATCTGCAACAGGCTCTGAAACTGGAGCCCAAAGGTGGACATATTCTGTACGCAATTGCCGCGGTGAACGCGCTCAAAGGCAACAAGGAACAAGCGCTATCTTTTCTAAAACAGTCGATTCATCATGGCCCCGAGAATCGTTTCCATGCTGCCCAGGATAGTGACTTTGCTGCGCTGGTTGAAGAACCAGGATTCAGGGAATTACTAGCGGCATCGGGAAAATAGTTCATTGAAGTCACCGCGCCCGAGAATTCTCTCCATTGGAGGCGGCACTGGACTGTCGACCCTTCTTCGCGGCTTAAAGAACGGTCCCGCCCACCTTTCCGTTATCGTGACTGTCACTGACGATGGCGGCAGCTCCGGACGACTGCGGGAAGAATTGAACGTCATGCCTCCCGGCGATATTCGAAACTGCATGATCGCCCTTTCCGAAGATGAACGCCTTATGTCGCGGCTGTTTCGATATCGATTCAACGGAAAGGGAGATCTCCACGGTCATAGTTTCGGAAACCTCTTTCTCACAGCTCTGGCAGAAGTCACCGGTGATTTTGCGGAAGCTGTGAAATTGACCTCGGAGGTACTCGCCATCAAAGGCGTCATCTATCCATCGACAAATTCACATGTGTCCCTGCGCGGATTGCTGAACGATGGCAGCTGGATCAGCGGAGAAACGAAAATCACGACGTCAGGAAAAAAAATCCAACGCATCTGCCTGGATCCCGCGGATGCCCGGCCGCTGGATGCCGCATTGGAAGCCATCGCCGCCGCGGACGTCATCACCCTGGGGCCGGGCTCGCTCTATACCAGCCTGATTCCCAATCTGCTGGTGCGGGATATCTATGAATCCGTGAGGCGATCCCGCGCTCCGAAAATTTATGTGCAGAACATCATGACGCAACCCGGGGAAACCGATGGGATGTCCGTGGCCGACCACGTCGAAGCCCTGGTCCAACACTGTGATGGACAGTTGCTCTTTTCAAAAGTACTGCTTAACAGCGGAACACCGTCCGCCCAGTTACTCACAAAGTATGAAGCCGAGCACGCTGCCTTCGTGAAAATCGATCGGGATCGTATGGCCGCGATGGGGCTGGAATGGGTTGAACGAGACATGCTCTCAGAAGATGATGTCATCAGGCACGATCCCGATCGTCTGGCGAAAGCCGTTTATGAAATGTTGGCGCTATGAATGACCTTCGAATTTTAATTCTCGCTGCGGGTAAGGGTACTCGCATGAAATCCCGCAAGGCCAAGGTGCTTCATTCGGTGGGTGGGGCGACTCTGGTGGACCATGTGTTGCGCGCAGTCCAGCCGATTTCCAGGGAAATTCTCGTTGTTGTCGGTCATCAGGCGGACGAAGTAAAAGCTTCAATGACCGGCGTCCAATTCGTCGATCAGAAGGAACAACTTGGCACGGGTCACGCCGTGATGTGCGCGCGTGAAGCACTCAGCGGATTCAAAGGCGACCTTCTGGTGCTCCCCGGAGATGTGCCGCTCATCCGCACCGAAACCATCCAGGAATTTGTTCGATTCCACCGTGCAGGAGCATTTCAGGCATCCGTCCTGACAGCGGATATCGCGAACCCGCGGGGATACGGACGGATCGTGCGACGGAACAACAATGAAATCGCAAAAATTGTGGAACATCGCGATGCTTCCGCCGAAGAGCTGAAGATTGCCGAGATCAATACCAGTATCTATGTATTCAACACGCCTTTGCTGTTCGAAACGCTGACCAGGATCCGAAATGATAACGCCCAGTCGGAATATTACCTGACCGATGTCATCGGGATCCTTTCAGCCGACCGCAGGAAAATCGGCGTTTGGAAATCTCCACAGGCGGACGAGATCCTGGGAATCAACACTCGACAGGAAATCGCATACACCGATAGCGCCATGCGCCGGAGGAAATGCGATGCACTGATGTCGGAAGGCGTCACGATCATGGATCCTGGCAGCACATTCATTGACGCCGACGTCGTGATCGGTCCGGATTCCGTCGTTTTTCCATCCGTTCAAATTTACGGCGCTTCCGTGATTGGCGAAGAGGTAACCATTCGTTCGTTCAGTCGAATTTCGAATGCACAGATCGGATCACGCACGAACGTTCTGGAAGGCTGCGTTGTGGAGGATAGTAAGATCGGTGACGATGTCACGATCGGGCCATATGCCCGTCTGAGGCCAGGAGCGATTCTTGCAGACAATGTGAAAGTCGGAAATTTTGTCGAAATCAAGAATTCTTCACTTGGAGCCGGAAGCAAGGCCATGCATCTGGCCTACATCGGCGATACGACGATCGGAAGCAATGTGAATATTGGGGCCGGCGTCATCACGGTGAACTACGACGGCAACCGAAAATTCGCGACAATCATTGAAGACGATGCGTTTGTCGGCAGCGACAGCCAATTGATTGCTCCAATTCGCGTCGGAAAGGGCGGCTTTGTGGCTGCCGGTTCAACGATCACCGAAGACGTTCCGGCGGACGCCCTCGCGATTGGCCGGGGGCGCCAGGTAAACAAGGAGAGCCGCGCCCCTCATCGAAAGAAAAAAAGCGTTTAGCCGGATTGCGGCCACCTGATCTACCGGCTGCAACTGGGCTGCATTCGGGACGTGGCGGCCATCGGCTACGAAAATATCGAGCCAGCCATCGAGATCGTAGTCGAAGAAGAAATTCACGAAGGCAAGTAACCTCTTGTCTAGGTAGTGGCTCAATGTGAATTCAACGGATTGAATTCCCTCCTGAGTCAGGAGGGGTGGCGCGAAGCGCCGGGGTGGTTCCAAAGCGCTAACCTTCAAGATGGTCCCAATGGGAACCACCCTCGCGGGATGCGCTTCGCGATCCCGCTGCCCTCCTGACTCAGGAGGGCAATCACCCGCTTTCACCAACAACCCGAGGATCCCCATCGGCGATTTCGATGCTGACGCGTGACCCGCTCGAGCCTCGGGCACTGTCGGGTTGTCGTCGCGTCGCATCCATCAATACTTCCTGCGCCTCGTCGAATCGCTGGGCGTTGAGCAGTGCGATTCCTTCGTTCAATTCCTTTTGCACGCCGCTGCGATTTTCTTCAATGACTTCGGTCATCATCGCGATGTTATGGGTCTCGCGCTGCGGCGGATAAAGCAGGATTTGTAAGGCAAAGCGCACCCGTCACCCGCCGCTTCGCGGCAGCCTCCCCCTTCGGGAGACGGATTGCGTTGACTTCTGTACCCTCATGTTATTCTCCTCGAATGTGCGGAATATTCGGATACGTTGGACCTCGCAATCCTGTTCCCCTGATCATGGGTGGCCTGAAAACACTGGAATATCGCGGCTATGACTCCGCAGGTATAGCTATTGTCGAAGATGGAAAACTCCAGATTCGCCGGTGTTCCGGCAAGTTGAAGAATCTCGAAGACCTTCTTGTCCGGGAGCCCGTCACCGGGCAGTTCGGTCTTGGCCACACACGCTGGGCGACTCATGGACGCCCTACAGAGGAGAACGCGCATCCGCATCGGGACTGCACCAATCGTATCGTCGTTGCTCATAACGGGATTATTGAGAATTATGTCGCGCTGAAGCGTCAGCTGGTAAAGGAAGGTCACACGTTCACGACGGAGACCGACACGGAAGTCATCGCTCATCTGATCGAAAAGTACTTCAAAGGAAATCTTGAAACCGCGGTCCTGGCGACTTTAAAGGAGCTCAAAGGTCTTTTCGCATTCGTCGCTCTGTCTGTAGACGATCCTCAGAAAATCGTCGCGGTGCGCGAAGGCGCACCCCTCGTTGTCGGCAGTGTCGACGGCGAAGGATTCGCCGCGTCGGATATTCCAGCGCTGCTCCCGTACACCCGGTCGATTCTGTTGATGGACGATCACGAACTTGCCGTTGTTGCAAGAGACGGCATTCGCCTGTTCGACGAGACAGGAAAACCCAAAGAGCCGAAATTCCAGAACATCACGTGGGATCCGGTGCAGGCGGAAAAGGGCGGATACAAGCATTTCATGCTGAAGGAAATCTACGAACAGCCATCCGCAATTGGAAACACGGTGCTCGGACGTCTTTCATTGGATACCAACAGTATCCATTTCGAAGACACCGGATTTATCAATGAACAGTGGAAGAGTTTTAAGCAGGTTCGAATTCTGGCCTGCGGTACAAGCTGGCATTCCGCACTTGTCGGGAAATCCATCATTGAGTCTCTGGCGAGGATTCCGGTGGAAGTCGATTATGCGAGCGAGTTCCGATACCGCAATCCCGTCATTCTTCCCGACACATTGTTTGTCTTTATTACCCAGTCCGGCGAGACGGCGGATACGGTTTCGGCGCAGCGCCTCGTGCGCGAAGCCGGTGCAAAGATCATGACGATCACCAATGTCGTCGGCTCGATGACCACGCGCATCGCGGATGCGGTGCTTTATACGAGGGCAGGTCCGGAAATTGGAGTGGCATCGACGAAGGCATTCACAACACAGCTGGTTTGTCTGTATCTGGTCGGCGTTCATCTGGCGATTCTTCATGGCAGATTGAAGGATGCCGAAATTCGAAAACTGCTCGAAGACCTCATATCGCTGCCGCAGAAGATGGAGGCCATTCTGGAGTCCGCAAAAGACGTCGAAGCCATTTCGAAGGATCTGTTCCGGGCCCAGGATTTTCTATTCCTTGCACGCGGACCGGATTTTCCGATCGCTCTTGAAGGTGCACTCAAGTTGAAGGAATTGTCCTATATCCACGCGGAAGGCTATCCCGCAGGCGAAATGAAACATGGACCCAATGCACTGATCGACGAAAACCTGCCGGTTGTCTTTCTGGCGGCGTACGACCGCGAGTCCAAAAATTCGCAGATCCGGTATGAGAAAGTGGTGAATAACGTCAAGGAAGTGAAATCGCGAGACGGAATTATTGTTTCCATCGGATTGGACGACGACACGGATTTACGCGAAAGTTCTGCCTATTACATCCCTATCGCTTCAACGAATGAATATCTTATGCCCATACTTGAAGTCATTCCGCTCCAGTTGCTCGCCTACCACATTGCGGTGCGCCGGGGTTGCGACATCGATCAACCTCGTAACCTCGCAAAGAGTGTTACGGTAGAATGAGGAGTGGATCTCAGCAGACTTCTCAACCCGCAGCAACTCGAAGCCGTACAAGCCACTGAAGGCCCCGTACTCATCCTGGCCGGAGCCGGTAGTGGAAAGACCCGCGTCATCACGTATCGCGTGGTGCACCTGATCGAAGGTATCGGAGTCCGTCCGGATTCCATTCTCGCAGTAACGTTCACGAACAAGGCCGCCGACCAAATGAAGTTCCGTGTGCGGAATCTTCTCCAGGGCTCTCGTTCGGGCGATCCGCTGATTTCGACGTTTCATTCCTTTTGTGTGCGATTGCTCCGGCGGGAAATTCACGAGCTCGGCTATTCGCGCGACTTCACCATCTACGACGATACTGATCAGATGCAGGTTGTGAAGGCCTCCATGAAGGATCTCAAGGTGGATGAGAAGATCGTCAGCGCCCGGACCATCCAATCCCGCATCAGCAGCGCCAAGAATCACGGGAAAACGCCCGATAAGCTGACGGAAGAATCCTGGGAACCTTCCTGGGAATTCACCGCTGCGGTATTTCGGGATTACGACAAACGGCTGAAGAAATCGAATGCCCTGGATTTTGACGACCTGCTTATCAAGTCTGTCGAGATATTCGACAAATCTCCGGAGACTGCACAGCGATACAGTGCCCGTTATCCGCACGTCATGGTGGATGAGTATCAGGATACGAATCGACAACAGTACCGGCTCGTCCGTCATCTCACCTCGATGCACTCCAACGTCTGCGTTGTCGGCGACGAAGATCAGTCCATTTACAGCTGGCGCGGCGCGGACATTCAAAACATCCTTTCGTTTGAGAAGGACTATCCCGACGTTCGCGTGATTCGGCTCGAACAGAATTACCGTTCGACGAAAACCATACTCGCCGCTGCCAGTGCTGTTGTTGCCAACAACGAAATGAGAAAGGGTAAGAGTCTGTGGACACAGAACCCTCCGGGGGAGCGGATCACGTACATGGAAGCATCGGATTCCGACGAAGAAGCCATGTTCACCGCTGAAAAGATTCTTGGTTATCAGAAGTCGAGACCGGATGCGCGCATCGCGGTACTGTATCGAACGAATTTTCTGTCGCGTGTCATGGAAGAGAAGCTGCGGCGGTACAACATGAAGTATCGGATTGCGGGCGGTTTCAGTTTCTATGAACGTGCCGAGATCAAGGACATGATCGGATACCTGACGATAGCGCTCAATCCGCAGGATTCCGTCCATGTGCTGCGTGTGATCAACTCGCCCGCGCGGGGCATTGGAAAATCCACAACGGATACGCTTCAGGATATCGCTGTCGAGCGTGAAACGTCGGTGTGGGGTGCGATACGTGTCGCCATTGATGAGCAGCGGTTTCCCACGCGGACGATTCGCGCACTGGAAAGCTTCTATCAGATGGTGGAGTCGTTCATTCAGGCCGCACCGGATCTTTCAAACGCTCAGCTTCTGGAAAAGATCGTGACCGCGACGAAGTACGTCGAAATGTTGCACGAAGAAGGCACTGAAGAAGCGATGAACCGCGTCGAAAACATTCGTGAACTCCTGACAGCGGCGGAAGAAAGCCAGGAGCGCGGTGAACATCTCCGGGAGTTTCTGGATCACGCGGCGCTGGTATCGGATCAGGATTCCTATGATGAGCAGGCGCCGATCACACTGATGACTTTGCACACGGCAAAGGGCCTTGAGTTTCCGATTGTGTTCATCATGGGACTTGAAGATGGATTATTTCCTCATAGCCGTTCCATCGGTGATGCCAATCAACTGGAGGAAGAACGTCGATTGTTTTACGTTGGCATGACCCGCGCCGAAGAGAAGTTGTACTTGAGTTCGGCCCGCTTCCGGCGGTATTTCGGAAATGCGGAACAGCAGGTGTCGGAGCCATCGCGATTTCTGACGGAGATTCCTCAGGAACTCGTCGAGGATGCCGGAGAGAGTCGACGGCGTCCAACGATGCCATATCAAGGGTCGACCTACAACTCGGTGGATGCGGTAACGCGTGCCCTGGGAGGGGGGATGCGACATTCCGCTTCCGCGCCTTCCGCTGCTGCAAAGGCTGCTCCCGGCCGGAAGTCCTCCGGCGGAAAATGGACGATGGGCACGCGCATCCGGCATCCCCGGTTCGGCAACGGAACAATTCTTCGAACGGAAGGTGAAGGCGACGATTTGAAACTGACGATCAGCTTCATGTCGCACGGTCTTAAGAAAATGATCGCGAAGTACGCGGAACTGGAAGTGGTGTAGCTGTCATCCGGGATTGATGGAATCGTGCATTTTCGAAATTTTCGATTTCCCAATTCCCCGTTCATTCACAACTTCCATCCTTCCGCAATGTAGTAGAATTGCCCACTCTGATGGACACCGCACAGGAAATCGAAAAGTTCTGCCATCTCATTTACCAGAAGTCGTACGTCGCTTCGACCGATGGAAATATAAGCGTCCGTTTGCCGGACGGAACGATCATGTGCACGCCAACTCGCTGCAACAAGGGTTTTGTGAAAGCCGAAGAGATGATCGTCATCGACATGAAGGGCGAAAAGATCCGCGGAGCCCGAAAGCCGTCCAGCGAAATGGCGATGCATCTTCTCATTTATGAAATGCGTCCGGACATCATGGCGGTGGTACACGCGCATCCGGCCCATGCGACCGCATATGCGGCTGCGGGAATTCCCCTGAACAAGGCGTTGATATCCGAAGTGGTTCTGGCGCTGGGCTGCATCCCGCTTGCGGAATATGGCACGCCCGGGACCCCCGAGCTTACCGACCAGTTAAAACCGTTCGTTCAGAATTACGATGCGCTGCTCATGTCCAACCATGGGGTAGTCACCTACGGCGTGGATCTGGAAGACGCCTTCAATCGAATGGACACGGTGGAACATTTTGCAAAGATTTCCATGTACACGCGCATACTTGGACGCGAACGGCTGCTGTCTCCGGTGGATGTGGAGAAGCTCTGGGTGCAGCGGCAGAAGTATTACGGTCTCGAGGATTCAGAGGTGAAACCAAAGGACCCGATGTGTCCTATAACGGTTGGAGTATCGGATACAATCTCCGTCACTCGCGAAGAGCTCATCGATCTGATTGAGCGAGCGGTTTCGAATCTGAAATAGAAACAATAAGATGGTCACAGAAGGAGTGTTTGCATGGCACAGGTAGAGGGGCTTGGCGAGGCCTTGGGAATGATCGAAACGCGCGGTCTGGTGGCAATGATCGAAGCGAGTGACGCGATGGTGAAAGCTGCCAAGGTCAGCCTTGTCGGTTGGGAAAAGATCGGTTCCGGCTATGTCACGGCGATGGTAAGAGGCGATGTCGCTGCGGTGAAAGCCGCAACCGATGCCGGCGCTGCAGCTGCCAGACGCGTCGGAGAACTGATCAGCGTTCACGTGATACCGAGACCGCATTCCAATCTGGAAGACATTCTGCCGATCGGGAAGAGCGCGAAGTAAACGGGAGAAATCCCATTCATGATTCTTGCACGCATCATCGGGACCGTCGTGGCCACTCGAAAAGATCCTCGGCTTGAAGGAAAGAAACTTCTGATTTGCCGGCCTATGGATCCTGATGGCAATTCCGAAAAAGGTTACGTCGTTGCGGTGGATACCGTGGATGCCGGCATCGGCGAACAGGTCCTGATCGTTGCCGGAAGTTCGGCACGAATGGCATCGGGTTGCAAGGACACGCCGGTGGATTCGGCTATCGTCGGTATCGTGGATCAGATTTCGCAGGACTGAGAAAATGGTGGGCGAGCGAAATTGCCCTCCTGAGTCAGGAGGGCAGCACGACCGAAGGTCGTGCGACGGGTGGTTCCAAAGCCGGTGTGTTACGGCCTGGGAACGATCCTCCGTTTTCATTCCCTTGAGGAAGCATGTATCTGGGCAAAGTGGTGGGCAACGTCGTTTGTTCGGTCCAGGACGAATCTCTAACTGGACGGAGTCTGTTGCTGGTTCAGCGATTGCCCAACGGGCCCGTTGTCGTGGCTATAGATGCGGTTGGTGCTGGCATCGGTGAAACTGTGTATATCTGCAGGGGAAAGGAAGCGTCATTTCCGTTTCTTCCCACGGAAGTCCCCACCGAAACATCGATTGTCGCGATAGTCGATCCGTCATTCAAATGATCATTGCCAGAGTTATCGATAACATCGTCGCCACGCGAAAGCACCAGTCCCATGTGGCGCGGAAGATTCTTCTGCTTCAGCCGCTGGATCTCGAAGGGCAGGACAATGGCGATCCCATCGTTGCACTGGATGCGGTATCCGCCGGTATCGGCGATCGTGTCCTGGTGGTTCAGGAGGGATTTTCGGCGATGACCTCCGTGGGCCGCCCTAATTCTCCAATCGACGCCTCCGTCATTGGAGTCATCGATCTGGTGGAGCTGGCTTGATCGCTCACCTTCGCGGGAAACTTATCGAAAAGGCCCCCTCGCGTCTCGTGGTAGAGGCGAACGGTGTGGGCTACGAGATCTTCGTTCCGTTGAGTACGTTCACGGTAATGCCCGGCGAGGGCGTGGAAGTTTCGCTCGACATCCATACTCATGTCCGCGAAGACATCATGGCGCTCTACGGGTTTTCTTCCAAACAGGAGCGAGCGGTATTTGAGCGGCTCATCGGTGTTTCCGGAATCGGACCGCGTCTGGCAGTAACTATACTTTCCGGTGGATCCGTGGAAGGTCTCGTTAGCGCAATTCGCAAAGGCGATCTCGCCCGCCTGACTGCGATTCCCGGTGTTGGAAAGAAGACCGCCGAGCGCATCGTCGTGGAACTTCGAGATAAACTTGCGGAGTTTGCCGAAGGACCGGCGAAATCGACCGTAGAAATGGACGTGATTTCCGCGCTCGAAAATCTGGGTTATCCGCATCCGATAGCGGAAGCGGCCATTCGCCGTGCAACGGAAGGTGAAACGGACGTGGCGTTTGATGTGTTGTTCAAAAGAAGTCTTCAGATTCTGACGAAAGGCTAATGGGGGAAATGCGGGATCGCGTCGTTGCCGGGTCGATGACGGATGATGAAGCGCCGTTTGAGCAATCGCTCCGTCCGAAGCTTCTATCCGAATACGTCGGCCAGCAGAACGTCAAAGACAATCTGGACGTCGCGATCCAGGCGGCGAGGCAGCGGAAAGAATCTTTGGATCACATCCTGCTTTATGGTCCTCCTGGACTGGGAAAGACGACGCTGGCTTCGGTCATTGCCAATGAAATGGGCGCGAAGTTTCGGGCAACGGCCGGACCCCTGATCCAGCTGAAGGGCGACCTGACTGCGATTCTTACCAATCTGGAAGACGGAGATGTGCTGTTCATCGACGAAATCCATCGCCTTCAGCCGAACATCGAAGAGATCCTGTATCCGGCAATGGAGGACTACAAACTCGACATCATCATCGGTCAGGGACCAAGCGCGAGAACGCACCGCCTGGACCTGCACCGATTTACCTTAATTGGAGCCACGACGCGCGCCGGCCTGATCACAGCGCCACTGCGCTCCAGATTCGGGATGGTCCATCGCCTCGATTTCTACACGATTCCGGATCTGGAATTCATCATTCGCCGCTCGTCGGAAATCCTGAAGGCGGAGATCACGACGGAAGGTTGTCGTGAAATTGCGAAGCGATGCCGAGGTACACCGCGAGTCGCCAATCGCCTTCTGAAGCGGTTACGCGATTTCGCTCAGGTGAAGGGCGACGGTCGAATCACGGCAGAAATGGCGACGAGCGCTCTGAAGCTTCTCGACATCGACGAACACGGCTTCGATGAAATCGATCGGAAACTGCTGCGCGCCATTATCGAACGGTTCGATGGAGGCCCCGTTGGCGTCAGCACAATTGCGGCCGTGCTCAGCGAGGAAGTCGATGCGATCGAAGACATCTACGAGCCGTTTCTGCTCCAGATTGGCTTTCTTCAGCGCACGCCGCGTGGCCGCGTCGCGACAAGGCTGGCATACGAGCATCTGGGAATTCCGTATAAAGCTCCACCGTCTTCTTTGTTCTAAAGGAGAGAAGCATGACTCTGGTGTGGACTCATCTGGTAACGTCGGGAGCGCCGGTGTTGGAAAAAATACTGCGTGCTGTTGTCGTTTATGTATTTCTCATCGTCGGCCTTCGACTTTCCGGCAAGCGCGAACTCGCGCAGCTGAATCCGTTCGATCTTGTGGTGCTGCTGACGCTGTCGAACACCGTGCAGAACGCGATTATCGGTGATGACAATTCGCTACTGGGCGGCCTGATCGGTGCGACGGCGCTGCTCGTGGTGAATTACCTCGTCGTTCGTTTCATGTTCTTCCATCCGAAAATGGAACAAGCCATTGAAGGTCAGCCTGTGTGCCTCATCGAGGCCGGCAAAATCTGTGAAGACAAGCTTCGTCAAGAACTCGTCAACGTTTCTGAACTGAGGTCTGCAGCCCACCGCCAGGGATTTGAAACGTTGAACGACGTCGAATCGGCCGTGCTCGAGCCGGGGGGTGCTTTTTCGTTTACGAGAAAGGAAGCCACCATTGAGGCACTACGCTATCGGGAAGTACTGGCTCGCCTGGATCACCTATCCGAGGAAATCAAATCTCTTCGGAAATAGTGCAGAGAAGCTGTTCCATTACGGAAAAGTTACGTCCAGATCCACATCGGCTTCGCCCAGGTGAACGGTTAGATGCAGGGCATCTTCGCGGGAGCGCTCCACGGCCAGGTCGTATGTGCCCGGCAGCAGGCCCGGAATATGGAACAGACCTTCGTTGTCGATTGGAAACGCGGCGCTGTTCGCCCCAGAGAGGGTTACCGAGCCTCCAAGTAGCGGATGTTTGGCGGAGTCCACGACTCGGCCTCGAATGGATACCAGGGGTACCACTGTTCCGCGAGGAGGCGTCTCTGCCGGAAATTGGATCTCTTTAGGCAAGACAACAGTATCTTCGACGACGACGTCATTCAGATCCTGGTCCCCAACCACAATGGACGCTGCCAGACTCCGCACCGGCTCGACAAGTTTGTTCTGCAACAGTACGACGTGACGGCCGGGCATAACGCCGCGACATTCGAACGATCCATCCGCAAACAAAATAGTGGAACTTCCATCCATCGAGAGTTCCCAGGTTCCTCGATTGGGAGCTTTCCCTTGAACCCGCACTCCCGATGGCGAGTTGGAGGCAGCGCCAGTCAAAGTGACTTCCAGTGGAATCATCGGCCCGCCCGCGCCATAAGCGATTCGCACTTTGTCCTGCATGGCTCCCGGAAGGGCCGCTCCATAGACCGGTATCTCCGCCTGTATGAAATTCTTCGCTGTGACTTTCAGAGTATTGTTCAAAATATTCACGCCGTCCTGAACCATCGATTTCACAGTGTAACCAGCGGGAAGATTTTCGATCGTCACTCGATATTCGTATCCAGGCAGAGAATTGGGTACCGGGATATTCAGGATTGAAGCGTTCAGCGGCGATTCGGACATTGCTCCGTCCTTCGTGCGGGTGAATCGAAGCATTATGGATTTGCCGTTTGCAAATACCGGTTGTTTTGCATCACCTTCCATCCGAACCTGGACCGGCAAGGTCAAACCCGCCACATCGCTCACGTCTGTTGCCGAGTCCGGAGGCCGGATGCTGGCATCGTCCATCGTGATATCGATGTTCGCCACCACGGCTGAAGCAGCAACAGAAACGCTGCTACCTTTCGACACATCCAGGGTTGAGGGATAGTAGGTTGGAAGGTTCACCCGCCCGGCGGCGATAATGTAGGATCCTGGTGGAATGTTCTCCAGGCGATAGCGTCCCTGTTCGTCTGTCTGCGCCAGGCTGGAAGTGGAAATTTCCGCGGTTGCATCCGCGGAGTTCGAAGCCCGGGACAGTGCCGAGACGCGAACTCCAGATGCAGGGGTTCCTGAGGAGGTTCTAACGATTCCAGTGACGGTGCCAGAATCCTTTGGAGTCTGAATAATTCCCTGAGCGAATAAAATGAAACCGAGTAGAACTGCTTTCATGAAATCTTCCGGGAACGCGAGCCTCAGTCTTGAATCGTAGCGGAAGAAGCTACGATTTCACAAACTTGAGCACGCCTTTTGTCACATCACCGACAAAGATTTCGCCTTTTGAATTCACTGCCACGTTGTGGGCTTCCCCAAACTCTCCCATTTTCCCATAAACGGAAAGCACCT
>Ga0163162_10002488_pt1 | contig 17410 bp, 14 predicted proteins | sample S55metaG_FD_115310 | JGI IMG/M metagenome (GOLD analysis project Ga0163162, IMG submission 115310) | Switchgrass rhizosphere microbial communities from Kellogg Biological Station, Michigan, USA - S5-5 metaG | ecosystem: Host-associated > Plants > Roots > Rhizosphere > Soil | place: USA...
TCGGCCATTTGCCGGGCTTCCGCCAGAACGGATTCTGCCGTGCGGCTGCGTTCCTTGCCCCGGGTGAAGGGCACCACGCAGTAAGCGCAAAATTTGTCACAACCCTCGATGATGGTCAGATATCCGCGGTGCGGATTGGTGCGAGCGGTGAGCTCGGTTTCGAAGCACTCGTCGGTCTCGCGGTCGTCGAGTCCGGTGATGCGCTGCTTCCCTGCTTCGAGTTGCACCAGCATCTCCGGCAATTTGCGATATGACGCCGAGCCGCACACCATCGAAACGTGCGGCGCGCGATCGAAAATCTTTTCGCCTTCCTGCTGCGCTACACAGCCGAGGACGCCAAAGCGCTTTCCCTGTTTCTGAAGTTTCTTGTAGTCAGCGAGGCGGTGGAAGACTTTCTGTTCGGCTTTATCGCGGATCGAACAGGTGTTGTAGAGGATAAGCCCGGCTTCTTCGACGGTCTGGACCTGTTGGTATCCTTCCGCCAGCAGCGTCCCAACGACCTTTTCCGAATCGTGGACGTTCATCTGGCAGCCGAAAACTTCCAGGTAGAACGTCTTTTGAGGATCGGCCGACATCTCGCTGTCAGTATAACGCAGTCTTGTGCGGGGCCGCCGCCTTCCCGATTCGTGACTTCCCTTCTTGCACAGGCTTCCTCAGTTTTTCCACAATTCATAGCCGCCAAAAGCCTTGTCTGGCGGGCGATCCAGCCGTTCTCGAAGTATGTCAATGAAATTGCATTCTTTGACCGAATGCCTACCCCGGAGGTCCGGAGACAAGCCGTTGACAAAAAATTCTGTAGTACTAGAATACGCGACGATTTCTGCCTGTAGAATTTCACTCATGACCACTGAACTTCTCGACTCCGTTTTGCTGCAAACCGACTTCCCGGAACTGAAACTGCATGCCAGCGGCAAGGTGCGCGACGTCTACAATCTTGACGCTGACAGCTTGCTGTTTGTTGCTACCGACCGCATCTCCGCGTTTGATTATGTGCTGGCCACCGGTATCCCGCACAAGGGCCGGGTGCTGACACAGATTTCGCTTTTCTGGTTTGAGTTCCTGAAAAACGTCGTACCCAACCATCTTCTTACCGCAGACGTTAGCCAGTATCCTGCGCCGCTACAGAAGTATGCCGACCAGTTGCGCGGACGTTCCATGATCGTGGCCCGCGCCGACATGTTTCCGGTGGAGTGCGTGGTTCGCGGATACATTTCCGGATCGGCATGGAAAGAGTACAAAGCTACCGGACGGGTTTGCGGCATCGAGTTGCCCAAAGGTCTGCGCGAGTCCGATAAGTTGCCCGAGCCGATCTTCACGCCTTCGACCAAAGCCACCAGCGGTCATGACGAGAATATTTCTTTTGCGGAAATGACAAAGCTGGTGGGAGCGGAACTCAGCGGACAGCTGCGCGATCTCACTTTGGCGGTCTATTCCAAGGCGGCAGACTACGCTTTGCAAAAAGGGATTATCATTGCCGACACCAAGTTTGAGTTCGGACGCACTGCCCGCGGCATCACTCTGGCGGACGAGGTGCTAACTCCGGATTCTTCCCGCTTCTGGCCGGCCGACAAGTACAAGCCCGGCCAATCGCAGGAATCGTTCGACAAGCAGTACGTGCGGGACTATCTGGAAGAAATTCGCTGGAACAAGCAGCCGCCGGCGCCGGCTCTTCCCGTTGAAGTGGCGCGCCGTACCAGCGACAAGTACGTGGAAGCGTACGAACAGCTGACAGGACTCAAGCTGGATGTGTAACGGCAGCCTGGGCCGCGGGAAAGCGGCATGAGCGTAGCGGATTGGGGCATCATAGCGGTCGTCCTGCTGTCCACGATCCAGGCGGCGTACTCGGGATTCTTTCAGGAAGCTTTTCACCTGGCGGGCCTGGTTGCCGGTTACCTGGTTGCCGCCTGGCAGTATCAACGGCTGGCTGGTTGGTTTGAGCACTACTTGAAGTCTGTCTGGCTGGCCGAGAGTGCAGGGTTCCTGATCATCTTTTTTGCGGTTGCGGTCGCCGCCGGTGTCGCGGGACAGACTGCGCGTTGGGTAATGAAGAAGTCCGGCCTCAGCTTTGTGGACCGGCTTCTGGGCGGGGTGTTGGGGTTACTTCGGGGCTGCCTGATTGTGGCTGTGATTGTGGTGAGTATGACCGCATTTACGCCGTCGTCGAGGTGGCTGGCGGATTCGGAGTGGGCTCCGTATTTCCAGGCAGTGGGGCGAGCTGCCATTTGGGTCGCTCCTCCGGAATTACGGGCCCGGTTCTATCAGGGACTGGATTTGCTGCGTCGCATGCCGCAGACGATTCCTGGCAGTGCCGTGCCGTCGAGGCCCACACCATCGAAGTAAGAAGTCGATCAGAATTCATTTTGAGAGATTGGCGGCCTTTCAGGCCAGCGATTCGTCGCGCAGAAAGAGAGATGCCGTGAGAGATCAGCTCGAAGCCTTAATCATGCAGATGTACCGAAGCAATATTCTGTATTCGGAAGCAGTGCGTGAATTCAAAAAGAAGTTCATATTGACAGTCCTGCAGGAGAACAAGGGCAACCAGTGCCGCGCCGCGCGCGAGCTGGGCATGCACCGCAACACGCTCAGCCGGACGATCACAGAACTCAAGATCGACGTCAGACAATTGCGCGATGGCGTTAAACGCCCGCCCCGCAGCGCGCGTCCAGTGGGATACGAGAAGAAGGCGGCGCGTTAAAGCAATTCAGAGGCAAACTCTTCGATTGCTTGCAAGTAGCATCAAGCCACCAGCAGGATTTTCCCGGCCCCACCCTTCTCCGCAGTTGCCTGTGCCTCGGCCGCTTCACGGAGTGGAAGTTTCTGGCTAATCGGGATTACCAGCTTGCCATCTCGCACCGCTTCGGCCATCAACTCGAGCGTTTTCCTGTCGAATTTAGAGAATACTTGCACCACATTGACAGATGGGTACTGCGCGGCGTCTTGCGGCGCACCGACAACCGATGCATACACTCCTCCCGGCTTGACCTTGGCGATCAGCTTCCCGGCGGTTCTTCCGCCCACCGTATCCGCCACGGCGTCGAGCGGCGGAATTTTCGCAATCGCGGCATCGTCGTCGGTTGCGACGACCTGATCGGCGCCGAGAGTCTTCGCCTCATCCGTCTGTCTCTTCAAGACCCCCGCGATCACAGTCGCCCCGCGTTGCTTCGCAGCGAATACCGCCGAACGCCCGACATTTCCCGCAGCACCTACGACCATAACCGTTTGGCCCACTTTGATTCCGGTCGCTGAAAGGAGCTGGTTGCCGGTCGTCGTCACCAGCGGCAGCGACGCCGCCTGAATCAGATCGAGCCCTTGGGGAACCTTCGCCAGAACCGCGGCTTTCACGACACAAAGTTCGGCATAAGTATTGTCCGCCATGCCGAACACCTGGTCGCCGACGGAAAAGCCTTCCACTCCCGGTCCAATCTTTAACGCGGTCCCCGCAGTGTCCACTCCTATCAGCCCCGGAAAAGTCATGGGATAGAAGTCTTTCGTCAGCCCGGCACGCCGTTTGTAGTCGATCGGATTCACGCTCGTGGCAGCGACCCGCACCAGTACTTCGCCCGGACCCGCCACCGGATCAGGGTATTCCTCGAACTTGAGAACTTCAGGACCGCCATATTGGCGGACAACGATTGCTTTCATATTCATCTCCTTGACCGTCGCATACAGTCACTAACAAAAGTTAGATGAGCGAAAGCTGGAATTGGTCCCCGACGCCGTTGAAATCTGGGGACAGGCAGGACGTTCACCAATTATCCCGAGGCAACGCTTTGACCAAAGAACCGGTGTACGTCCCATCTGTCCTCGCATTTTTCCCATGTGTCCCCAGGTTTCTGTCCAGGAGTAGTAAACTACTCCGCATCGTAGGTTATGGCCAAGCAGCGCACTAACTCCGCGAAGTCTTCAAACGGAGCGAATCTCGGACTCGAGCAAAAGTACCGAAGCTCATCTCAGGGGAATTGCGAGTGAACCGTGCGGAGCCTATTGCAGGCAGGTACGCTTGAGCAAAGTGAACCCGAGGAAGCCAAAAGGATCTGTCAGTCGGTCGATCCTCGGTATGACCGCGAAGCAGGCGCGGGCATTTCTTTTGAAGCCCGAGAGCTACTGCAGCCTCGACCTCCCTCCCTACTTCGTATTCTCAAAGATACTTTCTGCAGTCTCCAAGAACCTGCTCGGAAAGACCCTCGCGAGCATGTCTTCTAAGCCTCGGGATCACGAGGGCGTTAACTATTCGATGCTCTCCAATAAGGATGGTCGCCATGCGTGGAGACCCCTTCCAACTCATCCATCCTGCGCTCTACATCGCCCTCGTGGATCAGATGACGCAGCCAGCGAATTGGAAGGTAATACGTGCCAGATTCAAGGAGTTTCAGAATCCGCCCAATTTCACATGCCTCAGCATTCCGGTTGAGGCATCATCCAAGTTCGTCGACAAAGCTGCACAAGTTCGGAATTGGTGGCTCGGAATAGAACAGGGCTCAATTGAGCTGGCCCTGGACTTCAATTATGTGGTGCACGCCGACATCACCGATTGTTATGCCGACATCTATACGCACTCCATCGCATGGGCGTTGCATACGAAGGCTGTGGCCAAGGCGAAAAAGGGGGATAAATCGCTGCTTGGGAACGTTATCGACTCGCACATCCAAGATATGCGACACGGGCAAACGAACGGCATTCCGCAAGGCAGTGTATTGATGGATTTCATTGCTGAGCTAGTTCTCGGATACGCCGATCTTAATCTCAGCATGCGCCTTAGAAGCGCTGGTATTACAAAGTTTAAAATTCTGCGCTACAGGGACGATTACAGGATCTTTGTTCAGAATCCGCAACGTGGCGAAGCCATCCTGAAATGCCTGACAGAGGTGCTGATCGACCTCGGCCTAAAGCTCAACACCGGCAAAACCACTGGATCGTTACAGGTAGTAGCGCGAGTCGAAGTCATTAAGAAAATTTACCGCAAGCTTTCCCAGCTTCCGAACACAGGTCATATGGAGGTCTGGCTCCAGCGCATTAGTCACTCACTCGAGCCGGAACTCGCTTATAAAGAGCAGTTGTGCCAACTGGTGAAGAATCGAGCCGCGGATATCTGGAATAACGACTGGATCACGTCAACGAAATTGAAAGCCGCCTTAGACCCGGCGCAGATTGTTAGCAAGTCGAAGCTGCGATCTCTTAAGCCGGTCATCAAGCCGATCGAGATCGCGCTGTTTCCTGAGTCGTGGTACTAGTTGGCGATTTACAGAATCAGGCGTTGAAGACGCCGAATCAGAAAAACCGGGGACAGACGGGACGTTCCCGGTTTTTCTTATGCCGCCGAATCCAACTTCTTCTTGTTGAGTGCCGGTATAAGAAGGTTCAGAAGCGCTTGATCAGAGAACGGGTTCTGACCTGAGATCAGCTCGCGATCTTGAACGACATAGCTCGTCCATGGAGCGAGCACACTTACGTCACCGCCCGCCGTGCTCAAGGCGAAGTCCGGGTAGAACAGCACCTTGCCGCCAATCTCGAGCGGTTCCCGCTGCTGCTCTTCCGCTGTCGAAAAGATGGTCATCTTGTATCCGGAATAGATCCAGCCTTGAGCCGTTGCGTGGGCTCCGGCGGCATCGCCCGCCGCCAGCGCGGCGACCACCTCCGCCGAATTCGGAAGCGCCGAGAGAAGTGAAATGGGGCCATGGCAGAGCACTGCCGTTGGCTTGGATGTTTCGTGGAAGTGTCTCAGCACGGTGCCCGCGTCAGGATCATCGAGCAGGTCCATCATCGGGCCATGGCCGCCGGGGACGAAAACAGCGTCATATTGATCCAGGCCCGATGCGATGACATCCGAGATACGAGTTGGATTTTTGAGCCCAGTCAGGCTGTCGCGGAATTTTAGATAGTCCTGAAGCTTAGCCTCGTCTCCACCGAAGAAGCCGGCTACAGCTGAATTGACATCCAATTGCGGCGTGTTGCCTTTGGGGTTGGCGAAAGTGATTTCATAGCCCTCCTTCATCAGGGCGCGAACCGGAACCGTCAACTCGTTGAGATAATAGCCAGCACCGGTATAAACCTTGCCATCTTTCAACGGCAAGCCATGACCACTCGACACCAGCACTAAGACTTTTCCTTTAGTTGTCATTGTCGTTCTCCTTTCTGAAATCGAATTCTGTGCTCCTGAATATGGGCTAGTTCACCCTCCGCAGCTCCTGCAGAGTCGGCATCACATCCGGCCCGAGCGTTAACCGTAGGTGAGGTCGGTGCTCTGTCCGACTTCGATGATATAGCCGTCAGGATCGCGGATGTAGCAGCGAATTTCGCCGTACTTGGGGATCGGCGGCGTGATGAACTCCGCTCCGCGACTCTTCCATAATTCGTAGCATGCTTGAATATCCGCAACGCGGAAATTCATGAAGCTGTTGATGTGATTCGGGTCGGGGACGCTGAGCGTTACCGTCGGCTTATCCGGGGTCGGCCCGCCCCCAACGTTCAGAATCATCCAGATATTCGCCAACTGAAGGTACGGAGGCGCGTTGCCGTCACCCATGGTCAGAATGCGAGCGCCGAAGACCTTTTCGTAGTAGCGAGCCGATCGCTCGACGTCGGCAACGGTGAGAAAATGCGCGATGCTGATTCCATCTCGCGGGGGCATCTCATAGGTCTTTTGTTCGATTTGTACTCCGCTCATTAATGACTCTCTTTCCGATAAAAAGTGCTCATCTGCTCGTCGGCAGGATGAACAATGGAACCTGGCCGTTATTGTATTAAGTTCGTGCGAATCCGGCACCTCTTCAAGTTGGGGTGACCTCTATCATGCGCAAGGAAATCGCTTTGGGTAACTTCAGGTGGGATTGCGGCTCGGAAATCCAAAAATTAAGGCAGCCCCTGAGGGCTGCCTTATGTTCTTTCCAGGAACTGCCTTACCTACTGGGGTTTCTTTCGCACTGGAGCCCGCTTCGGCGCTGCCGGAGCCGCTTTGGTCAGCAGAGCGCCCTTCTCCATGACCATGAGGAAGGGGCTCGGAGTGTAGGAAACAGGCGTGCCTTCGAAGTTGATCTTGTCTCCTACCTTGGGCAAGCTCTTTGCCGGTATGGGACCGGGGAATGCCAGCTCGATGTCGGCGAGATTCTTGTCGATATCATCCACGCTGGCCGCCAGTTCAAGTTTGGTGGGCGAAGCCGAAATGACCTGGACCTCGGCCATCTGAAGATTTTTGCCTTTCAGAGTAGCCCAGACCTTGTCCTGATCTTCCTGTGTTCCCACGGAGAGAACCAGTTCCCATTCCGCAAAGCTCATCTCTTCGGGCTTCTTGGTTTTTACCAACTCAGCCGCTTGCTGCTGCGGGGTTGGAGGAACGTATTGCGTGATCGCGAATCCGGCGGGAGGCAGGGGCGTGGTCTTGGTTTGTGCGAGGAGGTCGTCCCAGCCCTGGTCGGAGCCGTGATACTTGGCATAGCGGCCATGACCGAACTTGATGATCTGCGCCTTGCCGGCGGGATCGGAAACCAGGTTGGCTGCCCGGGCAATGAACCAGAGCCCGTTCAGGTCGTCTGATGGCGTAGCTGTTAGATACGAAAGAGCGAGGGGATAAACGTTCTCGACGTTGTTAGGGTCTGCTTCGACCGCCGGCCGGAGATACTTTTGCGCCGAGGCGTAATCCTTCGTCTGAAGCGAAGAGAACCCTGCAACGCTGTTCAAGAGGCCGCTGAGCTGGGCCTTCTGTCTTGCGAAGTCGGCATCCGAGACGCCGTCAGGTTTGACCATCTTCTCGACGGCTAGCAATCCCTTCTCAGCGTGTTGTTTGGCATCCGGCCACTTCTGGGCGGCGCGCTCGTTGTAGGCGAGAAGCACCAGGGCGCGGGCATTGTCCGGATTGGCGGTCAGGAGGCGATTGGCGGTGTCGATCACCTTGGCCTGGTTCCCTGCCTGCTGATAGGTCCCCATCAGCAATTCCAGAGCGTCTTCTTTCATGACGCTGTTGGGATATTGAGTGAGGAAGGCTTCGAGCCCGCTGATCTTGGCCGTGGGATCGGTCTGCTGCACGGCGCCGACATAAGCGTTGTACTCGGCGGGATCCTTGATTTCCTTCTTTTGGCTTTGCGGGGCTGCTGCGGAGGCCTGCGGTTGGGAAGCTGGCGGTGGCGGCGCGGCGGTATTCTGACCCGATGCCAAATTGGCTAATACCAGCATAAGCGCCACTAGACTCGTCTTCATTCGAATTGCTCCTTAATTATTCGGGAAAAACGGCGACAGCGACCAGGTATTGCCCAAGCTTGCTTACCCGGCTCCTGCTAGAAAAATTAGGCGGCACTACTTGCCCAACCGACGGGCTCCGTAAAAACCGCGGCCTCTCCGGTTAACGTTGACACAGGCCAACACGGCATTTCCGGTGAGGCGGATTATAAGTATGTGTCTCGCCTATGGCAAGTTCGTCTTTACAAGGGTTCATCACCTCGTAATTCTTAAGATGCGATTCTGACCTCTTGCGTAGGCTATAAAACACTAACCATAGTGGCACGAAGGAGCCATACCATGGACACATTAGGCAAACCTGAATTGCACGGACAAGTGGCAGTCGTTACAGGGGCGGGCGGCGGAATTGGGGCTGCAATCGCCCAGCGGCTGGCGCGGATGGGAGCCCTGACCTTTCTTCTCGGACGCAGGAAGGCCGCCCTGGAAGGGACCGCAGACGCGATTTCCAAGGCTGGGGGACAGGCTGAGGTCGCTGAATGTGACGTGACCGACCTGGCTACGGTTGAAGGCGTCGCTGCGCTGGTCGAGCGGAAAGCGGGGCAGCTCGACATCCTGGTGAACAATGCCGGCGTCGGCAGCTTTTCAGGGCCGCTGCACCAGATGCCTCCCGATGCCTGGGAGAAGGTCATGAACACGAACCTGCGGGGCGTCTATTACTGCATCCATAGCCTTGCTCCCATGATGGTTCGAGCGCGTAGCGGGCATATCGTGAATGTCTCTTCCCTGGCGGGCAAGAATACCCTCCCCAATGGCGCCGCTTATGCAGCCTCAAAATGGGGGCTGAACGGCCTCAGCTACTCGGTCGCGGAAGAATTGCGCGGACATAACATCCGCGTGTCGGTGGTTTGTCCCGGATCGGTGCATACGGATCTGAGCCCGCACGAGGGGAAAGATCCGAAGAAGATGTTGCAGCCGGACGATGTGGCCCATGTTGTTGCGATGCTCGTTACACAGAAACCGCAGTCGTTCGTCAGCGAGGTGCTGCTGCGCCCGACGCTGAAGCCGTAGGGTGCGAAAGGGTGGTGTACAACGACATTTCGCACATCATGAAAGACTGAACCAGCGTTTTTTGGCAGGTCTGGGAGGTAAAAGAACCTGGCCTTTCTGAGGATCGAACAGAACCAGACTGTATCTTTTTGCTAGCTCAAAAACGACCGATCGGATTTCGTCGGCTCGTGACCAGACCACAGACATGGTGACATGACGACTCGAGCGGTCAAGCAGGGCCGACCACGGGCAGTCATCCACATCTTCTTCGGGGACCTGATCAATCTCGGGATAGCGGTGGGTCAGTTCGTTGTAGAATTCTTCGATCCCTGGCGCAACTGGTCTTTCGTCACAGACGCCATTGCAGAGTTGAAGGTAGATTTCTCTAGCTTCTGAATCGCTCGGGGGAGTGTCGTCGTTACCTGTGTCTTGCCAAACAGCAAGGTCGAAGCTCATGTGCGTTTTATATGGGAAGAAGGTCGTCGAACGGCCAAATCTTACTACGTCGTGCGCATCGGCAAGGATGCGGTTCTAGGAAGCTGACCGAGTACCAGAGAACCACCCCCGGAGGATAACCATCATGGCAAGACAACGGAAGAAGGTCGAGCCCAGACACAGCCGTCCGCACATGCCGGGATATGGCATGCCGAAGACCACGAAAGGCCTGCTGCCGTGGAAGTGGGCAGAGCAGCGCCTGCGCAAGAGCCACAATTACTGGATCACAACGGTCAAGCCGGACGGATCTCCGCACGTCATGGTGGTGTGGGGACTGTGGCTGGATGGAGCGTTTCTGTTCAGCACTGGAAGCCAGTCTCGCAAGGCGCGCAATCTTGCGCAGAATCCGCGCTGCGTGGTGAGCACCGAAGCCGCCGAGGAAGCTGTCATCGTTGAAGGCGTGGCCGAAATCGTCGATGTGGCCGTCCGCCGCGTGTTTCTTAAGAAGTACACCCCTAAATACGACTTCGATATGTCAACGATGGAGAAAGATATTCTGTCCATGAAAGAGCCTGTGTTTGCGGTGCGACCAAAAGTTGCATTTGGACTGTACGAAAAGAAATTCATGAGCAGCGCTACGCGCTGGACGTTTGCCCGCTGACACGTGGGGGCAGCGGTTGGCGGCCGTCACCATCAGTTCGTGGTGCGGTAATATCGAAGCATGGCCAAGACATTCCGTGTTTTTGCTACATGCGATATCGGTGATGCGATTGATTTGCTGAGGCAAAAGGGTTACGAAGTCGAGATCTATCCCAAGCCTGAGGCGCCCCCCAAGAGTCTGATTATCGAGAAGGTGAAATCCGGCATCGATGGGCTGATCACCACTCTTCGCGATGCAATCGATGCCGAAGTGTTTGAGGCTGGCGAGGGCAAACTGAAAGTTGTGGCCCAGATCGCGGTTGGCTTCGACAACATCAACCGCGCGGACGCCAACCGCTACAAAATTCCCTTCACTCACACCGCTGACGTGCTCACCGAGGCTACGGCAGAGTTTGCATTTTTCATCATGGGCGCTCTGGCGCGCAAGTTGTGGACAGCCGAGCACCTCACCCGCGAAAACCAGTGGGGTTATTGGCATCCGTATCTTCCCTTTCTCGGGGATGAAGTTACCGGGAAGACAGTCGCGGTCATCGGCACGGGCCGTATTGGCCTGGCCATGATGAAGAAGTGCGCCGGGTTCGATATGGACATCCTGTGCTACGACCCAGCTTTCCAGAATCACGACTATGTGAATGCGATCCAGGAAACAATGGATCTGCGGCACGCGCGTGGTATTTCAAAGGCGAAAAACTGGATCAAGTATGTAAGCGTCGATGAGGCGTTGAGCCAGGCTGATTTCGTCAGCGTGCATGTGCCGTTGATCCGTGAAGGAGAGAGTTCCGCGCCGACTTATCATCTGTTCAACGAACGCACCCTGCGCCAGATGAAGCCGACGGCGTTCCTGGTGAATACGTCCCGCGGACCGGTAGTTGATGAAGCTGCTCTGGCGAAGGCCCTCCGGGAGCAATGGATTGCTGGTGCGGCACTTGATGTCTACGAGAAAGAGCCTTTGCCCGCCGACTCTCCTCTGCGAGATCCGGCGATTGAAGACCGCTGCCGTCTGTTGCCGCATTTTGCCAGTGCGGGACGGATCACACGGCTCTCTCCCGATCCGGACAAGGGTATGGCGGGCCGGACGGTACAGGGATTGATTGATGCGCTAGAGGGAAACTACGGTGGCGACGTAACCAAGATGCCGTATGTCGTAAACAAAGAAGCGTTCGTGTAGGCTCGCGCCTACACTATAGAAAAATCTACTCGGAGATGGTGTGTTCTTCGCTTTGAGCACGGAGGACGCGATCAACTGAATACGGCGCCCGCCGGGTGGGTTCGTGGTAGTGGCGAACCTGCATCTCTCCCAGCAAACCTACCGCCAGCATGTTGAGGCCGGCAAGAATCAGCACCGCAGTGAAAATCATCAGCGGGCCGTGATTCGCCATCATTGGAGAGTGGTGCAGAACCTTCTCCACCAGCAGCCATACTGCAATTCCCGATCCCGAGAAGATGCTCAGCATCCCGAAGGTGCCGAAGAAGTGCAACGGGCGCGACAGGTAACGGAGCAGGAAGCGAATGGTAATGAGATCGAAGAATACGCGGAACGTCCGGGAAATACCGTAGTGCGAAACTCCGCGCTCCCGATTCACATTCTGAATCGCGACTTCACAGATGGAAGCTCCATGCCAGGAGGCCAGCGCCGGGATAAACCGATGCAACTCGCCGTACAGCGGCACCTGCTCCAGAATTTCTCGGCGATAGGCTTTGAAGGTCGTGCCAAAGTCGTGAATGTCCACGCCGCTGAGCTTGGCCATCAGCCAGTTGGCGCAGCGCGATGGTATGCGCCGCAACCAGAAATTGTCGATGCGATTCTTGCGCCATCCGCTGACGATGTCATAACCCTCGGAGATTTTCTCGAGGAACAGGGGGATGTCGGTGGGATCGTGTTGCAGATCGCCATCCATGGCGATGATGTATTCCCCGCGCGCGTGATCGAAACCGGCGGCGAGCGCTGAAGTCTGGCCAAAGTTGCGGCGCAGTTTTACCACAGTCACGCGGCTGTCCACCGCGGCAATTTCCCGCAGCATATGGAAGCTGCGATCAGTAGAGCCGTCGTCCACCAGCACGATTTCGAAGGTTTCACCGTTGGCTTCCATAACCGCTTTCAGGCGGTCATACAGATCGGTGACATTTTCCTGCTCATTGTGCAGGGGGACCACAATGGAATACTTTGGCATGGGTGACTCGATTATACGATTAGATGCCCCATTTTCAGCCATTGATGCAGCACTATTTGTGCCTTGGTGAAACTCCAATGGTAACCCGTCCGAAAGCACGTACCACTGGCCCGGCACCAATCACGACGAACCATTCACCACGAAATCACGCAGACACGGACACCCTCGCCCAGATGGGCGGACGAGGCGTCCGCCCCTACGTGGCACGTGATGGCCCCTAGAGGCCGGGGCCCTCAGGATAGGCCGGCAAATCCGGGGGACGAGGCGGCAGCTTCTTCGGATTGGCCTGAATCTCCTTCATTACAACGTCAATAGCCTTCTCCAGTTGCGGGTCTTGCCCCTTCACGACTAGGTCTGGACGATTTTCGACCACGATGTCGGGCTGCACACCTCGGTTTTCGACCACCCACTTGCTGTCCAATCCGTAACGGGCGGCCTCGGGACGAGTGATGTAGCCTCCATCCATCAGGGGAATCTGGCCGCGAATGCCTCGGACCCCTCCCCAGGTGCGTTCGCCGATGAGCGGTCCCAGCTTGTAATACTTAAAGTAATAGCTGAAGATGTCGCCGTCTGACGCAGCATAGTGGTTGGTCAGGCAGGCCATGGCCCCGTTGAATACCACTGGTGGCACGGTACCGCTCTCCCAGTTTCGCATGGAGCCCATCCCCGCCAATACCCGGCGCAGGCGGGCGAAGATGAGTTGATCGACAAACCCGCCGCCGTTGTAGCGAACGTCGATAATCATCCCTTCTTTGCGGATCTGCGGGAAGTACTGCTTCACAAATTCGTTCAGCCCCGGACCTCCCATGTCTGGAAGATATACGTAGCCAATCCGTCCGTTGCTGGCGGCATCAACTTTCTTGCGATTGCTCTCCACCCAGGCCAGTTCGCGCAAGCTGTGCTCGTCGGCGATGGGTTTCACCTGCACGGTGTGAGATCCGTCGTCGGAAGGCTTCGAATTCACGGTCAGAGTTACATTGTCGCCGACCGTGTTGGTAAAGAGTTCGTAAGGGCTTTGCGGCGTGCGTAGCGGACGCCCGTTGACCGCGATCAGATAGTCGCCCTCTTTCACGGTCACTCCCGGTTCGGTCAGCGGCGAGCGGGTTTGCGGGTCCCAGTTCTCTCCCGAATAAATTTTCTTGAAGCGATACATTCCGGAAGCGTCGGCCTCGAAATCCACTCCCAGCAAGCCCACGTTCACGGGATGGATTTCCGGGTAGTCTCCACCACCCACGTAGGTGTGCGAGTTCGAGAGTTCGCCGATCATTTCTCCGAGGATGTAAGTCAGGCTGTAGCGGTCAGAGACCGACGGCAGTAGCTGGGCATACTTGTCGCGCATCTTTTCCCAGTCAACGCCGTTCATGGCCGCAGCATAGAAGTAGTCGCGCTCCTGCCGCCATACTTCATTGAACATCTCCTTCCACTCGGCGACTGGATCAATTTGCGCTTTCATGCCAGACAGATTAAGCGCGCCATCGCCAACCTTCTTTGTATCCGGCTTGGCATCGACGATGCCGTAAGTGTGGCCATCGCGTCCTCCATCGGCTTCGTAGAGCAGTTTGGATCCGTCGAAAGAAAGCGCGAAGCGCTGGACGCCTTCCATCATCACTTTGTCTTTGCGTTCTTTCAGATCGTAGACATGGATTGCCGCACTCTCTCCCGGGACCGGTCCGGATAAACCCTGGATGGGTGTAGTCGAGTAGAAGATGAAGCCTTTGGACGCAAGGTAAGTGTTGATGACGGACGGCTCGATCGGCAAAGCCACAATGCGGCCTGCGATCCCATCGAGGTCAACGCGGAATTCTTTCGGCTTTTCTTTCTCGTCCTTCTTGTCTTTTTCACTCTTGCCGCCGTCACTCTTGGCGCTGTCCTGCACTTCTTTGTCTTCGTTCTTCTTTTTGCCTTTGCCCTCCGCTTTTCCTGTCTCCTTGGGCGGCGTCGTGAGCAACTCGTCTTTATTCTCTTCTTTCTTGATTTGAGTTTCGTCACTCAAGGGCTGGAAGGGAGAAGCTTCGTCTTTGCGTAAGGTAGCGACGTAAATCCGTGTCGTCTTGGGATTGGCGAACTCGAAGTCGACGTTGCCGAGGACTTCGTTGAAGTCGCGATCCGAGAGGAAGTACAGATATTTTCCCTCCGGATCGAAAACCGGAGCATAGCTGTTGGTCATGCTGGTGGTGACGGGAGTGACGTTGCTGTCGGCCAGCGAATACAGATGCACGACTGACAGGCCGTTGTCGAAATTCTTGTCGTAAGCCACCCATTTGCTATCGGGCGACCAGGAATAATTCAGGATCTCTCCGTACTTCCCCTGATCGATCTGAACCTTCTTCTTGTCCCCGATATCGACGTACCACAGGCGGCAGTCTTTATCGGACCAGGCGAGCTTCTTGCTGTCGGGCGACCAGGTCGGGGCGTATTTGAAGCCTTTGTATCCGCTGGTGATCTGCTGCTCCTTGCCCATTCCGTCCTGGGGAGAGATGTAGAGTTCGTCTTCGCCGCTGCGGTCGGAGACGTAAACAATCCAGCGGCCGTCCGGCGACCAGCCAACCGACTTCTCACGAATGCCCGGAGTGTGGGTCACGTTCCGAACGCTTCCCTCTTTGGCAGGGACGGTGAAAACATCGCCGCGAGCGCCGAATACCGCGCGCTTCCCTTCCGGAGAAATATCGAAGTCGGTTATGTTCTTGGCGACGCCAGTCCAGTGCTTCATGCTCTGGTCGCGATCGCCGGGCAGGTAAATGGTCAACTTCTTGGGCTGCTTCGATTCCAGATCGAAGGTGTAAAGATATCCGCCGTTTTCGAAGACAATGGAGTCCGGCCCCAGGCTTGGCCACATGATGTCGAAGTCGGTGAAATGGGTAACCTGCTCGATCTGCTTGCTGCTCACGTCAAAGCCGTAGAGATTCAGGTGGTGCTCCGTACCTCGATCCGACGTGAAGTAAATCGTGTTGCCGTGCCACATGGGGAAGGTGTCAGTCCAGTCGGTGTGAGGCACGTCTTCGACAGAATTGTTTTTGAGATCGTAGATGGAAATGGCCTGCGCCAGTCCGCCGGTATAACGCTTCCATGTACGGAAGTTGCGGAAGATCGGGTTGTAAGCAATCTTCGTACCGTCCGGGGAAAACGACGTCAGGCCGCCCTCTGTGACCGGCAACGGTTCTGGCAAGGCGCCTTCGATGCTCACGCTGAACTGGCGTTTAGTCCATCCGTTGGAGGAATCGCCGCGCGACAGAAACAGAATGCGCTTGCTGTCCGGAAACCACGTGAGGACCTCGTTGTGGATTCCCATGCGATCGCTGAGCGGCGCCGCGGCCCCCTGATAGAACGTCAACTGCTTCGGCTGTCCGCCCTGCGCCGGCATTACGTAGACGTTGAAGTTGCCGTCGTATTGTCCGGTGAAGGCGATCCATTTGCCGTCCGGCGAGAATTTTGGGAACAGTTCACGTCCGGCATCCGAGGTGATGCGGCGCGCGTCACCGCCGGAACTCGAAGCCAACCACAGATCGCCGCCGTACATGAAGACAATTTTGTCCTTATAAATGTCGGGAAAGCGCATCAGGCGGCCCTCCGGCATCTCCTGGGCTGATCCGATGGAGGCGAAAGCGAGCGCGATCAATAACAGCAATCTTTTATAGAGAGACATCAGCACTCCTCGGCGATAGGTTTTCCCGGACAGGACTGCACAAGCGGGGAAACTGGAATGATGTTTCATGCGGAACGAACGTGTGATTGTATCAGCCCTGCAAAGGCCACATCACACGGGGTCTTTGTCTTTGGACGGGCATGGGCAAGAAAGGAAAGCGAGCATGACGGCAACGCTCAGCCCGTATTCCTTTGCGTCCTTCGCGGAGTCCTTTGCGATCTTTGCGGTCAAGACCTTTTAACCGCAAAAGACGCAAAGAGACTTTTGGGATCGCCTATAATTCCGCTTTCCGCTCAGACAATTCCAGGAGATCGAACCTTGCACACGTTTGAGAATGTCGCCTCTCGCTCTCGCCGAAGATTCTTAAAGACCGCCGTGCTGGGCAGTGTCGGAGCTGCCCTGCTGCCAGCACTAACAGGCGCCCGCGAGATGGCGGTGGACAGGCCAGCCTCGATAGGAGTTAAGCCCTTAGAGCTTGACGAACTCACCATTGCCGATCTGCAGGCGGCCATCAAATCTGGAAACTTTACCTCCGTCTCGCTGACGCAGAAATACATGGCGAGGATTGAAGCAGTCGACCGGCGCGGGCCAGCTCTAAACAGCGTGATCGAACTGAATCCGGACGCTCTCGCCATCGCTGCAGCACTCGACAAGGAGCGAAAGGCGAAAGGCCCGCGAGGGCCGCTGCATGGTATTCCGGTGCTGATCAAAGACAACATCGATACGGCGGACCGTATGCAGACGACTGCCGGATCACTGGCGCTTGTGGGATCGCATCCGGCGAAAGATTCTTTTGTAGCGCAAAGACTGCGTGAAGCTGGCGCTGTCATTCTTGGCAAGACCAACCTGAGCGAGTGGGCGAATATTCGCTCCGGACATTCTGTCAGCGGATGGAGCGGACGCGGTGGGCTCACCCGCAATCCTTACGCGCTTGACCGCAATCCCTGCGGATCGAGTTCAGGCTCGGGAGCGGCCACGTCGGCCAATCTTTGTGCCCTTGCCGTGGGAACCGAGACTGACGGTTCGGTAGTTTGCCCGTCGAACGCGAACGGTATTGTCGGCATCAAGCCGACGCTCGGTCTGATCAGCCGCACCGGCATTATCCCCATTGCGCATAGCCAGGACACGGCCGGCCCCATGGCGCGTACAGTCCGCGATGCCGCGATCCTGCTCAGCGCTTTGGCGGGCATCGATCCGCGCGACAGTGCGACAGCCGCGAGTGAAGGAAAAAGTGCGCCAGACTACACACGCTTTCTTGACCCGAATGGATTGCGTGGCGCGCGCA
>Ga0163162_10002489_pt1 | contig 17409 bp, 21 predicted proteins | sample S55metaG_FD_115310 | JGI IMG/M metagenome (GOLD analysis project Ga0163162, IMG submission 115310) | Switchgrass rhizosphere microbial communities from Kellogg Biological Station, Michigan, USA - S5-5 metaG | ecosystem: Host-associated > Plants > Roots > Rhizosphere > Soil | place: USA...
AGTCGGAAGTCGGAAGTCGGAAGTCGGAAGTCGGAAGTCGGAAGTCGGAAGTCGGAAGTCGGAAGTCGGAAGTCGGAAGTCGGAAGTAATTTGGCTAATCAAAATACAAACAATACAGCAATAAAACAATTCATTACTATTCACTATTCACTATTCACTACTCACCAATTCATTTCATCGCTATCAGCAACGACGTCGGATCATAAAAACCTACCTGGACGGCGATCTTGCCGTCGGTGTTGAAGATGTCGAATAATACCATCTCAATTTTGGCAACTTTCAGCGTTTTCTTGTTGGTAAGGGTGATTAACCACCATGATTGTACCGTAAAGCGTGATTTACTATATTCTAATCCGTCAGGCACACCTATAGGCTTCATGGTGATGTGTTCCCAGCTTTCAAAAACCTGCTCCCAGCCGGCTTTGGCTTCAGCAACCGTTTTTGGTGGCGGTACCGACCATTGCGCAGCTTTCGCAGTGTCAACCGCGTAGCGCGTCATGCCATAAATTTTTGCAGAATCGGCGAAAAAATGCCCCATCGCCGCTGTATCCTGTTTCTCATACATCTGAGCAAACCGGCGCATGGTTTCAATGTAGGGATGTTCGCTGTAAATAACGCCGCTCTTTACCTTCTTCTGGGCAAATGCAGTGACACTGCCGGCGACAAGTATCACTATCAACAGCTTTTTCATAACCTTTGGGTTTGGGATATGCCGTTTAAATTGGTTAAATAAATATACGGATTTTGTAGTGAATGGTGAATAATGAGTGGTGAATGGTTTTATAAAAAAATAACCCCGCACGTGCTCCGTACGAGGTTTTGGGTCGTTTAAACTATTAGGATAGTTCCTTATAATCCAAACAACACTGATATTATAACAATACTTAAAAGTAAGTGGTTTTAAGAAAGTGAAAATTTTTGATCCTTCTTAGCTCAACGATATCCTGTGCACCAGGTATACAAAGTCATCCAGTTGCATTGGCTTGGCTACGTAGCCGTCGGCACAGCCACATTTAGATATCTCGTCAACTGTTTTAGTGGGCGAGTAAAGGATGATGGGTATTTGCCCGGTTTGTGCGTTAGATTTTAATTTGGCGCACAAATCATTACCCGACGTATTGCCTAACTGATCACCTACTACCACTATGTGTGGCCTGATACGACCGATATCTTCCAGGGCAGTTTCTTTTTTACATCTAAACACTTCGTACCCGCTGTTCTCGAACGTAAATGCCGACATTTCACGCGCGTCGCTATCTTCTTCAACTATGGCTAATTTTTTCACAGTGTATATAAATTGGTTGAATGCTAATTTATGGAATTTAAATGGAATATAAGTAAGGAACAAGGTGAGTATTTGCTTGTTTGGGTCGATTGTAACTTATTGTTTTTAATTGATAAAACTTTCTGATTTTCAGAAAATTACACTAGGAAATTAATTGAATTTTTGTTTAATTTTATTTGCATTGTAAACCATATCTCAACACTAACCAATTAAACAAACACATCATGGCAAAGTTCCTGGTAAAAGCTTCTTATACCCCGGAGGGTGTAAAAGGACTGCTTCGCAGTGGCGGAACCGCACGCAGGCTGTTGAAAAAACTGTTAATGACATGGGCGGCAAGCTCGAGGCATTTTATTTCGCCTTTGGCGACGCCGACGCTTTTGTAATCGTGTCGCTGCCGGATAGCACAACGGCTGCTGCGCTGGCGCTTAATATCAATACGTCTTTACTGGTATCGGTTACGACTACCGCTTTACTCGACCCCGAGGATGTTGATGCCGCAGTTAAGATGTCTGTTAACTACCGCGCTCCGGGCAGCTGATTTGGCATATTGCTATTTCATCTAAGTGTGTTATAACAGATAAAATCTAATCTATTTCTAATACTATGCCAGAGATGGGTTAGCTAACTTTGTAGTCAAGAAGGCACATAGTAATCCCTTACTTGTGTTTTTGTGATAAGGTTTAGGTTTAAGGCTCCAGATCAGCGATTGAAACGGAGCCTTAGTATTTTACCTTCACCTTTAAAATAGGTAGCCAAAGGATAATCCCATTGACCTGTTATGAATAGTTGAGCTTTGATAATAGGAGAGGTTATTCAACCCCATACTATAATTAGCTTCTATAATGACGTGTTTTGATATTTCGGAGCCGATGACGGCATTAACACCATAGTCAGGATTTTTATATTGGTAACCTTCAATAGATTTGGTGAAGGATATATCACTCCGCTGGTTTTGCACTGCATAAGTACCCGAAAGCCCGTATCCTAAGTATCCACCACCACCAAAATAAGCCTTTATTGTTCTTGTAGCTTCGACCTTATAAATCACATTTAATGGTGCCTCCAGGTAGTTTAACTGTATTTTGCCAATAATCGGTTTTGGTACAGTTTGCGTTCCGTTCGACAATGCCTGGTTATATTGATATCCCTTGTTGCTATAAAATACACCGGGTTGAATTGATATTTCATCCGTTACATCGATATTAAATATTGCGCCTGCATGAAAGCCTAACAGGTTGGTGCTCTTAACAGCCATGCCAAGCGTTTTGACCGATTGATTTGAAAGACTGGCACCAGCCTTAAATTCCAAACGGACGGCTTGTCCAAACGCAATAAATGATGCACAGACAAAATAAACTGAGAGAAGGGTCTTTCTCATGAATAAATAAATTGCTAAAGGTTTTGCAACTTTTACGCGTCTACATTAAATAGGTTGCATTATTGATTAGAAATCAGCGGGTAATGTGATTTGTCAAATCTGGCTGGAAAAAAAATAAAAATATTTAACCTCAACTATTGCAACGTACGTTTTAAATACATACCTTTGGTTTATGAGTTTATTTAAGAAGGATATTGCCGCTGAAATGGTACCCACAAAAACCGAAATGGACGTGTTGCAGGTTTTGTGGCAGTATGGCCCGTCGACTGTGCGTTTTGTTCACGATAAGCTGAACGAGCAGAAAGAGGCGGTGATTTATACCAGCACATTGAAGCTGATGCAGGTGATGAAAGAAAAAGGGATGCTTGACCGTGACGAAAGCAGCATGAAACACGTCTATAGTGCAGCATTGCAGGAAGATAAAGTGAAAGGGGGCATGCTGGGCCGCTTTGTGGATTCGATGTATAACGGATCGCCGAGCAGTTTAATGATGGCATTGCTGGGTAATGATAAGACTTCGGCAGAGGAATTGAAAAAGATAAAAGATCTGCTAAAAGAGTTTGATGGTAAATAATTAAAAACCGACCAATATGAACCTCCACCTTGATACCGCGGCGCAACACATCATACAGGCCTTCAGCTGGATGCTGATCCATTCGCTATGGCAGGGTTTGTTGCTGGCAGTGGTAACGGCGGTGGTGCTTATTGCTACTAAGAAGTCGGGTGCGAGACTGAGGTATAACCTGGTTGCTGTTCAGCTTTTATTATTTGTAGCGGCTTGCTGCTGTACTTTTGTGTGGGAGTGGTACCAGGCTCCTGCAAAAGCAATCGGCCCACTGGCCGGTACTATTGGCAACGAAGCCACACAATTGTTTCACCTGGATGCAGAGAGCATCCGGCGCTTTGCACAAACCTGTATTACCTACTTTACTGCCAACGCGCCAATGGTGGTATTGCTTTGGTCGATAATGTTTGTTTTCCGTTCGGTGCGTATGATGGGCAGCCTGGTTTATATCTATCGCGCTAAAAGCAAGTACACCTATGCGCCGCCTGCCAATTGGCAACAACGGGTGGAGGTGCTTTGCGAAAAATTGCAGATCAATAAAGCTGTCCGTTTGCTGGAGTCGGGCTATGTAAAAGTACCTATGGTGATCGGTCATCTTAAGCCTGTGATACTGATGCCTGTGGGATTGCTTACTGGCTTGCCTGCTGAGCAGGTTGAGGCTGTTTTACTACATGAACTGGCACATATACGTCGCCATGATTATGTGGTGAATCTCCTGCAAACATTAGCTGAAACCATGTTCTTCTTTAATCCTGGTCTGTTATGGATATCATCATTGCTGAGAGATGAGCGCGAGAATTGCTGTGATGACATCGCCCTGGAGCAAACAAAAAACAAGCGTGAGTTTGTACAAGCGCTTATCAGTTTTAAAGAACATTCACTTAATGCTGACAAGTATGCCGTTGCCTTCCCGGGTAAAAAGAACCATCTGCTTCACCGTGTAAGCCGGATCATGAGTAATAAAAATCAAACGCTCGGCCCGTCGGAAAAGGTGTTTTTTATGATGGGGATCGTAACGCTGTCGCTGGTGATAGCTACTGCGGCAATTGCGCAGATAAGACCTGCTGATTATAAGAGTGCTAAAGAAAAGATCGACAGCATGTTGTTCACCGGTGCAACACCGCCTCCCACCAAACCAATACATCAGGGAAAGAAGGTTTATTACTATAAATCTGTTGTGAAATCAGACGAACCACAGAGTCCGGTGGAGTATGCTGATGCAGCTTATCAATCAGCCAATGTCGAACGGAAAGAAAGACAGGAAAAGCAGCAGGCAGAGCAAGCAGTTGAGTCGCAGCAGCAGAAGATCGATCAGGAAGACGCGGCCCGGGCGCAGGAACAGGATGGAAAAGACAGGGACCAGGCTAAACGCGAGCAAGACCAGGCGCTAAAGGACCAGGAACAAGCCAAACGCGACCAGGATCAGGCTAAAAGAGATCAGGAACAAGCACTTCGCGATCAGCAGCAGGCATTGTTGGATCAGCAGCAAGCCAAACGCGACCAGGAACAGGCAGTTCGCGACAGGCAAATGGCAAAGGTTAATGAAGATCAGGCACGCTTGAACGATAAGCAAAACCAGGTGAACAGCGATCAGGCAGATAAAAATGCTGAACAAGCCCGCAGAAATGTAGCTCAGGCAGTGAGAAACGAAGTACAAAATGCCCGGAACAGGGAGCAGGAAAGGCTTAATGCTGAGCAGGCAAAAAGAAACGAAGAACAAGGCAGGAAAAACAACGAACAGGCAAAAAAGAACCAAACAAGCGTACAGAACTAATAGCAGTATAATCCGGTCGGTTTGATGGAGCGGCAGGCGCAGTCGATCCAAGGAAACAGACCTCCTAATAAATCTAACAATTTCATGTTTTTAAAAATCCGCCCTTGGGTGGGGTGGTAATTTATTGTCCAATTTTTAAACTTAAGATCAACAAAAATGAAAGCAAAATATCTTGGGCTAATGGGGATTCTATTGGCTACAGTGACCGTATCGGCACAAACAAAAACGCCTGCTAAAACGGCTTATAATGGTGACAGGTACAATGATTACGACCGCATACATGCAGTCGATGGTAAAAAGGTAGAGGAAATACAAATGCACCGTGATGGTAAAGTTTACAAAGCCGAATTAATAAATGATAAAATGACCGAACTGTATGTGGATGGCGAAAAGATACCGCAAGCTGACTGGGCCAAGCATGCCAGTGCAGTAACAGCTATCCGTGTTCAATTGGAGTTGAACAGGGAACAAGCCAAGGCCAATGCTATACAGGCCAAAAAGAACGATGAACAAAGCAGGCTGAATGACGAGCAGGCAAAGCGCAATGCGGAGCAAGCTGTACGTAACGATATCCAGGCTAAAAAGAATGATGAGCAGCAGGTTCGCAATGCGGAGCAAGCAAAGAGAAACCAGGAGCAGGACAGGTTGAACGAAGTGCAGGCAAAACATAACGCCGAGCAGGCTATACGCAACGATGAGCAGGCAAAACGTAATGATGAACAGAATGGCGTTAACCGGGAGCAGGCAAAACGTAATGCAGAACAGGCTAAGCGTAATGATCAGCAGGCCAAATTGAATGCAGAGCAAGCTGCGGCTAATGAGCGCTTTATGAAGGAGTTTACCGAAGACCTGGTGAGTGATAAGATCATTCCGGACGCTAACAGCCTGAGGGAATTCAGCCTGAATAAGACAGAAATGGTAGTGAACGGCGTAAAGCAGCCGGATTCAGTTTATAAAAAGTATAGCGAAAAATATAGCAAGCAATCTAACGGGTTTACTTACTCACGGGATGGTATTATTCAGAATAACTAACAAGGTTTATTATAAGAAATTGGTAATTAAATAATTGACAGGCAAACACTAAAAACATAAAACAATGGGACCGTTTTGCATTATTATTTTCTTAACCATGTGTATCACAGTTTATATTTTATTAAAAACAAGCAGAAGATGAAATTTACATTGAAAAGCGCCCTGTTGATGGGTGCGCTAATATTGAACATGGCCGCTATGGCGCAGCAAAAAGCCAAAAAGAAAACGGCATACATGGATTACGGCAACAACACTTATACCTTCAACGAAAAGGGCGGGGTGCTGCACGAATATATAGAAACCAATTGGAAGGGCGATCGCTACGAAATGAAATTGGTGGGCGGTAAGGTTACATCATTAGTAGTAGATGGCGAAACAATTGCTCCTGCTGATTATGGCAAATACAGCAAAGTAATAGGGGAGATAAAGGAACAGATAAGACGGGACCGCGAGCAGGCCAAACGTGACCAGGCACAGGCAGGCCGGGATCAGGAACAAGCGAAACGCGACCAGGAACAGGCACGACGTGACCAGGCGCAGGCTTTAAAGGATCAGGAACAAGCAAAACATGACCAGGAACAAGCAGGCAAGGATCAGGAGCAGGCTAAGCGTGACCAGGAACAAGCCGTAAGAGATCAGGAACAAGCGAAACGCGACCAGGAGCAGGCAGGACGCGATCAGATACAAGCAAAACATGACGAGGAGCAAGCTTTAGAAGATCAGCGTGTACTAAAACTACTGATGGGCGATTTGGTAAAAGATGGTATAGTTTCCAGCGAGGATGATGTACACGCCCTGCGCATGAACGCAGATGAAATGTGGGTGAACGGCAAAAAAATCACCGATACCGTATTTGAAAAGTACAAAAAGAAATATCCCCGTTTTGCACATGGCCATACCGAGGACGGTAACTTTAACGGGTTTAATATGTCGAATTAAGTAAGAGTGTCGCAACCCTGGCCTCTCTCCGGAAGGAGAGAGGTTTTTTTAGTTTTATAAAAGATGTTATTTATTAAACAGCTTTAATTTAATCCCTGCCTCAAACGCTCCGTTGGTATAATTTGTAATTTGACCGGAATATACATTGTAAGAAAAATCGAGTGTATAACTCTGCTGGTCAAATGCTACCCCGAATCCTAAATTATTGTTGCTGTGATAAATGGTTTGAAGATCGAGATGGTAACTGTTCATTCTCAAATTTAATCCGGCATCGAAAATATCGGTAAATCCTTTTATCTCCCTGAATGCGATAAGCGGTTCAAGAGAGAAGGCGCCCATGTTACTCAAATTAAACTTATAACTGGCTGCGGTAAAGAATACAGTACGGTCAACATCAGGCCGCTGTCCGCCTCTGTTGAAAATATTGGTATTCAGGTTGGGCAAAACGCCTTCTATAAATAAATTATTGCTGGTGTACGATAAACCAAGATCGCCATCAACATAATGGCTTTGCTGATTGTATTGTTGTATTTTGATATCAGACAGATCGCCATTAATTGCATCATAGTTTAACCGGGAGTCATTGATGCCCAGCGATAAGCCAAAGTTTAATTTCTGGTTCTGCTCTCCCAGCGGCAAATGATAAGCATAGCTCCCCATTATGCGTGTCTGCCTGAAAATGCCTGATTGGTTATCGGTAATGTTCAATCCCAACCCAATTTTTTCTGTCGCCTGGTATTCAGTGGTAAGTGATTGCGATTTAGGTGCACCGGGAAATGAGCTCCACTGCTGCATATATCCCAGGTTGATGTTCAGGCCTTTGTCCAAACCTGCAACGGATGGATTATTCAGATACCTGTTTTGGTAATATATCCCCTGGTAGGGATTAAGCTGCGCTTTACAATGAGAAGCGATTAACGCCAATAGAGCCACCATAAAGCAGGTGCATAATCGCCTCTTTGAGTTTTTTGCTGATTGGTTATATTTTATGATAGTGATCATCTTTTAATCTGTCATTTGGTAATCAACTCCGACCTTGTTAATTCCTTAGAATGCTGATAGAGCCTTTAAACTTGCGAAGATTGGGCCCCAGATCGACTACAAAATAGTAGGTGCCTTCGGCCAGCGGACGGCCATTTAGTGTGCCGTCCCATTCGTTATTATAACTTCGTTTGGAGTATACTACCCTGCCCCCCTTATCAAAAACAATCACATTATTTTGAGGGTACAACCCGATGTCTGTTATAACCCAGTAATCATTTTTGCCGTCACCATTTGGTGTCAGTACATTATTGCAATTAATATCGTCAAGCGCTTCTCCACGGTACACTACTACGGTATAGGTATCAGTGGTTACGCCATCCTGCGCCGTAACAACTACGGTAATGGTGTTGTTGCCAACAGCAAGCGGTATAGCGTCCGAAGGTGTTCCACTAGCCACGGGCTTTCCGTTTACAGTTATTGTAGCTGTGCTGTCGGTGACGGTGGGAGTGAGGGTAATGGTTTTGGTAGCATTTGATACACTATCTGCATAATTGGTTGTGGAGCTGACAAAAGATGGATCTAAAACGCCCGCACTTGGTACCAGGTTGATTAGCGTTGCAACCGTTGAGACCGGCTGATAGGTAAGCGTAACAATTGCCGTGGAGTAGCCGGTTGCATTGTAAGCTGTAATGGTATCGGTTTGAGTAGTGAACGGCACGGTAACTGTGCCGCTAATTATGCCGGTAGTTTGATCAAGTGCCAATCCAGGTGGAAGTGTTCCGTCTAACGTATAGCCCGTTAGTATAATTTTTCTGATCCGGCTGGCACCGCCAAGGCCCCATTCGGCTATATAGCCTACGCCGGTTTTATCCATACGTAAATAGCAGGGCTCGTCAAATTGCGCGGCTGTTCGTATACCATCTGCGTTGCCAGGTGTTTGTGTCGGGCTGCCTGCCAGTAAGGTTATAGTGCCATCCGGCATCACCCTTCGGATATCATTATTCAGAAGATCAACAATATAGATAATACCTCCCTGTGCAATCTCGACACCGGTAGGATAATTGAACCGGGCGGCTGTATCCAGCCCATTTTTGTATAGTATGGCGTCATTATATTTACCTGCAATGGTAGTTACAGTGCCGTCTGGTGTTATCTTTCTTAATTCGTTATTTAAAGCATCAGCTATAATGAGGTTTCCTGAAGGATCAAACCTGGAATCTGTCGGCCCGTCAAAACGTGCGGCAGCTCCGACGCCATCATCAGCACCGGGAAGGCCATTGGTGCCGGCAATAGTAGTCAGTACATTGGAAGGTGAAAGCTTCACAATCTGGTAGCCGTATTGCAGTGCGAAGATTAAATTGCCTGTACTGTCAAACATCAGGCTTTGAGGGTCAAATTCCTCTGTGAGGTTCTGATAAACTGTGGTTACCATGCCAGACGGTGATATTTTGCGTATGGCCTGGTTATAATAGTCGGCCACAAACAAATTTCCTGATGAGTCAAAGGTCAGGCCATCGGGATAATTAAAAAATGCTGTAGTATCCTGGCCATCGCCAAAACCGGGTAAGCCATTAGGGTTGCCCGCAAATGTGCTCACAAGGCCATCGGGTGTTATCATACGAATGGCATTGTTGCTCGCATCGGCTACATATAAATTGCCTGCTGCATCTTTAGCCATGTCCTGCGAGTTGTTAAACAGAGCTGCAGTACCCAAGCCATTTACAAAACCCGGTAAACCTGTCGGGCTGCCCGCAACGGTGCTTACCTGCCCATATATCGTGGGTGGAACCGCGCCTCCGGAGTTTGCAGGGGTTGTGGTGAACGGAATAGTTCCGGTTACTTTGACGTTGTTATTGTTGCCGTAGATAATATTGGGCGCTTGTGCAAAAACATTCTGCGTAAATAGGATCGGGAACAATAACGATAACCCTTTAAGAACTGCCTTTTTGCAGTTCGCACAGGAAAAAGGGATTAACGCTGCACGAATTAATTGGTTCATTATTTTGTGATAAGTTTAGTTTTAATAAATCAGCCCGGAAGATGCTTGAGATATTAGCTGCAATTTAAACAAAATCAACTAAATGAGCAATGATGGTTGCATGTTTTAATGAGAGCCTAAACACCGATAACCCTGATAATCGAATGCTAATGACCGATTAACGGCAATTCTTAACAACTTTAGTTAACAAATGTGGAAATGTTGATATCTAAATAGTTATAGATTGGCAAGGGTATGTAAATTCACGTCAGTCTAAGCCAAATACAATTATGAGTAAAGATGAAGTGATCCGGTTTCTTCAACTGGTAAAATATTATGAGGCGTTCCCGATCAATAAAGAACATTCGCCCTACAAAAAAATGGTTAAATACTGCCGCTGGAATGAGTTGGTTATAGTTACCCCCGATGATCTGTGTGTTCTTTCTGATAAAGGTGTAAAACTTCTGACCACAGAAGGCCGGGGTGTTTCGCCTAAATCACTGCTCGAAATAGAACTGCAACGAAAGGATGAATCGGTAAGAGCAACTTACTGGCTTGCTTGTGCGGCTGTATGTGTATTGGTGTTTTATGAGATATTTATAAAAGGCTATTTACATTAGTTGCCCTAAGAATAAAGGGATTACAATTAATGCATAATATGCTAATTGGCATAAATTAATGCGCCGAATTAATTCTTATCGCTCATCATAAACCTCATTTTCAACTAATTGCGTTAAGATATTTTTAAGTACAGCTTCGCGTGCCCATTGTTGCTCAGTGGGACTGGCATCTTCACGGTACCATTTAATAGGCTCGCTGATCTCAATGCGGGCTTTGTAGGCAAAGTTGCCCTTGGGATGCAGCTTGGTGCCCTCATAACTGTTCAGGTTTTCAGCCCGGATGATTTTGGCAAAATTTTTCAGCGTGATATCAAGCTGCAGGCATTCGTCCAGTGAATTTTTAAAATCTTGTTTGTCTTCCAGCCAGAGGGTCAGGATATCGCCGTTAATTTCATGTTCGGCAATAGAAATGCGGCTGTAGTCGTAATCTACCGAGATCACCAGCCACCACAGCTCGTCTTTGAGTTTTTGGTTTAGTTTTATCATTTTATTTATTCGTTTACTAGTCATTGGTCATTAGTCATTGGTGGGATGCTGCCATAGCATGAGTTGGTCATTGGGCATTAGCCATTAGGTTCTCCTGCTGGAAAATCAACTAATGACCAATGACAACTGACTAATGACTACCTGAATTTGGGCTGCCAGCCGGGGAAATACTTTTGTATTTCGGCAATGTGGGTTCTGTATTTGCTGCAGGCGTTTAGGTAGGCCTGGTAGCGTAACAGTAATTCAGGGTTGGTTTCGGGGTGGCTCCCGTTCAATTCGGCGCATGGCCGTAAGGCAGAATAAGCTAAGTACATAATCACTGATCTTTACAATATGAAGGTTTGGTATGTAATGCTTTCCCAAAGTTTTTTCTTTAAATTCTGTAGGCTAAAACTGAACCGTTGGAATTTTGTTGTACTTTCGTGAAGAATTACAATGCAATATTAAAGATTTTTCAGTAATTTTACAAGAATTAATAAAGAAAAACTTTTCCACATTTATGCGAGATCAATCAAAAACAAATAAGGTAAAACGGATTCGTCCTGAAACTCTGGAGTTTATAATCCTCTATAATCAGCTTAGAGGGAGGGCTTTTAATGGAAACGCACAGCTGGCTGAAGTGCTCGGGTTCAACTCGCCTGCCTCAATTACTGAAATTATAAAGAGCCGGCAGAATATAGATCCTGATAAACTTCAGATTTTTAAAGATAAATACAAAGATTTCCTGATTAGTGCAAAATCAACTGAAGCTACTGCGCCTCAGGCTTCGTCATATGAAGGCATACCCATGTACGAAGTGGTCGCCACCGCATCTGGTGTAGAGGTGTATAAAGATATCAATGATACCACGCCAATAGGGCATATGAATTTTCCCGGTATTGAGGATTGTGACTTTGCATTGCCGGTTTGGGGGCATTCCATGTATCCTTATCTGGAAAATGGCTGCTGGGTAGCATTAAAGGTAATCCATGACAATAAAATATTGCCGGGCGAGGTATATTATATCGAATGGGGTGATTACCGGATGTATAAGCGCCTGCTTGCCGGGGATAAGGAGGATGAAGTAATCGCACATAGCGATAATACAACAGAACTGATCGGTGACCGCCTGAAATATGCACCATTTGTTATCAAAAAGCAGGATATAAAGAAGCTATGCCTGGTGAAGGATATTCATAAGAAACATAATCATTGAGGTTAGCGATTAGCGATCAGTGATTAGAGATTAGATAAGCCAGAGGTAAGGTAGCTGTTGCTACTTCTTTATTTGTTACTGGAAAATTTTTTCGATAACTTGCATATGCCTTACTTGTCACAATCCCGTATGGAAGATCAATCAATATTAGAATTTAAATTAGATAACAAAGGGCTTTGGACTATCAGGCGCAGATACCTGGCTTGGATAGCGGCTATTTTTTTGATGACGTGGATACTTACCTTTTTCGCACCTGGCGACGTCAAGATTAATGGAAAAGTGGCACCTAAAAATGTAGCGATGTTGGTAAATCTCGCTTCATTGCTTTTTATTTTTGGGTTATGTACGATTATACAGCAATTGACAGTTCGTAGTAATAATAAGGGTTTAATTGTAAGATTGAATGATGAGATGATTGAACTGAAAGTTCCATTTCGGGTAATAAAGTTATTTTACTTTGCAGAAATTAATAGCGCAGTACAGACCGCTCATGGTACCATTCATCTGTTCTCAAAAGGAAAAAGAATGACAATACCTCGGGAAATAGATCATTATGATGAGTTGGCAGACGTTTTGCGATCCAAATTTCCATCCCTGAACACAAGAAAAATTACATTCTACCACAAATATTTTTCTGTATTGGCCTTTATTGAATTTACTTTATTTATGTCTTTGTTAGCCTTCGATAATAAGATATTGCTTGGTATAAATGGGCTATTATTTGTAGGTTTAATTTTGATCGAATTGATAAAAAGATATTTAGCGTACAAAATTTTAAAATCAGTTGGGCTGCGCAATCTTATTATATACGAGTTGATCATTATGGCAATTGCTCTTTATGTTGTGATACCTAAGCTAATTAAATAACATAATAAGCATGAAATAAGTCTATGAAGAAATACCTGGAATGTTTTATTGTGGTAACCATGGGTTTGGCTGCTTGCAAAAAACAACACACGGCGCCTCAGCCTCCGGAACAAAGCACATCCAGTTTACGCGGGAAATATGTGATGTATATGAAAATTGATACTTTTTATAATTACTCCTCTGCGACGGCATATACGCTGAATGTTACCCATGAAACCTTAACCGGGGACACGCTTTATCTAAAAGCCGGTACAGCAAGCCAGGTTATTCAGCCCAATCCAATTGCAGGTTACGACCCGGGAATTGCACTTGCTGATACACTGGTTTTTATAAATGATAATTCAGGTACACGTAACATTCCCAGGGGCTATGCAGATTTTAAATATAATATTTTGCTAAAAAGTTATGCTGAGTTGCCGGTCCCCGGAGTGTCTATGCACCTTATAGTTATCAGCCCCGGTGAGGTTGAAGTAACAACTGATACAATGGATCCCGATGGTTCAATAAGTGACTCAAATGGAAAGTATTATAAAAAGCTTTAAGTTTCCTTAAAATGAAACTTAATATCTCACTCAAGCAACCATTTGACTTTTAGTCCAGTATCTTTCATGTTTGATACTGCGAAATTAAGAGCCGATCATGAGAAAATTAGCCTGTTTTATCTTGTTGATGTCCTTGTTTATTGCCTGTAAAAAAGATCATCCTGCTTCATCGATGCCTGATAACGGCTTGCAAGGCAAATGGACCTTCGTTTCAGTCACTACTGTCTTTCGGGATTCGGTTGGAAATGTATTGCCGGCCGGGATGGTTTATCCCAATCCGCCGGATGCTTATTATCAATTTAATAAGGACGGCAGCTGGGTATCCAAATTCGTATCCGACGGAATGGACGACATCGATAACCAGGGCTTTTACAGGTCAGTATCTGATACGGGTTTTGTTATTTACAACACCGGCCAGCATGCCTATACCGAAGACTGTAAAATATATTCGTTAACATCATCGGAGTTTATATTCAGCCACCGGCGCAACACAAAATTTAATGGTGTAACTCCCGGATCAGAGGAGTATATTTTTAAACTAACCCGGTAAACTTGGAGCTTTCTGCTGCGATAGACCTTGTATCGGCCGCGATTACCTGTGCTATGCTGCGACCGCCAAGTAAACGGGCGGTGAAAAAGAACAACCACACTAACCGTGCAACTACTATTAAACGTTCAAATACACCAGCCAGACCCCTTTCTTCTTTAGCGGAATAAATAAATAAAATGCCCAGCAGGATCATTAGCAATACGGTGACGACAGTATATCCTGTCCATCCGTGCCATTGAGGGTCGGAAGAGAAGCGACGGGTGAGTAAAAGAAGGCTCGTGATAAGTGAAAAAAAGATAAGCCCACCGGTGTAAAGCTGTACCTGTGGATCCAGACAAAAGCCCATTACAATAGAACCTGCCCCGGTAAGCAAATGGAAAAATGGAACTAATATGCTTCCAAATCCACTTACCAACTCTTTACGCAAAGCCACAGCAAATGTGCAGATAAGTACACCGGATACTATATAGTTTAATGATTGGATCCACCCGTGAGGCTGTAACTGGAGCCTGCTTATCGACTCGTGTATCATGTAGTAGTTGGGCGATATTACACTAAAGCAAAAGTATACGGTAGTAAATAATACGGCGCCCACAACCCCCGAACATAACAATGCAGTTTGCAAATTAGTTCGCTGCGTAAGTATAAAACTACTCGCATCGGGTTCAATCATAGTAAAATGTTTTTCAGGCGGATCTGACACTTGTTAGATATCAAACCGCGACTAAAATAGCTATTTTACCCCAAAAAGAAGGATTTTGTTCCCTTGTAATTGTAAAATGTTAGGGGGATTTTTACCCGTTCGGTCGCTTTAGCGTCCGTTTGTTGAGGAGGGAGGAGCTAGGCTACCTGGCGTTCATGTTTGGCTCCTTCTTGTTGCCAGGCGTCGACTATGCTGTTTGTCAGCTCGTTGCCCTTTAGTCTCTGATCAAGTTCGGCCATGCATTTGCGGGTAAAATAATCGCAGCAGCAGCGGAGCATGATCTGACCGTTTTCAAATCTAACCAGCGGCCTTATGTTGTGTAAAGGGCAGGTCCTGGTTTCAAGATCTAGTTTTATGGTAGCGTAATTCATGGTAAAGGTACTATCTGGTGGATGTGTTGTAAAATTACGGTCAATTATTGTTGTTGGACTTTCTTAATTGTCAACATTGTGTTAATAGCTTTGCCCTGTTCGCTCATTATACTTGTTTGTAACTCATTTATTAACAGGTCATTCTCCCAGTCACTCAGAATAGTTTCAAAAGATAGGCCTTTTAATTTTGTTTCTAATTTTGAAATATATTGTCGTGTAAGGAAAATGCAACAGCAGCGTATTGTAAAACGGTCACTATTAATAACTAATGCCGGGTGAGACATATGTATAGGACATATCTGGCTTTTTATCGGTATTCCCTGCTCGTTCTTCCTCATATTTGCTGCCTGAAAATATTTGCTCCTCAGTTATCGGATTTTGCTTACTGATGTAAAATTATACACAAAACGGCTGAAAAGGGCTAGTGAAAACACCGGAGTTGATTGCGGTTTTTACGCAATATTTTACTTAAAATCTCCGGGGGATACGGTACGCCCCAAAATAACAATAGCCAGGCCTCGCGCCCAGCTACAGTTATCTAATTAATTTAACTACATTATCTTTAACACAAGTATTGTGCCATTACTTTCTTTAATTAGTAAATATTTAACTTTAAAGAAATTTAATCTTGTAATACCCAGTAAGGATATTCTTTATTCAGCATAAATAAACCCCTGGCTTCGTCCGTGCATTCCTCATGAAACTCATTGCAGCAACAGCCTATCTGGAGCTCATTTCCTAATATTTCTACGACCGGGTGCACATCGTGAATGGGGCACACCATAGTCTCAATGATTGATTTAACAGTTTCGGCAGATTCCATAATATTAGTAATTGATTAATTAAGTAACCAACGATATTAACTTGTGTTTAAAAAAGTTTCAAACTTAATGTATCAAAGTGGTTACAAAACATTGTTTACCCCGAAAATCCATGCTTGAAGAGAAAACTATAAAAAGAAAGGTGATTACTCTTAATTAAGCAATATGTTGGTCGCTATTGAGCGTCAAGGAGATAGTTTTTAAATTTATTATTTGATTATCAATTATTTATAATAATCTGCATAAGGAAAATAAACTTACCTATTGTTTCGTACGAAAAATTTCCTAGTTTTGATTTATGAAATTGGAAAAAGAAGATCAAAGCCGCAAACAGGAGCCTACCAAAGCTGAACTGGAAATACTCACAGTGCTTTGGGAGCATGGGCCATCGACGGTGCGTTTTGTAAATGAAAAGCTGAACGGGCAGCGTGATGTGAATTATACGTCGACGCTGAAACTGATGCAGATCATGGCGGATAAAAGCATCCTGGTTCGTGACGAAAGCCAGATGAAGCACGTCTATCATGTGGCCGAGGAGGAGCAAAAAACTAAAAGCATGCTGCTGGATAAATTTGTCGACTCGGTTTACCAGGGTTCGGCAGGTAAACTGGTGATGCAGCTATTGGGCAATAAAAAAGCTTCGAAAGAGGATATAGACAGCATTAAAGAAATTTTGGATAAACTGGAAAAGAAATAGTGTTTAATTAAAGATTAAAGACATGGCACCCCAACTCATTAACAGCAATATAACCGACGGACTGCTCAGCGCACTTTGCAATACGCTGCTGCACTCGCTGTGGCAAGGTATCATACTGGCGGCACTGGCCGGTATTATCATTATCTCTACCCGCAAGGCTAGTTCGGCATTGCGGTATAATTTATTGGTTTCGGTTTTATTACTTTTTGCGACGGGTGTGGCTGGGACCTTTGTGTGGCAATATGAGCGTGTAGCAATGCCGGGTGCAGCAAGTTCGCCGATGCCATATACGCACATTTACACACCTCATGTAAATGTGCCCCATGTAAATGAACCAAATGTGGATATGCCACCGGTACGCGTTTTTATTAACGGTCGGCAACAAACATTACCGGGTTTTGGCGAGCGCTGGGGCAGTTTTCTGACCGATCATCACGATACTATCGTATTTATCTGGTTCCTTATAGTATGTGCGCGTAGCCTGCAGCTGGCTTTCGGTTTATATGGGACTTATCGTATCAGAAGGGTAAACGTTTTTGCTGTCAACAGCCAATGGACCGAAAGCTTGCAAAAACTGGCTGATAGCTTAAACATCAAACAGGCTGTCCGGTTATTGGAA
>Ga0163162_10002491_pt1 | contig 17407 bp, 14 predicted proteins | sample S55metaG_FD_115310 | JGI IMG/M metagenome (GOLD analysis project Ga0163162, IMG submission 115310) | Switchgrass rhizosphere microbial communities from Kellogg Biological Station, Michigan, USA - S5-5 metaG | ecosystem: Host-associated > Plants > Roots > Rhizosphere > Soil | place: USA...
CGCAGGCCGGTCAGGTGCGTGCCGCCGTCGCGCTGCGGAATGTTGTTCGTGAAGCACAGCACGTTTTCGTTGTAGCTGTCGTTCCACTGCATCGCCACTTCGACGGTCACGTTGTCCTTCTCGCCCGTCGCGTGGAACACGGTGGGATGGAGAACCTGCTTCGTCTTGTTGATGTAGTCGACAAAGCCCTTCACGCCACCAATGAACGCGAAATCGTCTTCCTTGCCGGTGCGCTGGTCGGTCAGGCGGATGCGCACGCCGTTATTCAGGAACGACAGTTCGCGCATGCGCTTCGCGAGAATGTCGTAGTGGAACTCGACGTTGCCGAAAATCGTCACGTCGGCCATGAAATGGACTTCCGTGCCGCGATTTTCGGTGTCGCCGACAACCGGCATCGGTGAATACTGAACGCCGTCTTCCTCGATGATCTCGCGGTTCTGCACGACGCCGCGGTGAAATTCCATGAAGTGCTTCTTGCCGTCGCGGCGCACGGTGAGGCGCAGCCACGCGGAGAGCGCGTTCACGCACGACACGCCCACGCCGTGCAACCCGCCCGACACCTTGTAGCTGTTCTGGTCGAACTTGCCGCCGGCGTGCAGCTCCGTCATCACGATTTCGGCGGCGCTGCGCTTCGGGTCGTGCTTGTCGTCGCGCTTCAGGCCGGTCGGCACGCCGCGGCCGTTGTCGGTGACGGAAATGGAGTTGTCGGCGTGAATCGTGACGTGGATGTCGTCGCAATAGCCCGCGAGCGCTTCGTCGATGGAGTTGTCGAGCACTTCGAAAACGAGGTGATGCAAACCGGTGCCATCCGACGTATCGCCGATATACATGCCCGGACGCTTGCGTACTGCCTCCAGACCTTCGAGGATCTGAATGGACGAGGCGCCATAGCTATTGTCGGGTTGCGAATTGATGTTTTCAGTCATGGAATTTTCCGGTTCTGCGTCACTGCTGGGTTGCTGCTCGATACTTTTCGAAACACCTTAAAAACGCCAAAGGGGCGCGCCGCCCCTTGGAATGTTTTTGGTATTGGCCGCGTCAGATGCGCATCGGCATCACCACGTATTTGAATTCCTCGTTCTCGGGAATCGTGATGAGCGCGCTGGAATTGGCGTCGCCGAGGCTCACCTGGAGGTTGTCGATCTTCAGGTTCGCGAGCACGTCGAGCAGATACGTGACGTTGAACCCGATATCGACGGTGTCGCCCTGATAAGCGATTTCCAGTTCTTCCTGCGCTTCTTCCTGGTCAGCGTTGGTGGACATGATCTTCAGCTGGCCCGGCTCGACGAGGCAGCGCACGCCCTTGAACTTGTCGAAGGTGAGGATGGCCGCGCGCTGCAGCGAGCGCTGCAGTTCCTCGCGGCCGATGAGGAAGGAGTTCTTGTGCGACTTCGGAATCACGCGCTGGAAGTCCGGGAACTTGCCCTCGACAAGCTTCGACACCAGTTCGACCTGGCCGAAGGTGAATTTCACCTGCGTGGCGGCGATGTCGATCTTCAGGTTGTCGTCGATATCTTCCAGCAGGCGCTGCAGTTCCAGGATCGTCTTGCGCGGAATGATGACTTCCTGGCGCGGAAAGGAACCCTCGATCTTCATCGACGAGAACGCGAGGCGGTGGCCGTCTGTCGCCACCGCCATCAGCTGTTCGCCGTCAACGACGAGCAGCATGCCGTTCAGGTAATAACGGATGTCCTGCTGCGCCATGGCGAAATGGACCATGCCGAGCAGTTGCCGGAAAGTTTTTTGCGGAACCGAAAGGCTCGCGCCGAAGTCTGTAGCCTGGTTGACGGTCGGGAACTCGTCGGCGGCGAGCGTCTGCAGCGCAAAGCGGCTTTTGCCGGAGCGCACGGTCAGACGCTTGTCCGACAGGTCGAGCGCGACTTCGCCGGGCGGCATGGCGCGCAGGATGTCGAGCAGCTTGCGGGCCGCAACGGTGGTGGCAACCTGATCACCGCCGACGCCGAAATCGGCGCGCGTGGTGATCTGAAGTTCGAGGTCGGTCGAGAGGAACGACACGTCGGCGCCATTCTTGGTGATGAGCAAGTTGGCGAGGATCGGCAGCGTATGGCGGCGTTCGACGATACCGCTCACGGTTTGCAGCGGCCTTAGAAGATTATCTCGTTCGGTCTTGACCAGTTGCATAGAGTTCCTTCGTTGATGTGACGGCCTGTCCGACGGTCCTGCCACCGTCTTCGCCCCCGGACAGCCTCGTAACACGCGTTGCCGGCCCCCCGCCGGTTTCGCGCGAAAGCTTGGCGCCTGATGCCGCCCAAGGCCCGCGGGCGGTCAAACCCGTATTGTGCCTCAAAACAGAACCGCTCCCTAGAAATGGGGGCATTTTCGTCAATAAACAGGGGCGTGCAGCCCCGCTTTTGAGGCGCGTCTGCTTCAGCCCTTCAGTGTCTGTTCGAGCACGTGCAATTCGTGGTTCAGCTGCGCATCCGTGCCGCGTTCGGCCGCGATCTTGCGCACGGCGTGCAGCACGGTCGTGTGATCGCGTCCGCCGAAAAGTTCGCCAATTTCCGGCAAGCTCTTCTGCGTGAGTTCCTTCGCCAGGTACATCGCGATCTGACGCGGCCGCGCGATGTTTGCCGGACGCTTCTTCGAGTACATGTCGGCGACCTTGATGTTGTAGAAGTCCGCCACCGTCTTCTGGATGTTCTCTACCGAAATCTGGCGGTTCTGCACCGTCAGCAGGTCCTTCAGCGCTTCCTTCGTCAGTTCGATCGAAATTTCGCGGCCGTGGAACTTCGAGTAAGCCAGGATCTTGCGCAGCGCGCCCTCGAGTTCGCGCACGTTCGAGCGCAAATGCTTCGCGACGAAGAACGCCACGTCCTCCGACAGGCTCGCGCCCTCCGACTGCGCCTTGCGCATCAGGATCGCGACGCGCATTTCCAGCTCGGGCGGCTCGATCGCGACCGTGAGCCCGGAGTCGAAGCGCGAGATCAGCCGGTCGTCGATACCCGAAATCTCCTTCGGATACGTGTCGCTCGTGATGATCACCTGCGCCTTGTTCGCGACGAGCGCCTCGAACGCGTAGAAGAACTCCTCCTGAGTGCGCGACTTGCCGGAGAAGAACTGGATGTCGTCGATCAGCAGGAGGTCGAGCGAGTGGTAGTAGCGCTTGAAGTCGTCGAAGGCCTTGCGCTGGTACGCCTTCACCACGTCCGACACGTACTGCTCCGCGTGGATGTAGCGGATGCGCGCGCCGGCCTTGTCCATCAGCAACTGGTTGCCGATCGCGTGGATCAGGTGCGTCTTGCCCAGCCCGACGCCGCCGTACAGAAACAGGGGGTTGTACGAGATGCCCGGATTGTCGGCCACCTGGATCGCCGCCGCGCGCGCGAGCTGGTTCGCCTTGCCGGTCACGAAGTTGTCGAACGTGAGCACCGGGTTGAGCTTCGAGCGCTCATAGGCGGAATCGTTTTCACCGGCGGACGAAGCGTTGCCGCCCGGCCGCCACGTACGCCGCGCCGCGGCGGCCTCGTTGGCGTCGAGGCTCGGAAGATCGAGATCGGCGTGGTCGTCCTGCATCGCCTGCGCGTGCTGCGCGGCTTCTGCGGCAAGCGCGTTCACGTGGGCGCTCGCGTTCGCGTGATTCGCCGGCGCGGCCGCCTGCCCGCCCGGCCGGGGCTGGGCTTGGGGCGCCGGCTGGCGCGGCATCGGCACCGACGACGCGCCGCCGGAGAGCGCGTTGCGCGCGGTCGCCTTCGGATCGAGGACGAACTGGACGTCGATGGGCGCGTGCCAGAACTCGCGTGCCAGATCGGAGATCCGGCCGGAAAACTGGCTCTTCACCCAGTCGAGCTTGAAGCGGTTGGGCGCGGCGATACGCAAGGTGCTCGCATCGGCATCGAAGTCGACCAGGGCCAACGGCTTGATCCACGTGACGTACTGCTGCGGCGTGAGTTCGCGCTCCAGCAATGCGGAACAGTGTTGCCAGAAATCGTTCATCGAATGCAGTCGTTATGGTTGCACCGCAGCCTGTCGCCGCTCTTGCCGCAGGACTCGCGACAAGGCCCGATACGGCCATGCAGGGATGCTCCGGAGGCTTGCGCCGCAAGCGATTGCGGGCGAATGGCGAGCCGAAGCAGCGGGCAGATTCTTGAGATTAAGGCGAGATTCTAACGCCAAACCCGGGGTCCGCGCGAGTTATCCACAGGGCCACATCAACGCCGCGAAGGCGCCCCCGAACGCACCGGATACCGCTGACGATCGCGCTAACCTATTGACGGTCAATAGGAAAAGGGTTTAAATAGCGGGTTCCGCGAAAACCGAATTCCAGAACCACCGGCCATTGCGCTTTCTGCGGATGCCCGCGCGGTCGATTAACACCGAAGTAACACCCAAGTGAGAGCACCATGAAACGTACTTACCAACCTTCCGTGACCCGCCGCAAGCGCACCCATGGCTTTCGCGTGCGCATGAAGACGGCTGGCGGCCGCAAAGTGATCAACGCACGTCGCGCGAAGGGCCGCAAGCGCCTGGCAGTCTAAGGTTGCTTTTGTCGGCACGCACAGGCACACGCCCGCATGCGTGCGAAGGCGACATGCGCCGCGCGGAAGGCTCCGAAGAGGACACCATTCAGTTGCGAGCGCAGGCCGCGTTCCCCAAGGCCGCAAGGCTACTGAAAACGGATGAATACTCATCCGTTTTTCGTTTGCGCCCCTGGCGACGCTCGCCGCATTTCGTCCTGTACGGCAAGCCGACGGGAAACGAAGCGCGGCTCGGTCTCGTGATCGGCAAGAAACAGGCGCCGCGGGCGGTCACGCGCAACCTGATCAAGCGCCTCGCGCGCGAAGCGTTCCGGTTGCGTCGCGCGGAGCTCGGCGGGTGGGATATCCTGCTGCGGCTGCACGCGAAGATCGACCGCAAGGCGATGCCGAGCGCGAAGTCGCCGCCGCTCAGGACGCTGTGCCGCGACGAAATCGACATGCTGCTCGACCGGGCGGTGCGCGAGGCGGCGCGCCGCGTGGCCGGACCGGCGGATGCGGTGGCTCCGAAGCCCGCGCCCGCCGCCGACGATTCACTGAAGCCCACCGGGCCATGATGCGCGTGCGGTGTCCGGTTCGCCCTCGCGGGCCGGGCGAAGACAACGCGAAGCTTATGCAAACGGCACTGATCGCTTTGTTGCGCTTTTACAAGGTTGCTGTGAGCCCTCTGCTCGGCAACCGGTGCCGCTTTTTCCCGTCCTGTTCCGACTACGCCCGCGAGGCAATCCAGTATCATGGCGCCGCGCACGGCACATATCTCGCAGCAAGGCGTCTGTGCCGCTGTCATCCGTTTTCGGCTGGCGGCATCGACCTGGTCCCGCCGCCGTCGCCGCCCGCCTCCGGATTCGCTTCACGACCAGATTCAGATCCGGTTTGCGGACCGGCTGTCGAATCCGCTCCAGAAGAACTTACTACCAAACGGCGCTAAAGCGCTTTTCGATCGCCACTGAGACAACGCATGGATATCAAACGTACCGTCCTATGGGTCATCTTCTTCATGTCGGCTGTCATGCTGTTCGACAACTGGCAACGTGACCATGGGCGCCCGTCGATGTTCTTCCCGAACACCGCCCCGACCAAGACGGCCGGGACCGCCGCACCGGGAACCACGACGCCGGGCACACAGTCCGCCGACCTGCCGGCCGCGAGCGGCAGCCCCGCCGCACCGGGCACGACCACGCCGGCCGCCGCTGCCGCGCAGCTCGTCAAGTTCTCGACGGACGTTTATTCCGGCGAAATCGATACGCGCGGCGGCACGCTGTCGAAGCTCTCGCTGGTGAAGGAAGGCGACGGCAAGCAGCCCGACCTGTACATCACGCTCTTCGACCACACCCCGACGCACACGTATCTCGCGCGCACGGGCCTGCTCGGCGGCGATTTCCCGAATCACAACGACGTCTTTACGCAGATTCCCGGCCAGACAGCGCTTTCGGGCGACGCCAAGACGCTTTCGATCGCGTTCGAATCGCCGGTGAAGGGCGGCGTCAAGGTCGTGAAGACCTACACGTTCACGCGCGGCAGCTACGTGATCAACGTCGACACGAAGATCGAGAACGTGGGCACGGCGCCGGTCACGCCGAAGCTCTACATGGAACTGGTGCGCGACAACACGCCGGTGGAAACGCCGCGCTTCTCGCACACGTTCATCGGGCCGGCTGTCTACACCGATCAGCATCACTTCCAGAAGATCGATTTCAGCGATATCGACAAGAACAAGGCCGACTTCGTGCCGTCCGCCGACAACGGCTGGATCGCGATGGTCCAGCACTACTTCGCGTCGGCGTGGATTCCGCAGCAGGGCGTGAAGCGCGACATCTACGTGCAGAAGATCGACCCGCAGCTGTATCGCGTGGGCGTGCAGCAGCCGCTCCAGACGATCGCGCCAGGACAGACGGTGGACGTGAAGGCGCGTCTCTTCGCCGGTCCGGAAGAAGAACGCATGCTGGAAGGCATCGCGCCGGGGCTCGAACTGGTGAAGGACTACGGCATGGTGACGATCATCGCCAAGCCGCTTTTCTGGCTGCTCGAAAAGATCCACACCTATGTCGGCAACTGGGGCTGGTCGATCGTGCTCCTGACGCTCCTCATCAAGGCGGTGTTTTTCCCGCTGTCGGCGGCGAGCTACAAGTCGATGGCGCGCATGAAGGAAATCACGCCGCGCATGCAGTCGTTGCGCGAGCGCTTCAAGAGCGATCCGCAGAAGATGAACGCCGCGCTGATGGAGCTTTACAAGACCGAGAAGGTGAATCCGTTCGGTGGCTGTCTGCCGGTGGTGGTTCAGATTCCGGTGTTCATCTCGCTGTATTGGGTGCTGCTGTCGTCGGTGGAAATGCGCGGTGCGCCGTGGATCGGCTGGATTCACGATCTGTCGCAGCAAGACCCGTACTTCATCCTGCCGGTGCTGATGGCCGTATCGATGTTCCTGCAGACGAAGCTCAACCCGACGCCGCCGGACCCGATTCAGGCGAAGATGATGATGTTCATGCCGATCGCGTTCTCGGTCATGTTCTTCTTCTTCCCGGCCGGTCTCGTGTTGTATTACGTGGTGAACAACGTGCTGTCGATCGCGCAGCAGTATTACATCACGCGCATGATGGGGGCGAAGAAGAAGGCCGCCTGAGCGGGCTGGTTCTTTGCGCTTCGAAAAAACGCCCGGGTTAGTCCGGGCGTTTTTGTTTTGCGAGCTCTTCAATGATTAAGTTGATGCTCTCCTGTACCTTCGGCTCTAACGCATCATAATTTTCAAGAATCATTCTCTCGCGGCTCGCTGTTGCACGGGAGCCGTCCGAGAGTTCCAAGGGTTCGCTTTCTTCGCGCCCAAGTTTCTTATATTCGGCCGAATCCCTCCTCCAGACGATGCGCCCTTGTTTAAGTGCGCCCGCATCGACATTAAAGAGGTCTGCGAGCGCGCCAAGGCGAGGCCCTTCGGGTATTGCCATTTCTTTAAGCCACTTGCGAATTGTCTCGTCATTGAACGAGATGTCGGGCCGAAACTCTCGTAAAGCGTCTGCCAAGTGACTTGGGCTCCCGTACCTATAAGGCCTCGGAACACGCGCTTTGCGACCAGTAAAAAAGTGGGCCCTCTCGGCCATCAATGTGAGTAAAGCCGCGCTGAACGACTTTCTTTCTTCGTGTGTGCTCATGAAGAAAATTGTGCAGCATCTTCAAAAGCGATAGGCCAACCGATCCCGCGATTTTCCTCACGCAAAGTTGGGAAGAATGCATCCTCCCGCTTGCCGTACGCCATGAACAGAAACGCGATCCAAGCGAGGCCTTGTGGGCGGTGCGTTCGTGCCGTTCGCTCGTGTAACTAAGTGGCGCTCAGTCCAAACTATCCTGGTTGGGTAATATTTTGTCCAATCAGGCTAGACCCCGCTCTCGTTTCACCGCTTCCCCGCCCCATAAAACTGATCGACGAGTTCTTCGAGCAGATACCGGTGATGCGGCGAAAGCGCCTCGATCTTCGACGCCAGTTCGAGCGTCTCCTCCGAAGCCGGATAGTGTTCGTCGCGTGCGAGCGGCTTGGGCGTGCCCGGCGGGCTTCCGCTCGGCGGCGGTCCGTAGTGCAGCCAGTGCTGATCGACCTTGAACCATTCGGCCAGGGTCTGCAACTTGTCGACAGTGGGAATGGACCGCCCGGTGAGCCACTTGTGCGTCGTCTGGGGCGACACCGGCTCGCCGTGATAACGCAGATTGAAGTGCAAGGCGAGATCGGTCGCGCCGCGCATTTTTTCGGGTGCGCGGGTCATTGAGAATTTGAGCCGCTCGGAGAAGTCGGCCTTTTCTTTTGGCGTTGGCATGGTCGCGATTGTGCGAGGCAAACGCTGACCGCCAGTCAACCATCCTCGCTATATTTGGCGGCCGCCGGAAGTTCTTTATCGTGGCCGGGAAATTCTTCGTATAAATAAACGGAATGCCAACAGCGGCTTTTGATCAACAATTGCAGCCCTCTCCTCTTGCCGTACCTGGACCATTAGCCGGAAGTCTCAATTCCCATGCTATCTCGAATAAGATAAAACGAGAATCATCTTATGCCCTCGGTGCCGAAAGGAGGCGCCAGCCCCCGGGATACAATGCGGGCACTGTCAACGTCACCTCAGACCAAACGCCGACCATGTCAAACAACGACTCCGATCCCATCGTCGCCATCGCCACCGCACCGGGGCGCGGCGGGATCGGCGTGGTGCGGCTGTCGTTCGGGCGCGCGGGCGAGGCGGCGGCCTCGCACGCGATGCACGCGCTTTGCGGCCAGCTGCTGCATGCGCGTCACGCGAGCTATGTGCCGTTCATCGATGCGACCGGCGAAGCGCTCGATCGCGGCATCGCGCTGTACTTTCCCGCGCCGCACTCCTACACCGGCGAGCACGTGCTCGAACTGCAGGGCCACGGCGGCCCGATCGTGCTGCAACTCGTGTTGCAGCGTGCCGTCGAGGTGGGTCGCGAATTCGGCTTGCGGCTCGCCGAGCCCGGCGAATTCACCCGACGCGCGTTTCTGAACGACAAGCTCGATCTGGCACAGGCGGAAGCCGTCGCCGACCTGATCGAGGCGAGCACCGAGGCCGCCGCGCGTTCGGCCGGGCGGTCGCTAGACGGCGCGTTTTCCCGCGAGATCCACGCGCTGGTCGAGGACGTGATCACGTTGCGCATGCTCGTCGAGGCGACGCTCGACTTCCCCGAGGAGGAGATCGATTTCCTCGAAGCAGCCGATGCCCGCGGCAAGCTCGCGCGCATCCGCGAGCGGCTCGACGCCGTGCTCGCCGACGCGCGTCAGGGCGCGCTCTTGCGCGAGGGGCTGTCGGTGGTGCTGGCGGGGCAGCCGAACGTCGGGAAGTCGTCGCTCCTGAACGCGCTCGCCGGCGCGGAACTGGCGATCGTCACGCCGATCGCCGGCACGACGCGCGACAAGGTCAGCCAGACGATTCAGGTGGAAGGCATTCCGCTGCACGTGATCGATACGGCCGGCCTTCGCGAAACCGAGGACGAAGTCGAGCGGATCGGCATCGAGCGGACCTGGGGCGAGATCGGGCGCGCGGACGTGGTGCTGCACCTGCTCGACGCGCGCGAGGGCGTGACGCCCGGGGACGAAGCGATTTCGGCACGTTTTCCCCCGCGCGTCCCGGTCGTGCGGGTGCTGAACAAGGCGGATCTGGCGGGCGTGGGAGCGTCGGTGAAGGAAATCGACGGCGCGAGCGTGCGCGAAGTTCTTCTGTCCGCGAAAACCGGCGACGGCATCGCGCTGCTACGCGACGAACTGCTGAAGATCGCCGGCTGGCAGGCGGGCTCGGAAAGCGTGTATCTGGCGCGCGAGCGGCATTTGATCGCGTTGCGCGCGGCGCGCGAACATCTCGGGCTCGCGGCCGATCACGCCGACCAGAACGCCCAGGCGCTCGATCTCTTCGCGGAAGAGTTGCGGCTCGGGCAGGACGCGCTCAGTTCGATCACCGGCGAATTCACGTCGGATGATCTGCTGGGCGTGATCTTCAGCCGGTTCTGCATCGGCAAGTAAGCGGCAAGTAAGCGGCAAGTGACCGGCAACTGACCGGTAAATGAGCCCCGCGCCGCCTCACTTCGCCACCGGCCGCCCCAGTTCGCGCAACTCCGCGCTCAGCCTGTCCCGCTCGTCCGTGCGGCCATGAAACGCCGCCGGCGTGTTCTGGAACATCTCGATCCGGTACACGCCGTCGCAGAGCGAAAGCACCATCGTCTGCACCGCGTTCAGGTCGGGATTCAGGTCCGTGCCGTCACGCGGCCACATCCCCGCCACGCCGCGCAAGAGGAGCGTCTGCCCGCCCGCCATGCGCCGCACCTCGCGCACTTTCGCGGCGAAGAGCGGCGTCGGATGCTGCTCGAAAATCGGCAAGAGATGCGCCTCGATGGCCGTGCGCCCGTCCACTGCGCTTCCGTCGAATCCCACGATGCTGCCGCGCTCGGCAAAGCGCGCGGCCATCGCCTGCGCGTCCTGCCGGTTCCAGTCGTCGAGTAGCGCGAAATACACCTGACGCGCGCTCGCTGTCCAGTCCTCAAGTCCGTTCATGTCGCCTTCTTCCACGCTGCCGCGAAAACGCCCGCGCCCATCAGCAGCGCGCCGCCCGTGCGGTTCACTGCGCGCTGCACCGAAGCCTTCCGGATCGCCCGCCGCGCGCTCGACGCGAGCAGCGCGTACGCAAGCGCGTTAGCCGCCCCGAGACCGACGAAGGTCGCCTCGAAGATGGCGATCTGGGTCACGCTCGCCGCATGCGGGTCGATGAACTGCGGCAGGAACGCGACAAAGAAAATGATGCTCTTGGGATTGAGCGTCGTGACCGCGTAGGCATGCGTGAAGATGCGCCCGGTGCGCGCCTCGGCGGGCGTCTTCATCGCGTCCGCGTCCGCAACCGGCGCGCGCCACAGCTTCAGGCCGAGATAGACGAGATAGGCGGCGCCCGCCCACTTGAGCATCATGAACAACTCCGCCGACGCTGCGAGCAGCACACCCAGGCCGAGCATCGACGCCGTCATCGCGGTCAGGTCGCCCAGCGCCACGCCTGCGGTGGTCGCGAACGCGTACTTGCGCCCGTGTCCGAGCGCGTAGGAGACGACCAGCAATACGGTCGGCCCGGGAATGGCCAGCAGCACCGCCGACGCAAGCGCGAAAGGCAGCCATTGAGCGAGGGTCATCGAAAGTCTCCGGAATTGATCCTTTGATTTATCCACGAAGACGCGGCGTCTGCAAGCCCTTCGCGCATCAAGATTCGCTTCCGGCAAAAAGCCGCTGCGATTCGATTCGGCATATTTTATGCAGGGCTGAATCGAGCCCTTTTCGCGCGATTTACACCCTGACTCACGCCCTTTTCGCGCATATTTGTGCGCCTTCAGACCATGCATTTGGTTGCATCGCGTCATTCAGGCTGCACAGTGTTCACAAGCCGCAAACCATGCCGATTGCACGACAGCGATCAGGCTCAGCGGACTCGCTCTCATTCGCCGTTTATTCGCATGTTTCTTAATAATTCACCTGCGACAATCTGTCTTGTTGCGAGCGCACACAGCTTGTGCTTGTAACTTGCATTTTCTCGTCTACGATTAATGCTGCGGATTAACCATATTAAATACATAGCTAATTCCCGAGACAGATCCGCATGGAGGCAATACATGAAGAAACGCGCCAGTGCTTTTGTTGCGATGGTCGGTCTGTTCGCCGTTATTTCGGCGGCGCAAGCAGACAATGTGATCCAGCCCCAGCAGACATTCAAATTCAGGCCCAATTCGTACGGCTGCCTGTCGAAGGACAAATTCGATTCCGCCGACCAGCATGCGCAAGCGGGCGAGCAGCAAAAGATGCAGCAGTATTTCGAGGGCTTCGAATGCGTTTCGACCCCCGTGGATTCGAATTTCCGCGTGCTGCGCGTCGTGGGTCATGACGTGGAATTCGTCAATGCGGCCAATAACGACAAACAGGGATTGTGGACCTCGGCTCGCTTTATCGAGCAATAAGGCGCGCTTTACCGTTTTGCCGACCGGCAATTAAAAAAACCGATGCGATGATTAATCGCATCGGTCAAACACCCTCGCCTGCATTCGGTCAGAAATGTATTCAGTGTGAATCGCGCGGCACCGGTGCGCCGCTCGATCCGACCAGAAAGTCGAGATCGGCGCCCTGATCCGCCTGCAGCACGTGATCCACATAAAGCTTGTAATAGCCGCGCGTCGGCGTTTCGGGTTTTTGCCATTGCGCGCGCCGCCGCTCGAGCTCGTCGTCCGATACTTCGAGATGCAGCCGGCGCGCCTCGACGTCGAGTTCGATCATGTCGCCCGTTTTCACGAACGCGAGCGGCCCGCCCGCCGCCGCTTCCGGCGACACGTGCAGCACCACCGCGCCGTAGGCCGTGCCGCTCATGCGGCCGTCCGAGATGCGGACCATGTCGGTGATGCCCTTTTGCAGCACTTTCTTCGGCAGCGGCATGTTGCCCACTTCCGCGAAGCCCGGATAGCCCTTCGGCCCCGCGCCCTTGAGCACCATCACGCAGTTTTCGTCGATATCGAGTGACTCGTCGTCGACCTTCTCGTGCAGTTCCTCGATGTTCTCGAACACCACCGCACGGCCTCGGTGCTTCAGCAGCTTCGCCGTCGCGGCAGACGGCTTGATGACCGCGCCGTTCGGCGCAAGATTGCCCTTCAGCACCGCAATGCCCGCCTTCGGCTTGAACGGCGCCTCGAACGTCGTGATGACCTTCTCGTCGTAGTTCGGCGCGCGGCTGACGTTGTCCCAGATCGTCTTGCCATTCACCGTCAGCGCGTCCTTGTGCAACAGGCCCTGCTCGCCGAGTTGCTTCAGCACGGCGGGCAGGCCGCCTGCGTAGTAGAAATCCTCCATCAGATACTCGCCCGACGGCTGCAGGTTCACGAGGCACGGCACGTCCGACCCCAGTTCCCAGTCCTCGAGATTGAGCTCGACGCCAATGCGCTTCGCCAGCGCGATCAGGTGGATCACGGCATTGGTCGAGCCGCCGATCGCCGCGTTCGTGCGGATCGCGTTCTCGAACGCTTCGCGCGTGAGGATCTTGTCCATCGTGAGGTCTTCGCGAACCATGTCGACGATGCGCCGCCCCGCCATGTGCGCGAGCACCTGGCGCCGCGCGTCGACGGCCGGGATCGCCGCGTTGTGCGGCAGGCCCATGCCGAGCGATTCGACCATCGACGCCATCGTCGAAGCCGTGCCCATCGTCATGCAGTGTCCGCGCGAGCGGTTCATGCACGATTCGGCTTCGGTGAATTCCTCCTGCGTCATCGTGCCGGCGCGCACTTCCTCCGACATCTGCCACACGCCCGTGCCCGAGCCGATGTTCTTGCCGCGGAACTTGCCGTTGAGCATCGGCCCGCCCGAGACGGCGAGCGCCGGCAGATTGCACGACGCCGCGCCCATCAGGAGCGCGGGCGTCGTCTTGTCGCAGCCGACGAGCAGGATCACGCCGTCCATCGGGTTGCCGCGAATCGATTCCTCCACGTCCATCGACGCCAGGTTGCGAAACAGCATTGCGGTGGGGCGCAGGTTCGTCTCGCCGAGCGACATCACCGGAAACTCGAGCGGCAGCCCGCCCGCCTCGCGCACGCCCTTCTTCACGTACTCCGCGAGCTCGCGAAAATGCGCGTTGCAGGGCGTGAGTTCCGACCACGTGTTGCAGATCCCGATCACCGGACGGCCATCGAAATTGTCGTGCGGAATGCCCTGGTTCTTCATCCACGAGCGGTGGAGGAACCCGTCGCGGTCCTGCAAGCCGAACCACGCCTGGCTGCGCAGCGGCTTCTTGTTCGAATCGGTCATCTTTTCTCCTTCAGGTGTTCTCGTGCGTCCGGCTCAGGCCACGCGCTTGCTGCGGCGGAACTGGTCGAACAGCACCGCGAGCAGCAGGATGCCGCCGCGGATCAGGTATTGGTAGAACGTCGGCACGTTCATGAGGCTCATCGCGTCCTGCACGGAACCCATGATCAGCACGCCGACGAGCACGCCGGATATCGTCGCGACGCCGCCCGTCAGCGACACGCCGCCGAGCACGCACGCGGAAATCACGCCAAGCTCCAGGCCGACGGACGTCTTCGGGTCGCCGAGGCTCATGCGCGAGGCGAGCATCACGCCGGCAAAGCCGGTGACGAGCCCCTGCAGCACGAACACGGTGATCTTGATGCGCGTGACGGGCAGTCCGGCGAGCAGCGCCGCCTCGCCGTTACCGCCGACCGCGAGCACGTTCTTGCCGAACACGGTTTTCTTGAGCAGGAAGCCGAACAGCAGGAAGCCGATGATGTTCGACCAGATCGGATACGAAATGCCGAGGAACGAGCCGCCGCCCAGTTCGAAGAACGATTCCTCGGAGATCATCACGGCGTCGCCGTGCGAGGTGATGTAGGCGAGTCCGCGCACGACCTCCATCATCGCGAGCGTGACGATCAGCGAATTGATCCTGAAGCGCGCGATCAGCACGCCGTTCACCAGCCCGACCGCGCCGCCCGCGAGCACGCCGCCCGCGATGCCGAGCGTGACGCTGTGCGTCGCGGTGATCAGCGTGGACGCCGTGACGCCCGCGAACGCGACGATCGACGCCACCGACAGGTCCACTTCGCCGAGCGCGAGCACGAACATCATCGTGACCGATATCGAGCCGATCAGCGTGACCGACAGCAGGAGGCCCTGCATGTTGCGCGAGCTGAGAAAGCCCGGCACCGTCAGCGAAAGCGCGACGAACAAGATCACGAACACCATCACGATGCCCGACTTGTTGATGAGATCCCACGTGCGCGCGGCGCGCGCGCGGGTGCCGACGCTTTCCTTCGGATTGGGCTGATTGGAGAGCTGTGTATTGGTGGTCTGCATGGTGTGTCTTGTCCGTTCGTTCAGCTGGGGAGCGCGAGCTTGATCAGTTGATCCGGCGTTGCCTGCGCCTTCGGCAAATTGCCGACGATCCTGCCTTCGCGCATCACGATCACGCGGTCCGCGACGCCGATCACCTCGGCCAGGTCGCTCGATACGACGATCACCGTGCGCCCCGCTTCCGCAAGTCCGTACAGCAGGCCGTAGATTTCGCTGCGCGCGCCGACGTCGATGCCGCGTGTCGGCTCATCCATCAGGAACACGTCGATCTCCTCCGCGAGCCAGCGCGACAGGATCACCTTCTGCTGGTTGCCGCCGGAAAGCGTGCCGATCGGCGTATTGCCGTTGCGCGTCTTGATCGCGAGCTTCGCGATGAAATCGGACGTGGTGGCGGCTTCCTTGCGGGCGTCGAGGATATGCAGCGCGCTGTGATGGCGCCGGCAACTGATGTTCAGGTTGTCCGACACCGACGCGATCGCGACGATGCCTTCCTGCTTGCGGTCCTCGGGGCAGAGCGCGACGCCCGCGCGCACCGCGTCGCGCGGCGTGTTGAACCGCTGCGCCCTGCCCTTCAGTACGATTTCGCCGGCAGCCGGCTTCACCGCGCCGTAGATGAGCTTCATCAGTTCCGAGCGCCCCGCGCCGACGAGCCCGAAGAAGCCGACGATCTCGCCCTTCTTCGCGTCGAACGACGCCGGTTCCGCGAGCCCCGGCCCCATCAGCCCTTTCACGCCAAGCTGAACGTCGCCGATGTCGCGCGCGCGGTAGCCGTACACGTCGCGAATCGAGCGGCCGACCATGCAGCTGATCAGCCTGTCGCGATCGAGCCCGTCGACTTCCTCGAAGGTCTCGATGCGCCGCCCGTCGCGAAACACCGTCACGCGGTCGCACAGCGCATAGACCTCGTCCATCCGGTGCGTGACGTAGATGATCGCGCGGCCTTCGGCGCGCAGCGTGCGGATGATCTTGAAGAGCTGCTCCGTCTCGCGCGACGACAGCGAGCTCGTCGGTTCGTCGAACGCGATCACGCGCGCGTTGCGCATCAGCGCCTTGCCGATTTCGATCATCTGCCGCTGGCCGATCGACAGATGCTTCACCTGCATGTTGGGATCGATCTTCTCGCCGAGCCGGTCGAGTTCGCTGATCGCGCGCCTCACCAGCCCTTTCTCGTCGAGCACGCCGAAGCGGTTCGGCATCGCGCCGAGCATCAGGTTTTCCGCGACCGTCAGTTCCGGCACGAGATGCAGTTCCTGATAGATGATCGCGATGCCGGCGTCGATGGCGGCTTTGGTCGACGTGAAATGCTGGTCGACACCGCCGAGCGACAGATGGCCGCCCGCCGGCTGGTTTACGCCCGAAAGCACCTTGAGCAGCGTCGATTTGCCCGCGCCGTTCTCGCCCATCAGGCCGTGGACTTCGCCCGTGCGCACGCCGAGCGACACCGAGTCGAGCGCGAGCACGCCGGGAAAGCGCACGGTGATGCCTTCGAGCGCCAGGTAGGAATCCGCCGTGGCTACTGCGGTTTGCGTCATGGGAAACAACCTCTGTTGCGGCAAACATGGAGCCGGGCGCCGCCGCCTTCAGGCGACGCCCGCGAACAAAGCCTCAGATGCCGAGTTCCTTGCGCACGTCCTGCCAGTTGCTGCGCACCATCAGCTTGCCGGTGGTCTGCGTGTCGGCGGGCGGCTGCTTGCCGGTCTTGATCCAGTCGACGAGGTTCTGCGTGCTGTCCTTGCCATGCAGCGTCGAGCTGACGGCGATCGTGCCGTAGAAGCCCGTCGGCTCCTTCTTCTGGAATTCGGCGAAGGCTTCGCCCGCGCCGTTGATGCCCACGCCGATCACGTCCTTGCCCGGAATCTTCAGTTGCTCGGTCGCGCGCACGGCGCCGAGCACGGTTTCCTCGTTGATCGCGTAGATCACCCACTTCTTGATATTCGGATGCTGCGACAGCACCGGCGACGCCGCGTTGAAGCCGCCTTCGTCGTCCGTGGTCTTCTGCGGGGCGTCGAAGATGTTCTCCTTCTTGAAGCCGCCGGCGAGGAGCGACTCGGTCGCGCCGTCGGTGCGCAGCTTCGCGGTGGGCAGTTCGTAGTTCGTGACGCGCAGCGCGCCGACCTCTTCCGGCTTCCAGCCGCGCCGCTTCATCTCCTCGGAGATCGCCGTGCCGACCTGGTTGCCGATCTTGAACGCGGACATGCCGAGGTGCGGCACGTTCGCGAGCGGCTTGCCGGTCGAATCGACGAGCTGGTCGTCAACCGTCACGAACTTCATGTTGTAGCGCTTCGCGCGCTGCTGGATGGCCGGTCCGAGCCGCACGTCGGGCGCGCAGATCACGAAGCCCTGCGCGCCTTGCGCGCCGAGGTTGTCGATGGCGGCGAGCACTTTCTCGCCGTCCGGCGTGCCGATGTTCACGACCGAGAAGCTCTCCTTCTGGCCGAGCGCGGTCGCCGCCTTCTGTTCGTTGATGAACCACGCCTGCTCCGGCATCTTCACGAGAAAGCCGACCTTGAGCGGCTCGTCGGCGTGGGCGGGCATTTGCGTGGCGAACGGCGCGGCGATTGCGGCGGCCGCG
>Ga0163162_10002494_pt1 | contig 17393 bp, 14 predicted proteins | sample S55metaG_FD_115310 | JGI IMG/M metagenome (GOLD analysis project Ga0163162, IMG submission 115310) | Switchgrass rhizosphere microbial communities from Kellogg Biological Station, Michigan, USA - S5-5 metaG | ecosystem: Host-associated > Plants > Roots > Rhizosphere > Soil | place: USA...
ATTTTAACGGATGGTATGACAGATGACAAAGCTTTTTGCTGGCAATGTTCATGAAGTTTTATTGATCTCTTTTCCTTTGAGAATTGTTCTTTTTTACTATTTCCTTTTTCAATTTTAGAAGCGATAAAATCCTATACTGTAAAAACATTTTTTGCTAATTGCTTTGCAGCTTCAAACTGATAATCATGTGTCAGGTCAAGATATTCATCGCGGAACGTAAGAATCGCCGAAGGTTCGACGCCTACCAATGGAGTTTCAGAGGTTATAATTTTTTTTAAAAGCAAGATATTTTTATTGGCGATCTTCTTTGCCTCCCTCAATAATCCTTTCGATAACCACGCCCGACCGCTTTCCTCATGCTCGGGAATAATCACTTCATATCCTAATTTCTCCAACAATTGGATGGCCCTGATGCCAATTTCAGTATCGTTATAATTCGTGAACTCGTCGCAGAATAAATAAAATTTTGACCTGGGATTTTTGATTTTGGATTCTTGATGCTGTCGATACCATTTGCGCAAAGTCATCTTGTACATCGTCGGCATGGAGCGTTGTGTTGCAAACCCTGAAAACTCTTTAACCAGGTCGCTAATTATAGGTGTTGTCACTAAGAAATTGTACACGCCAGGCGCAATGGCTCCCAACTTCGATGACTTATTGAAATTGGCGATCAGTTTGGAACGGAAAGGAACTCCATTCGCATCATAATAGTGCTGCAGAAACTCTGCTTTGAGTTTTGCGACGTCTACATTTGAGGGACATTCAGATTTACAGCCTTTGCAACTCAGACACAGATCCATCACTTCATAGACCTCTTTGCTATCAAAGCGGTTTATTTTTTCACTATTCGTGAGGAACTCACGAAGGATATTGGCCCTGGCTCTTGTTGTGTCTTTTTCGTTTTTTGTTGCCATAAAGGAAGGACACATCGTGCCACCTGATAAATGCGTTTTCCGGCAATCGCCTGAACCATTGCACTGCTCCGCATGCTGTAAAATATCCTGGTTGTTGAAACGAAAGGTAGTTTTGAAGGGAGGCGTTTTTTGTCCGGGCGTGTACCGTAACATCGTATTCATCGACGGTGTATCGACGATCTTGCTGGGGTTGAAAATATTTTCAGGATCCCAGGTTTTTTTGATTATTCTGAAGAGTTCATAATTTTTCTCTCCTACCATTTGCTTAATAAACTCACCACGAAGTCTTCCGTCGCCATGTTCACCACTTAAGGAGCCATTGTATTTTTTTACAAGCGTAGCGATTTCTTCGGCGATAGTTCTGAATAGCCGGTTCCCTTCTTCTGTTTTCAAATTTATAATAGGGCGCAAATGCAGTTCGCCTGACCCTGCGTGTGCATAGTGAACGGAATATAGACCATGTTTTTTCAAAATTTCGTTGAAGTCTCGGATGTAAGCAGGCAGGTCATACACATCCACGGCAGTATCTTCAATCACAGGGACAGCTTTATCATCACCCGGCAAATTTCCAAGCAGGCCCAAACCCGCTTTCCGAAGCGTCCATATTTTTTTTGAATCATCACCAAATAGCAATGGGAAATAATAACCCAGTCCCGCCGCACGCAAATCTGTTTCTACTTTCTTTGCGAATTCGGTGATTTCTTCGCGATTTGTTTTTGAAAACTCGACAACAAGGATGGCTCCCGGGTCACCCTGGACAAAAAAACGGTTCTTTTGTTGTTCAATGTTATTTTTTGTGCACTCGAGAATATAATGATCAATCAGCTCACTTGCACTCGGTTTGTATTGCAATGCGATGATGTTCGCCCGTAATGCTTCATCGATGCTATTGAAATGTACACAAAGCAAACCGATTTCTTTGGGCGGCAATGGCACGACATTGAGTTTGATCTCTGTAATGAACGTAAGCGTCCCCTCTGAACCGGCGATAAGCTTGCAAAAATTAAAATCGTTGCCGCCAGCAGTGAATGGTGCTGAATCCAATAGCACATCGACAGCATAACCAGTATTTCTTCTTTCAACGGATCTTTTTGGGAACTCTTTCTTTATCTCAACCCGGTTGTCGTAATTACTTAGTAACCCACGAACAGTTTTATAAATGGACCCTTCGAGACCATCGCCCTCGCATTTTTGGTGAAAATCATCCAGGCTTAATGCCTTAAATTCTGCTTCCGATCCGTCACTCAGGAGTGCCCTGACTTCCAGCAAATGCTCCCTTGTACTCCGATATACAACTGAATTGGATCCGCAGGAATTATTCCCAACCATCCCTCCTATCATTGCCCGGTTTGCCGTGGAGGTTTCCGGTCCGAAAAATAATCCGTGTGGTTTCAGGAACATATTCAGTTCATCACGGATCACACCGGGCTGCACTCTTACCCAGTTCTCTTCTTTATTGAGCGCAAGGACCTTTGTAAAATATTTTGACACATCCACGATAATTCCGTTGCCAACAACCTGCCCTGCGAGCGAAGTACCGGCTGTTCTCGGTATCAGCGACGTGTTTTCTTCTCGTGCAAAGGCAATCAGTTTCTTAATATCATTAACCGTTTTGGGAACGGCGACGGCAAGAGGCATTTCACGGTAGGCCGATGCATCGGTAGCATAAAGAATGCGCATCGTTGAATCGTCATAAAATTCCCCTTCCAATTGTGCCGCTAACTGCTTCAATTTTTCGCTTGTGATCAATGTCCTATCCTCCATAGAGGATCAAAAATAATCCCTTTGAAGCAGCTATAGCATGATTCATGAGGATGTTGACCGCCTTCATTCAGATTGTTTATAAAATGAGGATTTTTTACGGAGACTGAGTCAATTTTTCATAAATATGCCAGCAGGAAAAAATGTCTTCTGAAGCAATCCCCAGGGATTTAAAGAGTGTGATCTCGTCGTTATCCTCCCGTCCTTTTTTTATTCCCAATAACAATTCTCCCAGGTCCCCCCGGATGTGTTTGTCAGTGATTGCACCTTCTTTTTTAGGAATAAGAAAATCTCCAGCCTCATTCAGGATCGATTCATAGCAATCTGTATATATTTTTGATTTGAGGACGGCGCTCGTGTCAAGTTCTCTCGTCACGGGCGTGCTTGATCCTACTGCGTTGATGTGCGTTCCCTTGCTGATCCAATCTCCCAATAGTACAGGTTGAGCTGATGAAGTGACTGTACAGATGATATCCGCATTTTCCACCGCCTTCTCTCCCCGGTTGTGTATAATGACAGGTATAGGATAATGGTCCGAAATTTTGTGTGCAAGGCGCCTTGCATTTTTTTCGTTCCTGCTCCAGATATTTATTTGTCGAATCTTTCTCACCAGTAGTATCGATTCAATATGTCTTTCAGCCTGGTCCCCCGATCCAATGATCGACAACAACTCTGAATTCTCTCTCGACAGCAATTTTGTGGCCAACGCACTTGCTGCCGCTGTACGCAGTGCTGTTATTTCTGACGCATCAAAGATCATCAGTGGCTTTCCATTGTTTGCATCAAAGAGGACCACAACTCCCTGGTGAGACGGATAACCTTGCTCCGCGTTAGCATGAAAAACGCTGATCAGCTTTATACCCATCACACCTGCTTCCTTATCATAACCAGGCATCATTCCAAGCAGACCTTTCTTGCCAGGAAGCCACATTAAAGAACGCAATGGTTGAGCAGCCTCTCCCTTTGCCAAAGAACCAAACGTCTTTTCCATTACTTCAATGCATTCATGCATCGTCAGCAATGAGGCAATCTTTTCTTTATCGATGAATGGTACATCCAATTGAACTTGTTCGATGATGGTTTAGAGATTTGGACACGCAATCAATGATCTTTTTCACGAGATAATCAAAAATAAACTGTTTAAATAAGAAAATCGCCCATCGGAATGGAAGTAGGCCTAATCACCTAATTAACTCACTATCCCGTGATAGATTCGAATTGGACTAGTCGCTGTAGGCTGAAGTCTTAATGAGCGCTTGGTGAGTTACAAATTCAGTTTCGCGACACTTTGCTCAACTATTTTTTCAAGCTTCTCTGAAGGACCTTCATCTGATTTTACAAGGTCAGCAAGGGTTATCTTATCTAACAACTGGTCCATTGTGTACTGTATCATTTTCCAAAGGGAACGGGATGAACAATCGACAGAATTCACACACAAATTCAAAATCCCCGCATGTGAGCCACAAAATTTCTTGTCGTACAAGGCGCCGCCCAAACTCTTAAGAACATCGTTGATAATTATTTCTCCCGCTGGTTTTGCTAATATATAGCCTCCTTTATAGCCGGGAGTGCTGTTGATGAAGCCCTCCATCCGCAAAATACGGGTCAGCTTCGCTACGTAATGCGGGCCGATGCCTTCCGCCTCCGTCAGTTGCGGAATGCTCATACCTTCCGGATCTTTGCAGCCAGCTATGCGCAACAGTATTCTTAATCCATACTCTTCCTGGGCGGTTATTTTCATATAGAAGTTATTCGTTTAAAGATTCCATGCTCACATGATATCTTTTCACTAAATAATTTTTTAAGTTATTCAGCTCTTCCTCCGAATATTTATTGTTACATACCTTGTCATATGCCTCCGCGAGTTCCTGCGCGATTTGCCCTGCTCCTTTTCCTTCGATTTGGTAACGTTGGTGGATATGCACCAACTCTCCATTTTTGAATAGAGCAATGTTTGGCGATGACGGAGTTAATCCTACCAGGTATTTAGTGCGGAACTGGTCAACAGCGTCTTTTTCCATTCCTGCAAACACGGTGTAGTATTCATCAGGAACTACGCCATTCAGAAGGGAGAAGATAGCTCCGGGCCTTGCACCGCGAGCCGCGCAACCACAAACGGAATTCAGGACAACTAATCGGACTTTATCATCCTGTTTGTCCAGCGCTGCATCTACGTCCGCAGGAGTCAGCATTTCTTTAAAATTTATTTCTGTCAGCTCGTCCCGGAATGGTTGTGCCACTTCAGCAGCGTAAGTGGGTGCTGAAGTGGTCATTAAACTTTTTAAACTTATTTGTGCCATAATTTATTTTTAATTTTTTTCTGTGATTCTATGTTCCTGAGGCAATCCTTCGACAAGCGCAGGATGATAACCACCAGGAAACGGAAGTCACCGAGTCTATTTATAAAAAACCCAATTCCAACTGTGCCGACTCACTCATCATGCTCTTGTCCCATGGCGGATTCCAGGTAACGGCCACGTGCACGTCATTGATCCCCTCGATTTCACGCAGCTTTTGGTCTACCTCAACGGGTAGCGTCTGCGCGGCCGGGCAACTTGGCGCTGTCAGCGTCATCACGACCTGGACATTGTTTATCGGCAACACATTTACTTCATACACCAAACCCAGGTCATAAATGTTTACCGGTATTTCCGGGTCATAGATCGTCTGCAATTTCTCAATAACCTGGTCTTTTATTTTTTGCTCGTCCACCACAATTATTATTTCATCGTTTTAGTTATTAATTGCTGCAGCTTGTTTCAGTTTAAAGGCTAAGGCGAAATTTTTCATCTGCTTAACCATCGCCAGCAATCCATTCGAGCGGGTCTGCGCTAAATGAGTCGTCATCCCGATCTCGTGAATGAAATTCAACCTGGCATTTATAATGTCATCCGCCGTTTGCCCTGACAACACGCGGATCAGCATGCTGATCAATCCTTTCACGATCACGGCGTCGCTTTCAGCTTTATAAAAGATCTTCCCGTCTTTATGGTCTGCCACAAGCCATACGGTCGATTGACATCCTCTGACGCGGTTTTCGTCGATCTTAAATTTCTCTTCCAATGGCAGTAACTTCTTTCCAAGATCGATGATATATTCGTACTTGTCGTCCCAACTATCGAATAACGAAAACTCCTCTTTGACCTCTGCTTCTATCTGTTCTATCTTTTTTTGATCACCCATTTGGTTCCTTTAACTGATTCATTCTTCAGATCGCCGTGAATCGTGAGAATCACTCACGGTGATGATTGACGAGTCACGATAACATCTTTATCGCTTTCTTCAATCCAACAACCAATTCATCGATCTCTTCCTTTGTATTGTACACTGCGAAGGATGCCCTCACTGTCCCTGGTATTCTATAACAATCCATCAGCGGCTGGGCGCAATGATGTCCTGTTCTTACTGCGATACCATAATTATCCAATAATATTCCCAGGTCCTGCGGATGAAGTTTGTCAACAATAAATGAGATCACACTCACCTTTTCTTTTGCCTCACCAACAATCCTGACGCCGGGGATCTCCTTTAATTGCCCTGTTCCATATTGAAGCAATTCATCTTCGTATTGCTTAATATTTCTCTTTCCTATCCCATTTACAAAATCGATCGCTGCTTTAAAGGCGATGATGTCAGCAATATTGGGAGTTCCTGCCTCATATTTATAAGGCAGATCGTTGTAGGTCGTTTTTTCAAATGTCACCTCTTTGATCATTTCTCCCCCACCCTGGAAAGGCGGCATGGCTTCTAACAATTCTTTTTTTCCGTATAACACACCGACGCCAGTCGGACCATACATTTTATGACTGGAAAAAGCAAAGAAATCACAATCCATTCCCTGCACATCAATATCGAGGTGTACGGTTGATTGTGCCCCGTCGATTAACACCAGGGCGCCTGCTTTATGCGCTGCATCGATGATCTCTTTAACTGGATTAATTGTCCCCAAAGCATTTGACGCATGATTGACGGCAACGAGTCTTGTTCTCGGGTTTAATAACTTTCTATACTCGTCAATGACCAATTCGCCTTTTTCATTCACAGGAATTACTTTCAATGTAGCCCCTTTTTCTTCAATCAGAATTTGCCAGGGAACGATATTCGAATGATGTTCGATGTTTGAGACAATGATCTCATCACCTGCGCCGATGTTTTGCCTGCCCCAGGTTTCAGCAACTAAATTGATCCCTTCGGTTGTACCCTTCGTAAAAATGACCTGCTCTCGCGATTCTGAATTAATGAACTCCTGGGCTGCATCACGACTCTTTTCCATGGCAAGAGTGGCCTCTTCGGCCAGTGTATGAATGCCGCGATGAACATTTGCATTGTAATGCGTATAATAATTTACCAACGCGTCTATGACACACTGCGGTTTTTGAGAAGTAGCCGCGTTGTCAAAATAGACCAATGGCTTACCTTTCACCTCACGGTTCAGTATTGGGAATTGGCTGCGGATCGCATCAATATTTAATCCTTTTTTTATCGTCGTAACTGGTTCAATCATGGCCATCAAATTCTAAACGTTCGGAAATAAGTTTGTCAATGTATTCACGGATCGGTTCGGGCCGAATATGTTCAAGTACATCGGTCGCAAATGCATGGAGCAGCAAAGACCTTGCAATTTTTGACGGAATGCCTCTTGATTGTAAGTAAAACAAACCCTCTTCATTCAACTGGCCGACGGTACACCCGTGTGAACATTTCACGTCATCAGCAAAGATTTCCAACTGTGGCTTTGTGTTAACACTTGCATCGTCCGAAAGCAAGATGTTTTTGTTGGACTGATAGGCATTTGTTTTTTGCGCCTGGGGCTGAACAAATATCTTTCCATTAAACACCCCGGTCGCTTTCTCATCAATGATGCCCTTATATAATTCGTTGCTAAAACAGTTGGGTTTAACGTTATCAACGACAGTGTGGTTATCGACATGTGTTTGTCCTTTTTGTAAATACAAGCCATACAGATGCCCTTCGCAATGTTCCGAATCCAACACTAGATTCAGATTGTTGCGAATGATACCACCATTCAAGGAAATGGTAACCGTATGGGTATAGCTTTTTGCAATCTGACGGATGTGTGTTGTACTTACCTGGTTAGTATGTGCAGAATCGTTTTGAATTTTATAATATTCTGCCCTGGCATCCTTATCAACAATGATCTCAAGCACCTGGTTGGTAAAGCTCTCATCGACTCCCAGCGTTGCGTAAGTTTCCACAACCTGCAACTGTGCGTTTTCCGAGACATATACAAGGCTACGAGGCTGTGATAAAACATTCCCTGATCTTGAATCAGTGACATTATAGATGTAGATAGGCTGTTCAACGACCTGACCTTTCTTCACAAAAATGAACACTCCATCTTTCACGAAAGCCGTATTCAATGCATTAATGCCATCCTTTTGATACTTGCTGCTGTGGCCAAGGTGTTTCGAAACGATTTCCCTGTATTCACTCCTGGCCGCTTCTTCCAATGGCATTATCAGTACCTGCTTGGAACGTATGGTCGAAAGAGCAAAAGAAAATATTCCATTTACAAATACTAATTCAGTCGACTGCTCGTGTCCTGGCAAACGAATTTCCTCCAGCTCATTCCATGATAGAGATGTGCCCTGGTTAAGTTTATACTGCTTATTAAATAGATTACTAATGCGGGTATATTTCCATTCTTCATGCTTTACAGGTATGCCAAGCCTATTAAAAGAATCGAACCCTTTTTTGCGAATCGCCTGCAGGCCGCTTGTCGTATCTATCGCCTGTATTTGATCGAAATGCTCTTTTATGTATTGTAAGTTGTCCATTTTTAATGAGCTGTGAGCTACCAGTGCGAGCCATCAGCTTTTATCTATTAACGATTATCTATTATCTTTTAAAATCTATCATCTATCACTTATCATCTAACCACTTCCTCTGCCACCTCACTCTTTATAAAATCATATCCTTTTTCTTCCAGCTCCAATGCCAGTTCCTTTGTTCCTGTTCTCACTATACGCCCATTATAAAGAACATGAACAAAATCAGGGATGATATAATCAAGCAATCGCTGATAATGTGTGACTACCAGGACTGCATTTTCTTTCCTTTTTAATTTATTCACGCCATTGGCAACGATCCGAATAGCATCAATGTCCAACCCTGAATCTGTTTCATCAAGTATAGCCAACTTTGGTTGAAGCATAGCCATCTGGAAGATCTCGTTTCTTTTTTTCTCACCACCGGAGAATCCTTCATTCAACGAACGGCTCAACAATGACTGGTCAATGTTCATCAGCGCCATTTTCTCCTTCATCAATTTTAAGAAGGCAACGGCATCCAGGGATTCTTGTCCACGGTATTTGCGGATCTCATTCACTGCCGTTTTAATGAAATTGGTCGTCGTCAATCCCGGGATTTCTACAGGGTACTGAAAAGCAAGAAATAAACCTTCACCAGCCCTTTCTTCGGGGGAAAGTTCCAACAGATCCTTTCCCAAAAATTCAACAGAACCTTCTGTCACTTCATAGGTTTCTCTTCCAGCCAGTACAGAAGCAAGTGTGCTTTTCCCGGAACCATTTGGTCCCATGATAGCATGTACCTCTCCGGGTTTGATTTCAAGATTGATACCGTTTAAGATTTTCTTTTCTTCAATGCCCGCATGTAAATTTCGAATCGTCAACATGTTTTAGTCAGTTAAAAGTTATAAGTCAAAAAATATACATCCCCCGTGTTTCTTTGCGTTCCGTGTGTCTCTGTGGTAAAATAACCACGGAGGTACTGAGGCTTATCCGACGCTGCCTTCAAGGCTTATCGCCAATAATTTTTGTGCTTCAACAGCAAACTCCATCGGCAATTGGTTCATCACTTCTCTTGCAAACCCATTTACAATTAATGCAACGGCGGTTTCCGTGTCAATACCGCGCTGGTTACAATAAAATATCTGGTCTTCGCCGATCTTGGAGGTTGTTGCCTCGTGCTCCACGATAGCGGAATTATTTTTTACCTCGATGTATGGAAAAGTGTGTGCCCCGCATTTGTCACCCAACAACAAAGAATCACATTGGGAAAAGTTGCGAGCATTTGCAGCTTTCTTGCTCACATGCACCAGTCCTCGGTAACTATTATTGCTGACGCCCGCAGAAATACCTTTTGACACGATACGGCTCTTTGTATTTTTTCCAAGATGCTGCATTTTGGTTCCAGTATCGGCTTGCTGGTGATTATTGGTTACGGCCACTGAATAAAACTCCCCAACCGAGTTGTCACCCTTCAAGATCACACTTGGATATTTCCACGTAATCGCCGATCCAGTCTCGACTTGTGTCCATGAAATCTTCGAATTGGCACCGGCACAAATTCCACGCTTGGTTACGAAGTTGTAAATACCCCCATTCCCTTCTTTGTCTCCGGGATACCAGTTCTGAACGGTCGAATATTTGATCTCTGCATTATCTAGGGCAATAAGTTCAACAACCGCTGCATGCAATTGATTTTCATCACGCATTGGCGCTGTACAACCTTCCAGGTAACTCACATAACTGCCCTCTTCTGCAATTATCAGCGTTCTTTCGAACTGACCTGTATTCTCAGCATTGATTCGGAAATAGGTGCTTAGTTCCATCGGACAACGAACACCTTTCGGGATATAACAAAACGAACCGTCGCTAAAAACAGCCGAGTTCAGGGCGGCAAAATAGTTATCAGTAATTGGAACGACGGAACTTAAATATTTTTTTACCAACTCCGGATGTTCCTGGATAGCCTCACTGATAGAACAGAAAATAATTCCCAGTTCCGCCAGTTGATCTTTAAAAGTTGTGCCAATGGATATACTATCGATCACCGCGTCTACAGCGACGCCACTGAGGCGGTTTTGTTCTTCAAGTGAGATCCCCAATCTTTCAAATGTACGACGCAATTCAGGGTCTATCTCGTCAAGACTTTTGGGCTTAACCTTTTGCCTGGGAGCCGAATAATAGATGATGTCCTGGTAATTGATGGGAGGGTAATCGATGTTGGCCCATTTCGGCTCGTCGCCGGCGATGCGCTGCCAGTGGCGAAATGCCTTTAACCTCCATTCCAGCATCCATCCAGGTTCATTCTTCTTGGAGGATATAAAGCGGATAATACCTTCGTTTAGGCCCCGGGGTGCTTCATCTGCTTCGATTTCGGTGACAAAACCATACTTATAATCACTTAAAACGTGCTCTTCAATGGTAGTGAGGCTGTTATCTCTATCGTTATCAAGGTTGTTTCTTTCGGCTGTCGCTACGTCTGGTTTCATTGGCCAAAGGTACGAATCAATTTATACTAAAAAGTAGAAATAGTCGTAAAATTTCTCTTTTCGAAAGAGGGATGATATCATGTTTTCGGCTAAAGAGCCTCCGTTGAGCATCGGTCGTGTCACTCACTTGCCTGCCTGCCGCCTGCTTGCCCGTAGGCAGGTACGTTCTGATCGTTATTCAGGCGGTCGTGCCCATTGCGTCGTGTGCTTCGTGTCTTCTTTATGCACTTTGTGATCCCCCAGGGCACGTAACAAAGAACACGACACACCACAGAGGACACCAGGGCTTTTCATGATTGCACGGCCCCCGACTTCCTTAAATCAAGACTTAATCTTGTTTCCTCCTTCACTGCGCGGTATTGTCCTGGACAAAAACACTTCATCGTCAACTGATATGATCCTTTAATTTCTTTTGCAATCGCTGATGTGCCTGTAAAATTCTTCCTGCGCATGGCGTCTTCATGTTCTTTGTTAAGCGCACAGAATAAATCATCATTGATCTCTAATCATATTTCCACGCTATCCATTGTATGTTCATGAGTCACCATGAATTGGTAATTGGAACTAAACTTAAAGCTTCTTCGGATAGTGCCGTCAAAGCCAAACAAACCCTCTTTTTTGCAGATCAGTAACATTTCCTCCTTCAAGTTCGTCCAAGGCAAAGACCTTAACCTTAATAGGAATAATTGCATTAAAAAGTCATCAACACAATATGTTCAAAAATTACCTGAAGGTTGCACTGCGTAACCTGTGGAAAAACAAAGCCTTTTCTGCGATCAATATTATGGGATTAGCCGCCGGTCTTGCCGTCTGCTTGCTGATCGTCTTGTATGTAGTAGATGAATTGAGCTATGACAAGTACAATAAGAACGCAAGCCGCATCTACAGGCTTGATGCAGACATTTATTTCAATGACACACAGGCGATCTTTGCTGTAGCACCGGATCCTTTGGCACCGACGCTCAAACTGGAGTATCCTGTCGTAGAAGAAATGACCCGGGTAAATTTCCAGGAGGATGTGCTTATCAAAAATGATAATCAGAACGTACAGGACCACAACGTAGGCTATGTCGACTCAACGTTCTTTAAGTTGTTTACGATTCCGATGATAGCCGGGGATCCTTTAACTGCCTTAAAAGAGCCCAACTCGATCGTGATCGACCAAACCACGGCAAAGAAATATTTTAACAGCACAGATGTAGTGGGCAAAATCCTGCGTGTTGACAACAATACGGACTGCAAAATAACAGGTGTTATAAAAGACATTCCCAGGCAATCTCATTTTCATTTCCATTTCTTGCGGCCAAGAGGAAAGGACAATGAGTCATGGCTAAGCAATAACACGTTCAACTATATTATGCTGAAACCGGGCGTAAGCCAGGCCGAAATGCAGAAACATGTCGATGCCACGATCAGTAAATACATTGGGAGAGATCTTGAACGGGAGTTGCATTCATCATTAAAGGATCTTGAGAGCAAGGGGAATCATTTTATTTACCATATGATGCCGCTGACCGATATTCATCTGCGTTCGGACAAGTCATATGAAATGGAAGCTAATGGGGACATTACTTACGTATACATTTTTTCATTGATCGCCGTTTTTATTTTGTTCATCGCGTGTGTAAACTTCATGAACCTTTCCACGGCACGTTCGGCCAATCGTGCAAAAGAAGTTGGCATCCGGAAAGTGGCCGGATCACTGCGCCTGCACCTTATTACACAATTTCTGACCGAATCAGTATTGTTGGGTTTCTTTTCACTATTGTTTGCGATTGGAATTGCTGCACTACTGGTTCCTTTATTCAACCAGCTGGCGGGAAAAGAAATGAGTGTCGTTACATTATTTTCTACCTGGCTTTTCCCCGTGATGATTGCTCTCGTATTTTTAGTGGGCCTTTTAGCGGGCAGTTACCCGGCATTTTATTTATCAGCATTTCAACCGATAGATGTTTTGAAAGGAAAAGTCGCAAAGGGTTTTAAGAACAACTGGCTTCGAAGTGGGCTGGTGGTTTTCCAGTTCTGCATCTCCATCGCACTGATCATTGGAACGGTTATCATTTATGAACAACTCGATTATATTCGTAGCCGAAAGGTTGGATATAACCGCAACCAGGTTTTGGTGATTCACAACGCTTACTATCTCGACAATCAAATTCACACATTCAGGAACGAGCTGCTCAATATTCCGGGGGTAATGAATGCATCAGTCAGTGGTGACCTTCCCACAAATAGCGGTTTTGATAACGAGGGCTGGTTTCGGGATGCCGGTATGGATGCTTCCAAAGCTGTCGTGCTGACGAACTTCTTTGTTGATGACGACTATATACCTACGCTCGGGATGGAAATCAAGGAAGGCAGGAATTTTTCGAAGGATTTCCCAACTGATTCCCTTGGCGTTGTTCTGAATGAGGCGGCTGTGAAAGTGCTGGGGTTTAAAGATCCTCTAAAAGAAACGATTTACCGTCCAAATTTTTATGACGGTGGTATTCACGGATCATTGGCCTATCACGTGGTGGGTGTAGTGAAAGATTTTAATTTTAGTTCGATGCACCAGGTTGTTGGCCCGCTTATCATACAAAAAGGAGACAATTGGGGTGCTATTGCAGTTCGTGCTGGCACAAAAAATATTTCATCTATTATCAACGCAATAAAAAATAAATGGGGCAGCATGGTCCCTGCACAACCGTTCAACTACACGTTTATGGATGCCGATTTTGACAATATATATACAGCAGAACAACGCACCGGGAAACTATTTATAGTATTTGCTGTATTTGCTATATTGATCGGTTGTCTTGGATTGTTCGGATTAGTTACCTATGCAGCAGAGCAACGCATAAAAGAGATCGGTGTGCGAAAGGTTTTAGGCGCGAGTGTAAGTGGCATTGTGGCTATGTTGTCAAAAGATTTTGCAAAATTGATATTCATTGCATCAGTGATCGCTTTTCCAATAGCCTGGTGGGCCATGCATAAATGGTTGCAAAGCTTTGCTTACAGGATAACGATTAGCTGGTGGGTGTTTATTGTAGCGGGCATAACGGCCCTTGTTATTTCGTTGCTCACGGTGAGCTTCCAGGCGATAAGAGCCGCTATAGCCAACCCGGTTAAAAGCTTAAGAACCGAGTAACTGCGACCAGGTATGAGTAATCAGTGATCAGGAATAAGTCATCAGTGCCTGGACTCATTATTCATTACTGATTACTCATTAAAGGGCTACATTCCCATTGGCTGGAGCATGCTTACTCGATTGCCTTCACTGTCGATAAAAGAAGCATACAAGCCGACACCGGGGATTTCATCCGGCTCGCCATTTTGCAGATGACCTCCGATTACTTTACCTCCTGCAGCGTTTACTTTTTTTATTCCTTCCCTGATATCATCAACAGCGATCACGACCGATGGATATTGGTTGTCACCAGATTTTTCAAAGAAGCCACCATTGATCGTTCCGGGAACTTTTGATTGGTTATGTTCATCAGTATCCGTTGTGGTCACAACTACATAATCCCCCATCTCAGGACCTAACTGTTGCATCTTCCAACCAAAAGCTTTTTCATAAAATTTGACCATACGACCCTTGTCGGCGGCTGGCATTTCAAAATGAATTACCGGGTTCATCTTTTCCATTTTTAAATTTTTAAACGATTTGTTTACCTAACAAAGTTAAAAACAAGTAAAAGACCCGAAGGAGGTGAATTGCGACAAACTGAGGAATCCTTGCGCCATTCCAGCCGTCATTATTCAATCCAATTCATTCTGTGGTAATCCGTGACATTCGTGAGAAACAGAATTTAAAGCACCAAAAATCATCTTACAGATTCCGCAAATTTTCACAGACAAGATTTATGATTCCTGTTCAACAAACTTGCTTAGTTTATGTAGCTCCAGTATCGTACCATTCTCGGTTTCCTGGTACATGGGTTTAAATTTGTGGTTGATCTTTATTTCATTGTAAGTGTAAGAAGTGCGCTGCAGCACAGTGTTTGAATACACATCATTGAATGCCCGAACCAAAACATAAAGCTCCACATCCGCAGCCTTCATGTCTTCCAAAGTAAAACCCGCCAAAGGGCTTTCGTCATTGATCTCGTGTACGACCGTCCAGTTCATCGGGAGGCTTTCGATGCGGCTTCGTTCCAACGGGAGATTATAGTATTTATAGTTTGCTTTTCCATTCTCTTCTATCAGCATGGCGAGATTAACCTGCACGGTTACATCAGTTAATGCATGCTGCTCTTTATAGCAGACAAAACGAAACATCAACGCTGTCTTATCATGATAAGGGGCGATCACGGCGTTATCACTAAATGCGAGGTGAGCCCTTGGCCTGGAAAACCTTCCATAGATAAGACCGGTAGCAACGGCAAAAGATAGAAAGCCACTCATGCTTTCAATAGCCGCAACAACATTGGCAGCATCACCAATGGGATTCACTCTTCCATAGCCGACTGTAGTAAACGTTTCCGTACTGAAGAAATAGAGTTCTTTATACATCTTCCAACCCGCCTGTGAGATCATACCGGTAAACTCGCCGGAACCGATGGCCAAATAAATAACAGTGTAGACGAAGTTGATCCCAATGTAGAAAAGAAAAATCGACATAATGAATTTCCAGAGTGGCATTGTGATAAGCTTGTGATAAATGCTATACCGTCGCCAGATGGGCCAACCCACTTTGCGGAGATTGAATGTGCCATCACGATTAATGAAACGTCCACCATTGATATTACCAGTTGTGCCAAAACCTGTGTCATTATTCAATCTTGAAGTTGAGTAAGGATTGATGCGATTGATAACAGCCATGATTATGAATTTTGAAAAACAAAGCTAGTTGAATAATCAATAGTCAGTAATGAGCGATTAATAATGAATAATGATGAATAATCAATAATGACTCAGTGCTCAGAGACCAGCATCTCATTACTCTTTATTGATTACTCGTTACAAAGTCATTTCCATTTTTACATCGGCCGTGACGAGTGGAGAATTGCTGGCATCGACATGGACAAATCCATATTTTTTATAGAGTGAGATGGCCGTTTGCAGCTGACTATTGGAATAAAGAAATACTTTTTTTGCTTTCAATTCTCTTGCTTTCTCCAGGCATTTTTCAATAAGCATTTTGCTGATGCCGCGTCCGCGGAAGGCCGCCGCAACTGTCATTTTAACGAGCTCATATACGGAGTCTCCTTCGTTAGCGATTCCGGCGGTGCCGATAATCTTTTCTCCTTCTTTTGCAAGAAAAATATAACCTCCCCTATCAAGTATAGATTCTTTGGGATGATTGATAACTTCAAGATCGTGGGACTCGGTCAGGTTGTACTTATCCAACCATTCGAGGTTAAGAGCCCGGAAGTCATTTGCATATTCGCCTGAGTAATCTATGATTTCTATCATCTGGTTGAATGAGTCACAAATTTATGAAGAGAAGTTTCAATTAACTTTATTAGAATGTCTGAGGCATGAAAGAAGCAAACACAATCATCGTTGGAGCAAGCATTTCAGGTTTGGCCTCAGCAGCCTGTTTGCAGAAACACGGCATTGAATATATCATTATTGAAAAAACAAATTCAGTTGGAACGCCGTGGCGCAACCATTACCGACGCCTGCATCTACATACAAATAAAAGGATTTCAAATTTGCCGTTCAAAAAATTTGCGCGCACAATCCCCCGGTACCCTTCACGCCAACAGGTGGTCGATTACCTGGATGACTATCAAAAAGAGCATATGATCAACCCGATTTTTAACACCGAGGCGGCGAGAATAGTAAAAGGCCCGGGTGGGTGGATGACCGAAACCAACAATGGTGTGTTCAAATCAAAATATGTCATCATTGCTACAGGCGCATTTGCCAAACCGAAAGCGGTTCATGTCAAGGGAATGGCAACGTTCCCGGGACAAATTGTGCACAGTTACGACTACAAAACAGGAAGTGATTACAAAGGACAAAAAGTGCTGGTTGTCGGCTTCGGCAACTCTGCCTGTGAAATTGCCATCGATCTGTACGAGCAGGGAGCAAGACCTTCCATGGCGGTTCGGTCACCCGTGAATGTAATACCGCGCGACGTGTTTGGTATACCCATATTGGAATTGAGCATAGCCATGAGAGGTCTTCCGGCCAGATTTGTTGATACGGTCAATGCTCCATTGTTAAGGTTGCTGGTAGGTGACATCACGAAACTTGGTTTAAAAAAATTGCCATATGGCCCGCTTGAACAAATACAAAAAATGGCGAGCATTCCTTTACTTGACATCGGGACTATAAAGCATATTCGCGAGGGACACATCCGTATTTACGATGATATCGATCACATTCAGGGTGGAACGGTTCATTTCTCAAGTGGTAAAAAAGAAGACTTTGATGGTATTGTTGCGGGCATCGGGTATGATAATGGTCATGCGGGCATCGTTGATGTTGACCCATCTCGTTTTGAAGATTTGAAACACCCCGTTAAC
>Ga0163162_10002496_pt1 | contig 17387 bp, 17 predicted proteins | sample S55metaG_FD_115310 | JGI IMG/M metagenome (GOLD analysis project Ga0163162, IMG submission 115310) | Switchgrass rhizosphere microbial communities from Kellogg Biological Station, Michigan, USA - S5-5 metaG | ecosystem: Host-associated > Plants > Roots > Rhizosphere > Soil | place: USA...
GCCCGGTCGGATGCCAACCCAACGCCTTCTGCGTCCACTCGCTCGACGCCCACATATCCAGGCCAACAAACCCGCCAAGCCATCCGAAGTGCTCGGCTGCCTCGCTTGCCGGAATCGACTTCACCGGCAGGCCCATACCCTTGCCGAGCACCTCGGCGATGTCGCGAGCGGGGATGCCCTGCTCGGCGACGGCGTGATAGCGCGAGCCGGGCTTGCATTGTTCGATGGCCAGCCGGTAGAGGCGGGCAACATCCAGAACATGCGCGGCCGGCCACCGGTTTTGGCCTTCGCCGAAGTAGCCCGAAACGCCTTTCTCGCGAGCTACAGCGATCAAAGGACTGATCAACCCCTGGCGGAAGGTGTCGTGGACCTGCGGGAGTCGCACCACTGACACCGCAACGCCAGCGTCCAGTTGCTCGGCCCCTTCAATCTCCGATGCTTTGCGTGGATTGGGATGTTCGGTGTTGAAAACGTCCTCGGTGGCGGCCTTGCCCGGCAGGGAACCCATGCCGGTACCCGAAGTGATCAGCAATGGACGGTTGGATCCACGCAGGGCCGAACCCATGGCCTTGATCACCTTTCGGTCCTTCTCGCAGTTCGCCGCGAAGTTAGCAAAGTTGTGGTCGAACGCGGTGTGGATCACGGCATCGGCTTTGGCCGCGCCATCGCGAAGGGTGTTGGGTTCTTCCAGTGAGCCGCGATGCACTTCGGCGCCGGCGGCTTCCAATGCCCGCGCGCCGTCGTCCGATCGCGTAACGCCCAGCACGGTGTGCCCAGCCGCGAGCAGTTCCGGGATGATTTTCGAGCCGATGAAGCCGGTCGCGCCGGTAAGGAAGATGCGCATGGGGATTGTCCCGTGGTGATGGTTGAAACCACCATAGCGCTGACTTCATACTGGTAAAGTAGTGACGTTATCGTGGTATAGAAACCAACAGGATCGCCATGTCCATCCCTGCCGGAAACATGCTCGGAGCCTATCTTCGCGATCGACGCACCCGCCTCGATCCCACGGCGTTCGGATTCACTGGCGGTCGCCGGCGAACGCCGGGGCTGCGGCGGGAGGAGGTAGCCCAGCGCGCCAACATCAGTCCCACCTGGTACACGTGGCTGGAGCAGGGACGGGGCGGCGCGCCGTCCGCGGACGTGCTCAATCGCATCGCCGAAGGGTTGATGCTGACGGAGCCGGAACGCGAACACCTCTTCATGATCGGACTGGGCCATCCGCCGGAGGTGCATTTCAAACCCACCGAAGGCGTCTCGCCCCGCCTCCAGCGTGTGCTCGATGCATTCGAAGTCGGTCCCGCGATCATCAAGAACGCGCTATGGGACGTCGTGGCCTGGAATCGCGCCGCGGCAGTGCTGCTCACGGACTACGGCAAGCTGCCTCCCGCCGAGCGGAATATCCTCCGGCTCATCTTCTCCAGTGCCCGGATACGCGCAGCGCAAGAAGACTGGCATGCCATGGCGCGCTTCGTAGTGGGTGCGTTCCGTGCGGATGCCGCACGCGCGGGTGCCGCTGCCGAGATCGGACAATTCGTGGAGGAGATGTCCGCTTTGAGCCCCGAGTTCAAGGAGATGTGGCTCGCCAATGATGTGCATGCGTATGGCGAGGGGACGAAGCGGTTACACCATTCGGAGTTGGGCGTTCTGGATATGGAGTTTTCTGCGTTTTCCGTGGATGGGCGGCCGGATCTGGGCATGATCGTGTATCACCCGGTAACCAGTGGGGATGCGGAGCGGATCCGGGGGTACGTAGGCTCTCGCCCGTTGTCTGGCTAGGCTGATATGCGGCATATTTCCCATCTACTACAGTGAGTTAGATGGTTGGCTAAATTTCACTTGACTCTAATTTCGATATTTAGCTAAATATCAACCATGAACACTGTCTTCAAGGCATTGGCCGATCCGACCCGCCGAAAGGTGTTGGAACTGCTCCGCCAGCATCCGATGACCGCCGGGGAGCTATCAGAACATTTCCCGGTGTCGCGGCCGACCATGTCAGCGCATTTCGCCGTGCTGCGCGAGGCCGACCTGATCGAAGCCAACAAGATCGGCACAAGCATCATTTACCAGTTGAAGTTGTCGGTGCTCGAGGACGCACTGCTGGGCTTCACCCAGCTGTTCGGCATCGGTGCCGGAGAGCGAAAAGAAACCCGTGAAGGAGCCGACGAATGAGCGAGAAGCCTAATTCCCGTATCAGGCAGGACATCCTCTTCGGCCTCAAGCTCGCGGCGGTCATGGTTGGAGGCGCTCTGCTGCTTTCCCTTGCGCGCAAGCAAGGGTGGATCGACCAGGACTTGGTCACGCGTTCGTACAACGTGATCCTCGGTCTCGCACTCGCCGCCTACGCCAATGCCATCCCGAAGATGTATGGACCTCGGCCTCGAACGCTCCACCACGCGACGTTGGCGCAGTCGGTGAGGCGAGTTACCAGTTGGGCCCTGACCTTGGCCTTCCTGGTGTGGGTCGCGCTATGGGCATTCGCGCCGCGGGACGTCGCCCAGATCGGCTCGATAGTTGCCGTCGGTTCCGGCGTCGCGATCATGTTTGGTTATTTGATATGGAAGGCGACAAGGTCCGCTTCTAGCCGGCAGTAGGTCTTATGGTTCGCTCGGGCATCGTTGACCCCGCGTCAATCGTACTTGGAGGAGAAAAATGAGCCGTCTGCATATCGAGCGTCATCTTGTTTCACGCATTGGATGGCTGCGGGCGGCTGTTCTTGGAGCCAACGATGGAATCGTCTCCACGGCGAGCCTTATCGTTGGCGTGGCGGCGGCATCGGCCGCCGACAAGCAAATTCTCCTGATCGGCATCGCCGGACTGGTCGCGGGCGCGATGTCGATGGCGGCCGGCGAATACGTCTCGGTAAGTTCGCAGTCCGATACCGAGAAGGCAGACCTGTCGAGGGAAAGGGCGGAGCTGGCGAGCCAGCCTGAACTGGAGCGCGAGGAACTGGCGAGGATATATGAGAAACGCGGCTTGGATCTTGACCTTGCGAGACAAGTTGCCGATCAGCTGATGCGCAAAGATGCCCTGGCTGCCCATGCACATGATGAGCTTGGCATTTCCGAGATCACCACAGCCCGGCCAATCCAGGCGGCGCTTACCTCAGCCATGGCATTCTCTATCGGTGCCGCTCTTCCGATATTGATAGCGATTTTCTCGCCTCGCACTGTACTGGTGCTCACCGTATCCATGGCCTCGCTTCTTTCTCTGGCGATTCTTGGCGCAGTTGGAGCGCGAGCCGGCGGCGCCAACGTCACGAGGGCAACCCTTAGGGTCACTTTTTGGGGAGCCTTTGCGATGGCCCTGACTGCAGGTATCGGCAAGCTGCTCGGTACGGCAATTTGATGCGAGCGTGTCTTTAAACGTTCTGCAAAGTTTCGGCATCCAACGATCTTGACCGGAAGCGGTTCAGACCAAACACGTTGGATGGGGTGAGCTTATGCAGAATGATCAGGCAGGGAGGGCCGCGTTCGTCTTCTCGGGCGCGACGAGGGTCCTCTTTTTGGTGTTCTGCTGCGTAGTCAGCACAACCGGCTACGCACAAAAGGACAACCAGATCGTCATAGGCAAGACCGAGGTCATTCATTCCTCCGTCCTTGGTGAAGACCGGACCATCCAGGTTCATGTGCCTCAGGGAGAGCCGGGTCAGCGCTACCCTGTGCTGTACGTGCTCGATGGCGAGGATCATTTTGAATCCGCTGTGGCCATTACCGAGCAGCTAAGCGGCGTGTTTCCGCAGCTCATTGTTATTTGTATCGAGAATACCGTCCGACAACGAGACATGACGCCCGATAAGGGCCATGTTGGCAAGATCCTGAGCGAGAGCGAGTCTTCAAGGTCCGGCGGCGGTGGAAACTTCATGTCCTTTCTCGAAAAGGATCTGATTCCCTATGTCGACGGTCACTATCCGACCGCGCCCTATCGCGTCATCACCGGCCATTCCCTGGGTGGACTGGCTGTCATTAATGCTTTCTTCAATCACACGGCATTGTTCAATGCCTATATTGCCAACGACCCCAGCCTTTGGTGGGACGATCAGGATTGGATCAAGGCGGCTGAAAAGTCCGCCGTGACAAAAGACTTCTCGAACAGAAGGCTGTTTGTTGCAATCGCCAACAACATTCCGGCCGGGTACGACATCCACTCCATCTTGAAAGACAAGACTGGTCTTGCGCCGGTTACGCAAGCAGTTCTGCCGTTTGTAAGCTTTCTTCGGGAAACCAAGCTAAAAGGCTTGGACTGGTCGAGTAAGTTTTATGAAAATGAACGTCATGGAACGGTTGAGCTCAATGGCGAATATGACGCTCTAAGATACATATTTCGCGATTTTCAGTTCAACGTCCGCTTGTTCAATGATCATCCGGATTGGGATCGCTACGCCCTGCTTGAAGCGCACTACAAGGAGGTTTCCAAGCGAATGGGCTACACGGTGTTGCCCTCCGAAAGCATGGTGAACCAGTTGGGCTACGCGTGCATGGAGCGGCACCAGATGAAACAGGCGCTTGCCCTGTTTGAAAGAAATACCAAGGAGCATCCCAATAGCGCGAACGCCTTCGACAGCCTGGGTGACTATTATTCGGCCGCGGGCGACAAGCCGCAGGCGATCCAGGCCTTTTCCAAGTCGCTAGCCCTCGGCGCTACGAAAGAAACCCGTCAAAAGCTGGATGCGCTTACAGCCAAGTGACAAGCGGAAGAGCAGCCTGACCCCCTTGCGCAGAGGCTTGCTAAGCTATCGGGCGAGCCTGAGGGGAGAAACGAATCGTGCCGCTTCCGCAAATGCCCTTTAGCAGGAATTATCGCCAGGGTGCAGCGTGTGCCCTGGCGCTCGCCGGCATCCTGGCCGCTTTTGCAACGGGGACGGCCTGGGCCCGTGGCCTTTCGGCCCCAGGCACGCCAGAGAATTCACCGACAGCCGAAGCTCGGCAGCAAGCGCTACCGCCGTGGACGGATGGTTATCTCTACATCCATCACATCAGCACCGGCCGCGGAAACGCTGCCTATATCGTGATGCCCGATGGCACCACCATGCTCATCGATGCGGGAGAGGCGGACCCGGAGTTCGTCAAGTCGGTGGCTCCGCTGAAGGCGTTTCCAGCCCTGCCGGATGCCGCGCACTCTGCCGGTTATTGGATCGCAAACTATATCCGCCAATTTGCGCCGCCCGGCAGGCCGGTTGCGCTCGACTATGCGCTCATTACGCACTTCCACACCGATCATATCGGGACCATACGACCTAATAGCCCCATGTCAGCCACGGGCGCCTATCGGCTGGCGGGCATTACCGAAGTGGGCGATCTTCTTCCGATCAAGACTCTCGTCGACCGCGCTGCGCCGAACTACACGGTTCCCGTCGACCTTCGTGCCTGCACGCAAAGCAGTGGCGACGACGGCCGATCGCTTGCCAACTACCTGGACATGGTGGCGTTCCGCAAACAGCATGGAGAGCCGGTGGTCGGGCTTCTGCCGGGACAGCTCGATCAGATCCGGTTGCAGCGGCCGCAAAAATTCCCCGACTTTCACATCAGGAATATCGCCTCGAGCGGTGTGATATGGACCGGGCGCGGCACCGATACACAGCAATATGTTCCGCTCGACGCCATCAAGGACTGTCACTTCGACGAGAACCCGCTCAGCAACGTCATCCGGATCAGCTACGGGAAATTCTCCTATTACTCTGGTGGCGACATTCCTGGTGTTCCCGACTACACGCAGCCGTACTGGCGCGATATAGAGACACCCGTTGCTGCTGTCGTCGGGCCGGTCGATGCCATGACCCTGGACCACCATGGCAATCGCGATTCCACCAACGGCGCGATCCTTCGGGCTCTGCGGCCACGAGTAATCGTCCAGCAGAACTGGCTTTCGGCGCAGCCCGGGGAAGAAGTCGTGGTGAGAATGGCATCCGGAGAGTTCTACCCCGGACCGCGCGATGTGTTTGCAACCGGCATGAGTCCCGAAACACGGATCGCCATCGGTCCCATCATGGACAAGGTCTACAAGAGCTACGGAGGACACGTCGTCATTCGCGTAGCTCCAGGCGGAGCCACCTATGAAGTCTTCATCCTTGACGATACCAACCAGACGCGGGAAGTGATCAAGCACTTCGGGCCTTATCAGGCTCATTGAGGGCCCCAAGGCAGAGGTCAGTGCGCGAGCTGTGGCCTCGACGATTCGTTACAAGTGGAACAATTTCCCGAGCAGGCGCCACGCGATATCGCGTGGCTGCATTGACGTGGTTCTCAATATCGAGGGAATAGCTCTGCAACACTTCGCGAGCTCGCACGAGCCGTAGCCTCCCTCACCCCCAAAACGGCGCCCATGCGTGCACGTTTCCACGTCGGATCACCTCCCACGGTCCGGCCGTGGACCGGTGGGGGAGGCATAGCCTCCATTCCCTTCGTGGGAGTCCAAGAGGAGCGCTTAAAGATCATGACTTTAATGATCAAGTCCAAGCTGTTCGTGCATCGATTGACCCGTTTCCCGAAGATCCTTATCGGTCGACTCGTTGCCACACGCATACGCATTCAGACACTGCTGGCCGTGGCCGGCCTGACGGCCATGGCCGTCGCCTTACCTTCGACAGCAGCGACACAAACGCCACACGCCGACGGCTCTACCGCAGTCGCCCGTGCCCGGGTGGCAGCGGACGTATTGATGAGTTCTTACGATCCGGACAAGGCCTGGTTTCCGTCCAGCTGGTGGAACTCGGCAGTCGCCCTGCAGACCATCGGCGACTACATGCAACGCACTGGCGATCGCCGCTATGTGGGCCAACTGAACAATACCTTCGAGAAAGACAAAGGCGTGTTCCCGGCTGGCGTGCTGTCGGGTGATCCTCTATTGGGGAATTTCACCAGCCGGGCTATCGACGACTCCGAATGGTGGGGCCTTACCTGGGTGCAGGCCTATGACCTGACCGGCAACCCGAAGTACCTGGACATGGCGGTCACCATCGCCAATTACGTCAATGGCTACTGGGACACCAGCACCTGCGGCGGTGGCGTCTGGTGGAATGCCGAGCGTACTTACAAGAACGCCGTCACCAATGGATTGTGGATTCGCCTCACCGCTGAATTGCACAACCGGATCCGTGGCGACAAGGTGTGGCTGGCGCGTTCCCGCACGGCCTGGGCGTGGTTCACCGGCAGCGGCATGATCAATGCCAATGGTCTGGTCAACGACGGCCTCACCGACGCCTGCACCAACAACGGCCAGACCGTGTGGAGCTACAACCAGGGCGTGGCGATCGGCGGCGGCCTGGAACTGTGGCGCGCTACCAAGGATCCGCAGATCCTGGCGACCGTGCGCCGCCTGGCGGATGCCGCGGTGGGTCCGAATGCGTTGGTGACCGACGGCATCCTGACTGAAAGCTGTGACGCCCTGGACCAGACCTGCGACGACAACGGAAAGCAGTTCAAAGGGATCTTCATCCGCTACTGGACGGATCTCGTCGACACGACCCACGACTCCAAGTACGCGGCATTCCTAGACAGCCAGGCCGAAAGTATCTGGAGCAACGACCGCGACGCCGCCGGTCGACTCGGCACCCGGTGGTCAGGAGCCACCAGCGACGACCATCCCAACGTGTTCGACTGGCGCACGCAGGCCAGCGCGCTTAGTGCGCTGATCGGCGAGATACCGACCTTGACGCCGCACGAGTCGCTGGCTGCGACCATGTCCCCGGCGCAACCGGTGATCATGCCGGCAGCGTCGGGCGTCACGACCATCGCCATCGACCTGGGCGTCTCGGCGACCGGGTTCCTGCCGTTGCAAACGCTGGCCGCCATCGATGTCCCCTCAGGGTGGAGTGCGACCCCGCGCGTCACTACGCTGCGCCTGCAGCCGCATGGCAACGCGAACCCGATCAGCGGCACGATCCCGTTGAAAATCACCGTGCCAAGCCTGGCGACGGATGGACATCACATGGTCACCGCCAACGTGACGGCAGCCGGGCTGCGCTTCACCACCCAGGCCGATGTGCTGGTCGCGCACAAGATCGACTTCGACACCGGCACCGTCGACGAGAATCCATGGCTGTTCGATCCCGATGGTTCACAAAGCAACGGGGTGCAGAACCGCTTCGCCGACGGCAACGCCCACTTCACCTATCGGTTCCCGTTCCCGGCCGATACCACTTCGGCCCAGGTCACCTTGACCATCGACGCCGAATTCCTGGTGCAGGTGAGCAACGACAACGAGAACTGGACGACGGTGCTGCAGGAGACCCAGCCGATAACCGACGGCTCGAACAAAGCCGACCGAACCATCGACCTGACGCCTTACCTCGGCGCCGCCGCTGATGGGTCCAAGCCGGCTTACGTGAAGGTGTCCGATGCCTTCCCCAATGACGGGTGGGGTGGGCGCGTGTATCACGTGACGGCGAATATCGTCGAATAGACTGATCGGTGCCTCCGTTCCCGAGCAATCGGGAGCGGAGGTCACCGGCGACTACTTGCTGGTATTGGAGGACACCGCGAGGATCCTGAAGCTCCCATCCACGGGCGTCGGCCGCTTGCCTTCTGGAGCAGGCGACAGCTCAGCCGCGGAAAGGAACACCCTGCCGTCCTTGCTGTCCACCGCCATAGTGCGGGCACTCCGTTGTGTGGAGACAGTGGCCGTCACCCGGTAGTGATCCGCACCGTCACCTTCGATCACGGTCAACGTTCCGCTCTGCCCGTTGGAGCTGTAGATACGCCCCGTGCGCGAATCGAAGCCAGCTGCATCGGCGCCCTTGCCGATAGGCAGCATCGCCACCTGCTTGCCGGTGGTGGCGTCGGTGATGGCCATCACCTCGTTCTCGCACACGGAGAACAGTCGGTGTTTGGCGGCGTCGATCGCCAGCCCGCTGGGCCCATCGCACCCGGGAAGGTCAAAGGTGGAGTCCACCTTGCCGCTCCGGGTATCGATGCGTGCCAGGGCGTTGCGATCTTCCAGGTTGACGAATACATGGCCGCTGCCGTCGGATACAGCGAACTCCGGCGACCCGGGGAGCTCCACTGAGCCGATCTGCTTTGCCTGTTTCGGGTCGATCACGCTTGTATCGTGGCTGGTGCCATTGAAGGCGAACACGTGCCCACTGGCCTTGTCGAAAACGATAGCGTCCGGCTTCCTTCCGCTAAGTGGAATGGTAGATACGGTCTTGAAGGTCTTCATGTCGAAGACAAGTACGCTATTGCCCTTGCCGTCTGCGATAAAGCCGCGTTGTGCGGACGGTATAAGTGCCACCCCGTGCACGCCCTTCAAGCCATCCATCCGTGCGACCGCTTTACCGGCGTCGACGTCCACCACGTCTACGTGATCCCCGCGGGTCACGAACAGGTGCCGGCTGGCCTCGTCGAACGCCAGGTAATCCCAGCCACCAGTTTCAGGCAGCGAAACTAAAGGGGTCATGGAGAAACTGGACGAAGCGACGGCCGCGGCTAGAACGAAGGAGATCACATGGCCACCTTTGCTGACAGAAGTATTCCTACGATGAGGTGTTCCGCTTACCGATTCCTTACGCCGGAATGACCCGCGTACGGGATTACTTGCTGATGGCCTTCTTTCGCTGCTCTGCGATGTAGCCAAGCTCAGCCTTGGACTTGGGCTCGTCGGGCACCAGGGCCATGCATTTCTTGTAAGCCACCTCCGCCTCATCAAGGCGATGGAGTTCGACCAGGTCATAGCCCTGGCCACGTAAGGCTACGCACTTGATATCCACAGGGTAGGGAGAGGTCATCTCGGCATACTTCTCGGCCTCTTTGTACAAGGCCAGGGACTCGGATAACTCCCCGCGGCGCATGAGAAGGTACGCCAGTTCGTTCTTGTACTGGCCGTCCATCGGCGCGAGCGCCAGGGCTCTTTGAAGGTCAGCTTCAGCCTCCTTCGTGCGGTTCATCTCGGTCAATGCGTAAGACCGTGCCCAGTACGCCATGGCCCAGGAAGGGCCGATCACGACGATATGCTCCCCGGGCTTGGTACCTGCCGCGCCCCCGAGACCTGCGTACATGATGCCTTCCACGGCGCCCCGTGCGGAGTAGACCCGCTTGCCGGCATACTCTTTCTCGAACTTTGCAATGACTTCGTTGATCGGGCCGTCTATGGCTGCCTGGATTTGGCCGCTGTGCACCATCTGCATGGCATTGGCGATCTTGTGCCCATCGTCATCGAGCGCGTAGAAGTCGCTTCCTTCAGCGTTCGGGTTCCAGACGACATCGACTTGCGTGCCGGCTTCCGCCTTGGGCGACGATGGCGACGCGCAACCGGCAATACATGCAGCAACCGCAAGCACGGCTAGTGCTGGACGCATGACCAACTCCCCTGTGGTTAGCCCCCGCAGCCTACGATATTTATCAACACACGGTCCACTCCTGCCCACGGTGGAGATCATGCATTCATATGAACGCCGCCGTTGTCTCGAGCGAAGAAACCGCGGCTTGCGTGCCGTGCACGCGCGCAGCGATGGAACTGGCCACTTCTTCGACAGTGTGTTCACGGGCTCCGATCACCATCGCATTGGCGCCATAAGGACCCCAGGCCTGGATGTCGGTACCGGTAAACAAACCTATCGTAGTGGTGCCCGAGGCCCAGGCCAGGTGCATCAGTCCGCTATCGACGCTGATGAACGCCGTCAACTGTGACATAACGGCGGTTAGCTTGCGAAGGTCGCTGCAGTATTGCGTTGGGTAACGCAGGTCAAGCATGGATGCGCCGAATACGGGGGTTACTTCCAGAAACTCATACCCCGGCAGAATCCCTTCCAGGCGGTCGAGCATGCCCTGCCACCATGAGCCGTCCAGGCGCTTGGCCCCGGTTGCGTTGGCGAATACGCCGATGACAGGCCGTGCGCCTGCGTGGCTGCAATTCATCAAGCGTAGAAGTGCTTGTCTCCCAGCTGTTCGTTCGGCATGGCTCAGGCGAATATCAGGCGATGAGTATTCGGTGTCGTGGGCTCGTCCGAGTGCGGTGCGCAGAAGGTAAACCGGTAACTTGGCGATGTGCTGAACGTGCTCTGGAATGGCGACCGCATGGGTGACCTCCCCGCTCTTCTCAGGGCCGCAGAAACCGAGTTTATGGCGTGAGTGCGACAGCGCAAGCAAAATGCGTGCGGTCTTCGAGCGCCGATCGGGGTCGATCACCAGATCATAGGATCTCTCTCGCATCGAGCGAAGCACGCCAAACACAGAAAGCATGTGGGGCGGAAAGCGTGATGGGAGTACAAGTACCTTTCTTACTGAAAAGTATCGGTCGTACAGGTCCCGAGCCACAGGGGACTGGGTGACGATGTCGATCTCGGCGCCCGGATATACCCTTTCCAGTTCCTCCAGCAGCGGCGTGAGCAACAGCGTATTGCCCAAGCTGTGGCTCGTACGACATATCAGGACGCGGTTGATGCCACGGGACGGGAGTGTCGTGGCCGATGGGGTAACCGGGATTGAAAATCGGTCAAACAGCCAGCGGACGGCACGCCGTCGGAAGCCGTGAATTCCGGTGGGCGCAACATATCGGTTTCGTTTCATGCCGGCACACCTCGTTGTGGCGTGTATCGAGCATGGAGAGGCCGGCTTACGCAATCCTTTCGCGATATCAACTCAATGGCTAAGGAAAATGCACGCTTAACATGGGTCAACCCAAGCAACTATCGTCCCGCCACATGAAGCCAGCGGGTACGGCGCTTGATCGTGCGCAGGATGATGAAGGAGATGATGGCGAAGGCTGCGATCCAAACCCATATGTCGTCATCGCATGTATGCGCTGGCGGCCACGCACCGGCCGGTATCTTGCCGCTTGGTGAGTACACCACCCGCATCAGTTGATAGAAAGATGACATCGCCTCGCCCCTACGGCTACCGACTAGAGCGGCTTCAACCAGATGCGATCGTCGTAGACCTTGCCGCCAAGCGTGAAGGTGCAGCGTCCAACTTCACTGAATCCGCACTTGCCATAGAAGGCCTTTGCCCTCTCGTTGTGATCGAAGACAGTGAGATAGAGCTCCGTGGCATCAAGCTGTCGCGCCGCCGATATACCCCAGTCCATCAGCTCCCTCGCCACGCCCTTGCCGTGCCACTCCGCGGTAACGTAGATCTGCTGGAGTTCCAACGCGCCTGGGGCGGCATCAGGCCCGGGCGTCGCCCATGGGCGTAGTTTTGCGTAGCCTACGGGGTGGCCCGCCGCCTCGGCGATCCGCCACAGGATGCGGTTGTCGCCCAGGTCTTTCACCATCGAGCCGCTCTCGCCATAGGCCGTGTCGCAGAAGGCGGCAAAGGCGGTCGGTTCAAAGAGGTGGGCGAACGTGTCGATAAAAACGCGGCGCGCCATGGGCGGTAGGGTCTTCGCGTCCGAGGCGATGGCGTCTCTATAAGTGGGATGGGTATCTTCTTGCACGCTGGCACCTGGCAGAGGCCTTGATAGATCCGCTGATTGTAGTCATCAAGCCGAGGGACCAGAAGTCGCATTGGGAGGGAGAGGCCATGGCGCGAAGAACACACCCGAAGCCGTGCGAACTGGCCGTTTGGGACGGCGAACCAGGCCCGGTCGAAGACCGCTACTCGCATTCCGGTGGCGCTTTGCATGAATCCTTTGCGCGTCCTGAGACGTCTGATAAGTTGCGCAGCACGGATGGCCTCAATGACAACTGGGGCAACGCGCCCGCCGAAACACGGCACCTATAGGAACGAGCGATTTGGCCATGAGCGAGATTGTCGACGCGCGGGCACTGAAGATCCTGCACAACACGTTTTGGTCGCCTGCTGGCTGGAAGCGGGACTCCGAGCAAGTTCTGTCGGAAGACGACTTCAGCTACGCCAAGGCGAAGGGCGTCATGTTCGACCCCGTGTACATGGATCATGGGCAAGCAGGCAATGCGGTCTGTGAACTCGTGGATCGTCTGGATAGACGCGCTGTCGTCAACGCCTTCCTTTCAAGCCTGTCCACGAGAAGGCTTGATTGGCGCTCCGTCATGGGAAGTTACTCGGTATTCCAGCATTTTATCCCCCATGAGCCCCAAGGATCAGGGAAATCGTGTGAGCTATGCGGGTTTTATTTCAACCACTGCGAGCACGACTTCAATATATTCAACTTCGAGAGAACGAAGTGGGGCGGGGTGCGTCATCGGGACCTCGTCTATGCCGTTATGGACCTTGGCCTGTTTGCCAAGGGCCCTGCGCCGGTGCCCGCCAGCGAGGACATCTCCATTTTCCGGACGCTGATCGAGCAAATACGCAGTTCAGCAGCTACGATAACGGCTTCAACCTTGCATACCCGATTTCCGAAGTCTCTTAAGTCAAACAAGAGTGAGCGGGACATCATCATTGCCATTCTTGGTTTCTGTGATGTGCTCGCTAACTCTGACCATCCCGGGTTTTCGGATGTCTTCGTTCCAACCAGTCGCCGCCCGCTACCCAACCACCGTTTCGCAGACATGCCCTATCCAGCGTGTTGGTGGAAGGGTGGAATGGGCGTAAACGAGGCTCGCCTGGAAGAGTACTTCGGACATGCATTGTGAGATGGCCTGCGCTCGGTCGCACTACAGTGGAAGTAATGCTTTCGCCGCTCGGCTCTGATGATTGTCGTGCGTGTTAGTGTCGACCCAGGCAGAAATGTCGGCGGCCGTCACTTTCTGGCCGGGCTTCGCCAGGCTCGGTTCAAGCGTGATAGCCAAGAGTCTTCCGTCCGCACCCACTAGTGCAAGCGAGGGAGAACCGATTATGCCGAGTGAATCGGCATAGCCGATTGCGCCACTCACGGTAGTCCAGCTCAGGCCATGGCTATGGACAAAATCCGCGGCAAGTTCGGGTCCGTCGAACGTCATTGCGAGCGTTCTAACATCGGGACGCTGCCGCTTGAACTCGTTCAATACCGGAATAGCCTGGACACAGCCACCACATCCGGAGAAGAAGAAATCTACGACGGTCGGTTTACCGCTGAAATCATTTTGGGTCACAACCTGGTTCGTGGTCGACTTAAGATTGAATGGTGGCATCGGATTTCCCGGCGCCAAGGCCGCTGCCTTGCCAGGCTGAACCACGTGTGCCGAGAGGGTGAGTTCGGTGATATCAGTATGGTTTCCGCTTATAGCGAAGGCGATGTTGTTGGTGAGCGCCGATAGGAACTGCTGTTCCGTAATTGACTTCCCATCTTCTGACCGGAATACAAGTTTTTCCACATCCGAAAAGTCGAATGTCGAGCGGAGCTCAGCATCATTCCTTGGTGGAAGATGCGGGGGCGTCTTACGCGCAGCGATGCGGGCGGCAGTCGCTGCCCCACGTTCAGGTGTATCCAGGCGCACAACGTTGCCGATCATTCCGAACGAGCCAGAATTCAATTTCAGACCAGCCAGGAACTGATCCTCTGTAATCGCTTTCCCGGTCGCATCCTGGAACCCAATAACCTGGGTCGCTGGAATGTTCATCAGCTTCCGAAATTCTGCGTCCGTCGTGGGTGTGCCGGGAGGCGCCATCGCCAATACTGCTTGAGCGAAAGTTACGCTGGCCAACGCAGCGGGAACCAACCATCTACGACTCATCGTCCGACTCCCTGATCGTGATCGAGAAAGCGCCTTGGAGTGCCCGCGCGAAGAGTCTCACCGAGAGGGTTGAGCATCCGTTAAACGCTCTCGCAATATTTTGCTCGGTAACCTTATTGGCGCCCCGGGCAGATGGGCCAACCGGTGCTCCGGGGCTATCAGGCCGTAGGCGGCCCCGCTACGCTCGGACTTTGCTTAAGTCCGATGGATCGATGAAGTCACCCCGCCTGCTCCTGCTTGCCCTGGCTTGGTTCACCGCACCCGTTTACGCCGGCGGCCACGCACCATCCGACGTCCTCGCCCTTAGCGAATACACCCATCCCCATCAGTTGGTCGATGTGGAGCAAGGCCGACGCCTCAACGTTTTCTGCATGGGCAGCGGCTCGCCAACGGTGATCTTCGAAGCGGGTGGCGGCGACGACAGTGCAAGTTTTCGATCGGTGGAACCCGGCATCGCGGCTACCACCCGAACCTGCGCCTACGACCGTGCCGGCGTCGGCTTCAGTGATCCAGCGCCGTGGCCTTCCACTGCCGCCAATACCGTGGCCGACCTGCATCGGCTGGCGCAGGCAATTAGCCCAGGACAACCCGTCGTGCTGGTTGGGCACTCGAATGGCGGCCTTTACGTACCCCTTTATGCAGTGACCTATCCCAAGGACGTCGCCGGCATGGTGCTGATCGATCCCTTCACCGTTGGCGCGGACAAAATAGCCACCGCCTTGCTGACACCCCGCCAGCGCGATGACTGGTATGCCTCGGATGACCGCGATGTCGCGCAGGCCCGGACCTGCCTGGATATGGCCAACAAGGGCTGGCTCGCGCAGCCGAAGTACCGTAAGTCGCCTTGCCTGGACAATCCGCCCAGCCAGGATTTGGCGCGGCATAAGGTGCTTAACGAACAACTCGCGCGCCCGAACGAGCAGCAAGTCCTGCTATCGGCCTTGCTGGACACCTACCCGGCGCCAGACCACGGCATGTCCGGCAGCGAGCTCGACCTGCAACGTGCCAACCCGGACTTCGGTAGCATGCCGCTCATCGTGCTCACCGCTGGCAAGGACGAACAGACGGGGCTGCCAAAGCGCACACGGGCGGCGATCGCCAAGGCATGGAAGCACAATAACGACGAACTGGCCGCACGTTCACGGCGCGGCAAGAACGTCTTGGTTCCCGGCAGCCATCATTACATCCAGAAGGAACGGCCCGGCGTGGTTATCGACGCGGTTCGCCAGGTGGTCGATGAAGTGCGCAGCGCGGGCAAACACTAGTTCTAATTAAAGGACGCGCACGTTCTTCTCTGGATGAGCACGGTAGTAGTCGAGCCTGGACTCGAGGCTGCCCACATGAATCTCCAGCTTGTGGCCGTCCGGATCCAGGAAGTAGAAAGATGCTCCCTCGCTACGATTGTCCTTCCACGTAGGGCAGCTTGCGGTCAGTCGGGCGGCCAGGGCCGGGAATTCGTCCTCCGCCACCGTAAAAGCAATATGGGTGTAGTCGGGGTGCGGCGAAGTGAGGGCGGTCGGGTCGTAGGACAAACACAGCCACAACTCTCCAGCCTCGAGATACGCCCCCTCATTCCATACCGCGCGTAGCTTGCAGCCAAGGACTTCGGTATAGAAAGAAACGGAGCGGGACACGTCGTGGACGGCCAGGGTGAGGTGGTTCAAACCAGTGATCGTGGGTGCCATGAGCTGGGACTATGCCATGGCACCATCGGCAATTTCTTGCGACTTGCGGCCTGTCAGGTGAAGCCGCAAGATTCTTCTCGAGAGGGGAGGGGGACACCAATGAACTTGAATCATGCCGGCCAAGTACCGGAGCTTTGTCCTGCAAGGAAGAAAATCACGGGTCCACAGCAATACCGCTCAACCTGAAATGAGCCGGTGCTGTTTCGCGATCGATGCTACAGGGGAACTTGATGGAAGATCAGCAGGCCGCGCTTGATGGTGGCGATATGAACACGCTCACCGTGGCTCAGGAGGAAGCAGCGACGAAAGGGGAAGAGTGCTTCGTCGTGAAGTTTGAGAAGACAACAAGCCATTATGGTCCGGAACTAGGACCGACAGAATTTCGCGGGAAGGGCCGCGTCACGATCCAGGGCGAACTCATAAGCTTCGATGGAAGGTCTTGCAGGCTTGAATGGCTGTGCAAAGAGAAACACTTTGATGTTCCCGACTCGGACGTGTTCAACGTACAACGATTGGGCAAAGTGATTGTTTGCCAGCTGCGTAATAGCTCCGGTGCATTTCTCTCGATCAAAATGACTGCCCCCAGCACGTTGGATGCAGCCCGACTGGAAGCGCGACTTCCTGCGCATAAGACACCTGAGTTCGCTGTCGCGTCGGCTGAGCGGTCTGAGTTCCACGAGCGCCTGGATGCGCTGAGCCCGAAGGCGATTGCCGTGCCCGTGCTCGTCGGAATCAATATCTTGGTGTTTATCGCCATGTGCGTCGGCGGCGTCGGCATCTTTGCGGTCGACGGCAACGCGGTGCTGTCATGGGGATCGAACTATGGGCCGCTTACCGCCGGTGGCCAGTGGTGGCGTTTAGTAAGCAACGTGTTCGTACATTTTGGAATCATCCACGTTTCACTGAATATGTGGGCGCTTTACGCCAGCGGCCGCACAGTTGAGCGCCTTTTCGGCACTGTGCGTTTCATCGTGCTCTACCTGTTTGCCGGCATCGCTGCGAGCATGGTCAGCCTGCTTTGGAATCAGACCGTCAATAGCGCCGGTGCATCTGGCGCGATCTTCGGTGTCTTTGGCGGCATGCTTGCCTTTGTGATGAACAAGCGCAACGAAGTGCCCCAGTCGGTGATGATTGAGCATCGCAACAGTACGCTGGGTTTTGCCGCCTATTCGCTGTTCTACGGCATGGCTCAC
>Ga0163162_10002497_pt1 | contig 17380 bp, 16 predicted proteins | sample S55metaG_FD_115310 | JGI IMG/M metagenome (GOLD analysis project Ga0163162, IMG submission 115310) | Switchgrass rhizosphere microbial communities from Kellogg Biological Station, Michigan, USA - S5-5 metaG | ecosystem: Host-associated > Plants > Roots > Rhizosphere > Soil | place: USA...
CGAATCCTACACACGCCAAGACATCGAGCGCGAGGCTGCCCGCCCCAAAGCCTGCGCTCCTTTCTGCACCGTCTCTTGTGTTCATCAGGTAGCCATGCTCGACGACTTCCGCACGCGGCCGCGAGAAACTCTCCAGGGTATCCTCGACCGCCGCCGTGCAATCGACCAATCCTTTAAGCCCCCGGCCGTCGTTAGAGCGCTCGATTGGGCCTTCCTCAGTGGCCCCCACCGACGGACATTCGCGCGCCTGGCGATCGCCTTGTTCCGTGTCCGGTAAGTCGGAACCGATTTACTGATGTGCGGGAGGAGACCAGCCATGAAGTCCCAACTGGTCAGGTGCGGCGAACCAACGGGAGCTCGAAGCAATCGGGGGGCCCGTGGCGGCACACCGTAGCTTCCTGGAAGCGGAGCCCGAATCATCAAGCAGTACGGAACTGCAGGGCGTGCGAAATCTGCCTGACGCGACTCCTTAGCCGTCCGAACGCTTCCCGAAGTACGGACGTGTCGCCAGAAATCCCAGGAGGCTTGCGGCTAGCCCCGCCGCTGTGTCAACCGCGTAATGATATCTCCCGTAGACCGTCGCGATGCTGACCGAGAGCGCGTATAACGCCATCAGCCAGCCGATCCAGCGCCGCTCGGGCAGCGTTGCTAACAGGCCCCAAGCCGCTGACAGCGCCGAGGAAACGTGGGCGCTCGGAAACACACTCGAATGGATTCCGTATCTTCCGACGATCCACAGGTTGAACCGGCGTAGGATGGTGATGATATGTGGCAAGTCTGCGCCTGGGAATGCGGTGCGTGGCGGCTCAGAAGGAAAGAACGGAAACAGCGCGTACGCGCCCAGCGTCCCTGCCAGATACGCCAGCCAGAACTGGTTGATGCGGTCACGCCGGCGGTTGACAAACAGCATCGCGACGGAAACTGGTCCAACCGCGTAGACCAGCAGATAGCACAGCTCGAGATAGGAGGGTAACAGCGCTCCGGCCCCCTCGATGGCCGCGCGCCAGTGCCAGCCGTCCAGAAGCCACCGGTCCCAAACAATCCAACTGTTTTCCAAACGATGGTCCTGTACAGCCGGCGTGAACCAGTCCATCTGCCGGTAGGCAGTAATCACGAAGGCCAGGGGGGCACAGTCGCGCACCACCGAGTTCCTGTCGCTCAAGCCCCACACCAACGCCACTACGATCCCCAACATCATCCACGCTTTTCCAGGTGCTATAAACCTGGGCGAGATGAGCGCGACGTAAACGAAATAGCTAACCAAGAGCCATTCGGAAGAGCGGAGACGGGCCACGGGCTTAGGATGGCAGAAAGGGAACCGGGGTTGCCCGCAACTCGGTTAAGTTCCGCTGGATGATCTTGGGCACGGCTGATGAGCCGCTGGAACTGACGAGATGTAAGGCGCAGCGGATTTCAGTTTTGGACATTATGGCGCCCGTAAACAGAGGGCTCAGCATGCGCCGATTTGCAAATCCTTCCTAGTCTCGCTACGATACCGACAGTCAGTCCACCGCTCAGGAGACCTTTAGGCATGATTCGTCCGCTTCTGCTTGCTCTTCCCCTGTTGACTGTGCCGCTGTTGGCCCAGGCTCCGGCTATGTCCCACGACAACGACATGGCGCCCGCCGGCCTGCCTAAAGATTTCAACGAACCGATGAAGCTGTTTCCCAAAGCGCTCGGAAAGTTCACCCGCCCTATCTCGTCAAAGAACCTCGAAGCACAGGCATATTTCGACCAGGGCTTTCAGCTCATGTACGCATTCGGAAAGATGGACGCGGCACGGTCTTTTCGCGAAGCCGAGAAACGCGATCCCGAGTGCGCCATTTGCTACTGGGGCGAAGCTTGGGCCTGGGGTTCATATCTGAATGGACCGATGCGGCCTTTCGAAGCGCCGTACGCCTGGGCGGCGGCTCAGAAGGCTCTAAAGCTTGCACCGGGGCACTCGACGCCCATTGAAGCCGCACTGATTGGGGCCATGTCGGAACGCTATGTGGAGCATTTCGATCCAGCCAAGCGCCACGACCAGGATGCCGCCTACGCCGAAGCTATGCGCAAAGTCAGCGAGCGTTTCCCAAAAGACCTTGACGCGGGTACGCTTTACGCCGACGCCCTCTTTGTGATGGAGCCGCGCCGCGGTTCGCGCGATATTAATTCCGCGAACGTGCAGCGCATCGCAAAAGAGCTGGAACGGATCATCGCCATGGATTCCAGCCACGTGGGTGCCTGCCACCTCTATGTCCACCTCACCGAAGCCACTACCGAGCCGCGCCGGGCCGAGGCCTGCGCCGATACGCTCGGCTACCAGATCCCAGGAGCGAGCCACCTCAACCACATGCCCGCGCATACCTGGAATCAGTTGGGCCGATGGGGGGATTCGACGCGCGCCAATATAGAGGCGTGGCACTCGGACCAGAAGGCGGCCATCGGCGAAGGATTCGCCATTTATCCGACGCATAACCTGCACATGCTGCTATTCGCGGCGTCCATGGACGGACAGGGAGCGGTGGCGAATCAGGCGGCTAGGGACTACACGCGACTCGATGGAAACAACCTGTTGCAGGTGCTGACGCTGATTCGCTTCGGTCGCTTTGAAGAGGTGCTGGAAGTGACGAAGCGTCCAACGGAGCCGATTGCCGCTGCAGTGTGGGACTTTGGACAAGGGTACGCCCGGCTGCGCACTGGCGAGAAGGAATTTGCGCGGCCGTATCTGGGACGCGTACTCAAGACCGCGGCAGAATCAAATGCGGAATTTCGGGAACACCCAGCTAAGAATCTGATCGGGGCGTTGGGCGGAATACTGGAAGGAGAACTCTATCGGGCGGACGGAGATCTGGATAAAGCCATCGCGTCATTTGAGCGGGGAGTGGATCTGTACAACAAATTGATCTACGACGAACCGGAACCTCTACCGTTCGCTGCGCAGCACTGGCTCGGTGCGGCGCTATTGGAGGCAAAACGATATTCCGATGCTGAACGCGTCTATCGCGAAGACTTGAAGAAACATCCTAATAATGGATGGTCGCTGTTTGGACTGAAGGCCGCACTGATTGGTCAGGGGAAACCTTCAGACGATGTAGCTAAGCAGTTCGAGGCTGCGTGGGCGAGGTCCGATGCCTGGATTCAGGCGTCACGATATTGACCATTCAAGAGTGGGCACGCCACAACCAAACAAGTGCCCGATGTGCAGCATAATCCGGCACTCGGTTTCGGTGTACGCGAGCACCGTTCTTGAGGCGGCTGCCGCCGGACTGAAACAAATCCCCGAGACGGAAATGCTCGCCGATAACGGGGTAGATGAACTGATCGTGGATATCAAGACTACTACGTCCCACAAAGTTCCGCATTTCAAGCTCAAAGCGTGGCTTGAAAGTAGCGGGGGCGATCCACGCGAAGCAGCACTGAAATCAAAACTTCGATGACAACCCATCCGATTATGCCAGCGAGGATCCGAGCGCTTCTATTCGATGCGTACGGAACATTGTTTGATGTTCATTCGATAGTCCCCAGCAGCGGCCACGGTATTACAGGCGATCTGGAGGAGCTTTCGCAGGTATGGAGACAGAAACAACTGGAGATTACGTGGTTACGTGCGCTCATGGAGCGCTACGAGGATTTCTGGTCCGTCACTGAGGCGGCACTGCGATGTGCGGTCAGGCAACTTTCGATCGATGTGACCGGTCCTCAGATCAACGTGCTCATGCAAGCGTATCTGGCGCCTACCACATTTGTGGATGTGAGCACCGCCCTGGAAGCCTTCAATGAGATTCCCCTGGCAATCCTCTCGAATGGCTCGCCGAGGATGTTGGAGTCTGCCGTTCGCAGCAACGGATTGGAATCCAACTTTACCGAAATCATCTCTGTAGACCGCGTGAAGACGTACAAACCATCGCCGAAGGTTTACGCTCTCGGTCCCGAGGTCCTTCGCATTCCTGTCGGAGAGATTCTCTTTGTTTCCTCGAACTCTTGGGACGCTGCCGGAGCAAAGGCGTTCGGCTACCAAGTTTGCCTGTGCAATCGCTCGGGGAAAGAAATCGATGATTGGGGTTTTGCTCCTGATTTCGTGGTATCGCGACTTCACCAGATCGCTAAACGTATTCAGAATTTCGCGCTGTAAGCTTTCTGCCAGCGTCTCTTCAGCATGTATCCGTCATCTGTGGGTCACGTAAGCCCACGCAACAGCGCCCGCTTTAAGAACTCCAGCTCTTCGCGCGGCAAACCATCTCCAAACGTCACTAAGCCCCGGCGCGATTTCACGATCAGTCCCTTGGTTGGTAACTTTGACGCGAGCCACGTGAAAACCGGGGAGTTCACCACCGGGTTCGCGGCCGCCTCGGGGTGGGCACGGCGTGTGGATTCAAGCGTACCCTGAAACGTGCTTACGTCGAGGTCGAAAATGTCCACCGCTGCGAAGTACTCAGCCTTGGTACTCCACGCGCCCCGCCGTTCAATGAGCAGTCCACTGGACGAGGCCGTTACCGTGGTATGGCTCCGGATGGCGCTCATTCCTGTGTTGAGCGCAGCCACTAGCGGCGCGACTCCGAATATCAGAGCGAGAAAGCCCATGAAAACGAATTGCACCCCTACTGGGGTTTGCGTGCGGGTAAAGAAGCGTCCTAGGCTGCCCAGGAAGACGATAAGCACAATCGGTGAAACCAGGAAAACGAACGCCGCGGCCCAGGATTTTCTGCCAGGAATGACAACAATTGTCTGGCCCGTCTCCTCGCGCACCTCACAACTCATCGGCGCCGGACGAGCCGGATTCCCGCCATTCAAGGCGCCGGATCGCAGACGCTGCTGAAGAGTCTCGCCTACGTGTTGGGGACTGGCGACCGTCTCGTGGTCCGTGATCGTATCGATCAATGGCAGTTGTAGAAAGCGCGCGAGGAATTCGGCGCGCTGAAGCGATTCCTCATACTTGATTGACGAGCACACCGCCAGGTCCTTGCCGGTCAAGGCCCGCAAACGGATGGGATATTTGTCGGCCGAGTCGGAATCGGTTTCGAGCGCGATGACCACTGAGTTGAACTCTCCCAGTGCCCTTCGCTGGTGGTCCATGGGCACCAGCAGCCCTTGCTGCCGGATAGCAGAGCGATTCGCCGCGTCCAGGGTCAACCATCGCCTGCCGAAAACCAGGACCCCGCCTGCGGCCGTGAAGGCCACACCCATGAACACGAGCAGCAGAAACCCCCACCCGCCGGGCTGGTTATTCACATGGATCACACCTGTTACCGATGCGATCAGAAAAAGGCCCGCGAGGAAGAACGGCACGCCAAATAGCGACATGCATCCGCCACCTTCACGAATTTCAATTGCGGCTGGAGATACCCACCGGAAGGGCGATGGCGGTTCCCTATTGTATTCGCTGGACTGCATTCCCGAACTCTGTGACCAGATCTTTTGGGATCTCTATCGGCAGAATGTATCCGATGGAATATTATTGCGTATCGCCTGGCTGGTGTCGTTCCGGCGTTTAGAGCCGAGGCGCAACTGGGGCATTGGTTCGGCCTTCGCCGGATTACTGCGGACAAGCCGGCTTGTGAGAAGTTAGTTCCCGACAGCTCTTTGAACGGTCCCGTTCAGACTGTGCCATACTCAATGTGCCCCGATCTTAGAGCCACGTCGTTTTCGTACGTGCCAGGCGCTCCTCTCTCCTCCCGGTAGAAATGAGCGGCATATATGCCTGGCGAGAGCCCGAACAAATCAGCATCCGGGCAGTACGGCGCTCTGTCTTTGGCCAAGGGTCGTCAGTCCCATCAATTGCAGAAGGCACTAAGAGTTACTGTGAGGAGTCGATCAACGGTGGGATTGCTTTTCATCTGTTGCGTCATGGCGATGTGCAGCCTGGTTCTGGTTAGTGCAATCGGCGCAACGGTCTACTATCTTCTGACTCGCTGGCTGCACCTATAGTCTGCCCGCTATGACGCGCTTTCAAGAGCGTCTTTGAGAAGAAGAAGAAGAAGAAGCTGATAGCACGTATTATCGGAACTCGTTTCTTGATGTTTCTTGAAGCCTGGTGCAGCCGCCAGAAGTAATTTTGGCTCGGCTGGGCACCTATGCTGGAACATCGCCGGAATCAGGTTGCTCTAACTTCACGTTCGCGAGGGCTGGCGCGATTTGCCGTCACCGCAGGAACGATCCGATAGTCCGAAAGGTAGACGAGATTGTGCAGATCGCTGGACGCGATCGCCCGGAGTATGGATAGCTGGGCCGCCGCATCCTCTTCGCTGAACACGTTTAGCGGCCAGTCTCGGACTGTCGTGCCTCGAAGGTGAGGGTGGTGGAAGCCGGCTCCAAAGTGGGCTTGGAGCACGATTGGTTCGATCCCCGCCGCCCGCTGTTCAGGCCAGCTCAAAGCCCAAGATGCGTTCAGTCCTCCATCCGGTGTGCGTCGTAATCCCGACTCGGTGAGCTGTCCGGTGTCGAGCAGTAAATTCATGTTCATTTCGTTCAAAACCTGGCGGGCGATCGGCGCCAGCAGTTGCACTGCTTTCTCGAAATGGGCTTCCTTATCCTTTCGACTTGCGGAGCCGCCGTGCGTCCCGTCCCGAAGATCTTCAAAATGGCGGATTAGGCTGGTGATGTATGCGGGTATCGTGCTTTGTGACATTACGCACCTCCTACTAACGATCAACTATGTGATGCGGCGGCAGCGAGCTGGTTGCCAAGTTCTGCTTCTGCCCGGAACCAGTCCTCGTCGGGTGAATCATTCGGGCAGCCGCGCTCCTCCCAATAGAAATAGGCTAGGCGGGCGATGGCTTCTTGATCCAACGCGGGATGTTCAATGCCGAGGTCAGTCGCCTCATCGTTTCTGTGATTACTCTCGCGTGCAGTGTGCATGTGTTCCTCTTGCGTCTTCACCATTCCTCCTTTGACCCTATCTCTCGTGTCACCCTATTTCGGAGCAACGCCGGTCGCCACGTCCAATTCCCCCTTGGCGAGCAAGTAGTTCAAATCGGCGCGCAACAGATCGGCCTGAGCAGAAGCTTCGCTTGCCTTCGCCCGCCAATCTTCAGAAGCCAAGCTGACTCCCACGATGTAGCGATCTCCGTCCAGTCGGCGGGTTTCGCGGGCCTGCTCCAGTGCGGCGCGAGCGGTGGTCGTCATTTCTTTCGCAAGTTCCAGGTTGCGGTAGCTCTTTTCCACCTGAAGCGTCACGCGGCGTTTCAGCCGCTGGACATTCTCTTCGGCCTGCGTAACTTGAGCCTCGCGTTCTCCTATGGCCGCCGAACGCTTCCCCCAGTCGAATACTTCCCAAGTCATCCGCAGGCCGACTGAGCCATTGTTGTGAACCAGGAACGGCACACCGTTCTGATACGTGTACTGCGCGAAGGCGCCGACATCGGGAATATAGTCGGCCTTCGCGATCCGGACACCTTGCCGCGCTTTCTCGGCAGCTTCCATGGCGGCCTGGATTTCGGGATTGTGATTCATCCCCAGATCCCGATACTCCGCCAGGGAGAGCAGCGGAGTCTCCGCCTCGGTCGAAATTGGCGCCAGTTCCAATTCCGTGTCGATGGGAAGTCCGGTCAGATCGTTTAAGTCGCCGGTCAAATCGGAAATCTGGTTCTCGAGCTTGCTGAGCTGGTACTTGCTCTGGAGCAGATTCGTTCTCTGCCTGAGAACCGCGACTTCCAGCAGGTTTCCCGTGGAAACGCCGTCGGTGTTTTCCTGCAAGCTCTGCTCGGCTGCGGAACTTTGAAGGGCCATTGCCTGCGATTCAAGCCGCCCGGCCAGAATTTCGATGTAGACTTGGCGCACTTGTAGTGCGACCTCATTCTCCGCTTTACGCAGGTCGGCCTGTGACGCTCTCACATCTGCCCGGGCAGCACGACGGGCTGCTCGAAGCTTGATCAACTGGGTCAGAGGCTGCTCGACCGTCGTGTTTGTGAGCAGTAGAGCGTGGTTTCCCTGATTAATGAGGACGGCTGATCCGGGCAGCAGGCCGATCCCGGGATACGCGCCCAAAGATCCGGCCGGAATCGTCAGGTTTTGCGTCCTCGCGACTCCGAACAGCGCCGCGTCTGTTTTGACTTGCGGCAGTTCGTCCGCACGTGTCCCCGCCGCGCGATATTGATTTCCGCGGACCTTCGCTCTGCCGATCCGAAGGTTGGAATTCTGCTTTAAGGCAAGATCGACGGCTTCGGTGAGTGTCAGCTTCCGCGGCTGCTGGGCGTGCAGACCGCCGGCGAAGCAGAGCGCTGCGATCACGATAACGGGCGCTGCGATTGCCGGAGCCAGTTTGGACGGCTCTCGCCCGCGCTCACTTCTCTTCTCGACAATAACGAACACCACGGGAACAACCAGAAGAACAAAGAACATCGAAAACACCAATCCGGAAGCAAGCACGCTGGCCAGCGGACTCCACAGACTTGAACGCGACAGAATCATGGGAGTGACGCCCACCGCCGCTGCCATGGTCGTCAAGAAAATGGGCCGCAGCCGCCGCTCGCCTGCTTCGAGCGCCGCCTCTTCCAACGTGCTGCCTGCGCGGCGCTTTTCGTTGATGTAATCAATCAGAATGATCGAGTTTCGGACTACGATACCCGACAAAGCGATGCACCCCATAAAGCTGGTGAAGCCGAAGGGATTTCTAGTCAACACTAGGCCCATCACCGCGCCGAACAGCGAAAGAGGAATAGCGGACATGACGACAAGCGGTTCGGAGATCGTCCGGAACTGAAACAGAAGTACCAGGAAGATGCACACTAAGCTGATTCCCAATGCGACCAGCATCTGTCCAAACGTGATGTTTTGCTCATAGATTTCCCCGCCATACTCGATGCGATACCCAGTTGGAAGTGCGATCGACTTTACCTTCGGATCGATCGCCTTGAGGATCTCGGACCCGTAATGCGCCGACGTGGCAAATGCACCAACGGTCAGAGTCCGGACGCCATTCCGGCGGACGATCCGGGTGATCTGCCACGCCGGCTTAAGTTCCGCCACCGCACGAAGCAGCACGCGCTGCCCTGTCAACGTCGAGGTAAGGTAGGCATTGCGAACATCGTCGAAGCTCCGCCTTTGATCGGCATCAAGTCGAAGCAGGACGTCCACCTGACGGTCGCCCTCCCAATAAGTTGTTACGGAAGAGCCGGAGAACGCACCCGAGAGTTGCTGCGCGATACTCGCATTCGTCAGTCCGAGGCGATTCGCCTCCTCCGCACGAACGTTCACGCCCACCATCCAGGAGTCGTCGTAGTAATCGTTGCGAACGTAGGTCGCGATTGGTACCTCGCGCAGGATCCCCTCCACCTGGCTGCCGAGTTTCTTCAGGACGGCGATATCGTCACCGGAAATGCGGACTTCGACCGGCGACTCAATCTGCGAGCCTTGTTGCAGTTCCTTCACCATGACCAGGGCTTCCGGAGCTAACTCGGGTAGTTCAGATCGAAGAGTCTTGATCAATGCCGGCGTCTCGTTGGCCGACCTGGTGATCACGATCAGTTGGCCATATCGCAAATCGGGCTCTTGCGGGCTCACGTTGTAATAGAAGCGCGGGAAACTCTGTCCTGCAAAGGTTGCCACGTGTTCTACAACCGTTTTTTTCGCCAGGAACGCCCGAATCCTTGTGGATGACGCTGTCGGTCTGTTCCAGGCGTGAAACCGGCGGCATCCACACATCGATGACAAACTGATTTCGCTCCGCTGACGGAAAGAACTGCTGTGGAACCGTCGTAAACAACAAGACTCCTGCCACAAACGCCGCGATTCCGGCTCCGACCGCGATCCATTTCCTACCCATCAGAAAAGTGATCGCGCGGTTATAGGCAGCTTGCATGAAGTCGAGAATGTCGAATTTTTTCTTGTGGCCGTCCGCCTCATCTCTATGCAATCCCTTCTTGATGAAAAAGCGGCACAGGAGCGGCGTGAGAAGCATCGCGACTGCAAACGAGCACGCCAATCCAATCGTCACGGCGAGGGGCAGCCCGCGAATGAACTCGCCAGGCGATCCGGATAGTGTGGTCAACGGCAGAAACGACGCGATGATCGTCAACGTAGCCGCGAGGACGGGCACGGCCATCTCGGTTGCGGATCTCCACGCCGCGTCCTCGCGCGAGACGCCATGATCGAGGAGTTCGACGTAGTTGTCGGCAATGACAATTGCATCGTCCACGAGAATTCCGAGCGACACGATGAGACCCGCGATCGAGACCTGATGCAGCGGAATCCCGGCGGCGTTCAGCATGCCCAGCGTTGCAGCGACGGTCACCGGAATAGCGGTTGCGGCGATTACCGCGACGCGAATCGGGAGCAGGATGATCGTCACGATGATTACGGACCCGATAGCGAGCAGGAACTCGCGTTCCAGATCCCGGATTCGGTCGCGAACGACAGACGGCTGATCGGCGATCAAATCGAGCTTGAGATCGGGCGGCAGAAGCGGCCGTACCTGGGCCAGCGCCGCGCTGATCTGCTCACCCAGATCGACAATGTTGCGTCCTTTTTGCATTTCCACGGAAAGCAATACGCTCGCCTCGCCATCGAACCGCGCAACGGCGTCGGGATCCTGGTACCGGCGTTCGACGTTGGCAAAATCTCCTATATAGACCGGCTGACCCGTGTTACTGGAAACATCCACGAGAATCTTCTTGATCTGTTCTTCTGTAACCAGGAGTCCATTCGTCTTTAGCGGAATGTCCTCGTCCGGCGTCAGAAGAGAGCCCGAATCCTCGATGATGTTGCGTTGCTGGAGCGCTCGCACAACCTGCGCTGGATTGGCAAAATATTGAGAGATACGCTGCAGGCTGCCGGTGATGCGAATCTGCTCTTTCTGCTCGCCATAGCGGCGCAGCTTGGCGACATTCGGAATCGAGCGCAACTCGTCTTCAATGCGCTTGACGTAATCTTTCAGCTCACGGTATCCATAGCGGCTCCCGTGGATGGCGACCAGCATCGCTACGGTGTCGCCAAAATCGGAATCCACGATTAGTCCGGCGACTCCTGGAGGAAACTCGCCTCCAGCGTGAGCCTCATTGAGGTCGTGGCGCAGTTTGGACCAGAATTCATCCGCATCGCTTACGCTGTCCTGCAACTCGACGTTTACAAAGAGAACTCCGGGGCGGCTGGTCGAATAGGTCTTCTCCTTGCGAACTTCGGCGAATTTAAAGAGATGATCCTCGACTTTTTTCGCAAGCTGGCTCTCGACCTGATCGGAGGTTGCGCCCGGATAGAGTGCCGCTACGATGCCGGTCCGAATGGTCACGCTGGGATCTTCCATTCGGGGCATGTGGAGAATCGCCTGAGTACCTACCAAGAGAAGCAAGAGAGTCAGCGTTAGCGTCACTGCGGGGAATTTGAGAGAAGCCTTGATCGGATTCACTGTTTTCCCTCTTTCGCGCTGACTACCGATCCTTCGCGCAAAAGTTGTTGGCCGGCGACCACGACTGAGTCGCTGTCCTTTATGCCATCGATGATTTGCACATCCCGATCCATGACCTCGCCCGTTGTCACTCGTCTCGCATACACCCGCCTCTCGTTCGGGAAGTAAACGAAGACCTGCGGCGCACCTTGCGGATCACGCACCAGCGCTTGACCCGGAAGCGTAAGGACATCACGGGTTTCATTACCCAGAATGTGGGCTTCGGCAATCATTCCCACCAGAAGACTGGCTTTTGGATTGGGGACCGTGATCCTTACCATATAGGTTCGCGTTTGCGTTTCCGCCGACACATTGACCAGCCGGACTTTCCCAGAAAAGCTGATGCTGGGCCGAGCCGATGCCGTTACGATTACTTGCTGGCCCTTGTGGACCAAACGAACATCGGTTTCCGGCACGCCGACCTGGATTTCTACCGGATCCAATTGAACGATCGTGAAGACTGTAGTTCCTGAACTCGCCATCGCCCCTTCCTCGATGCTTCGCTTCGACACAAAGCCGCTAATCGGAGCGATAAGGGTCGCATCGCTCAACCGCTTTCGCGCGATACGTTCTGCGGCCTCGGCTTGTTCGAGCGCGGCCTTTGCGGCGGCCTTGTCCTCCTGCTGCGCTCCCTCCTTTGCCTGGCTATACTGCTGCTGAGCGTTTGTGTATGCCGTCTCGTATTTCTTGAAATCGTTCGGCGTGAGACTCTTCTTGTCGTAAAGAGTCTTCATCCGGCGAAATTCATCTTCAGCCTGCGAGAAATTCGCCCGCGCCTGCTCGACGACTTCCGGGCGCGCGGACACCGCAGCCTTCTCGTTCTGAGCCCGAGCCAGCGCACTCTGTGCGACTGCGGCCTCCACCGCGAACTGGAAGTCCACCGGATCAATGACTGCGAGCACTTCTCCCGCCTTGACGAAATCACCCTCGCGAGGCCCAACGCGGATCACTTTGCCGGACACCAGGAATCCAACAGTTGTCGGCGCGGAGGGCGTTTCGACGGTTCCGCTCACAACGACTTCCGCAGGGATCTGAACGTGCTTCGGCGTCGCGATCCGGACGGCGATGGGATCTGGCTGGGCGCGATCCGCCGATGCGCTCTGCCGCCCGCAACCACCGAGGAAAAGCGCGACAGCGACGCCGGCTAAAAAATGACCGGGCTTTCCGTTCATAGTGTGGCCCTTCATGCTGTGGCTCCTAAATCCCCTCGCGAACGGTTCGCGCGCTCGCGATGGCGTCCCCCTGGGATCAACAATCCAGGCGGTCGATCCATGCCGCTGCCTTTGAGTCGGCAATTTGCTATTTCCTTGGTTTCTCCGGAATTCACACTTTTCCTCACTGGTTGACTAGCATGGAAGCTTCGGCGTGGGACATCTGCCCGGCAGCTTTGGATAGGCGCTTTCGCTCTCTGTTCCCAGTCTGCGCGCCCTCGCGCGCTAGGTCCGGCCATGGATTCAAAATGCAACGAAGCCTTTTCTTTAAGTTGAAAACTCGCCACTGTACCGTGCCAATCGGAACAGCCTGGGAGGATGCGATCTCGTGGTATTCCCACTCCTCTACGAACCGCAGCATGATCAGGTCCTGCTCGCGGGGGTCCAGTAGAAACATCCATTCCCGAAATTCAAAGGCAAGGCAGCCCGCGCCTGTCTGCGATGAGGCCGCTAACCTGTCATCCACGTTTGCCAGATTGACCGTTGGCACTTCACGCGTGAGCTTGGTCAAGTACTGGCCTACTGCGCGACGGGCGATTCTGAACAGCCAGGCTCGAAACAATCTCCGATCCCGGATCTGCCAGGCCTTTTGATAGACCTTGAGCATAACTTCCTGAGCCAGATCTTCGGCGATGACGGTTTCGTAGCCACGATTTCTAAAAAATGCCACCAATTGTGGTGAGAAAACCCGAAATAGTTCGGAGAATGAGTCTTCGGAAGGGTGGTCCAGGAACCGGTCGGCAACCTCGCACTCCCTCAAGTCAGTCATCGCGGATCAGCTTCCTTTTGCGTGGTGCATCCTGCTGTCATCGCTTGAGTAGTTGACTGGGGTAGCGTTTGCCGCCGCCCGCTCGATTTCTTCAATACTTGTCATGGCTATCTTGCTTTTCGTTGATGCGGCTTCGCTCCAACTCGCTGCGCAAGTTCTGTAGAAGATGTTTTGTGTATACGTCGCTGGCGACGAACTCGCCCCCGTGACTCATAATTTCCGACAGAGCTTTTTCGCCATTGCGGTCGATGGATGTCACCTCGATCAGTTCGACGATGCACTTGCGCGTATCCCCCACTACGTGAGCTTTCCGCCAGGTCGACCTGAATTCAGCAGCCCATTGGCCGACCAATTGACCCTGCAAAGACCACCTCTGCTCTTCCTGCGAGTTCGTCATGGTGATTCTCAGCACGACTCTCTCTCACTCCTGCGGTAAGCGCCGGGAACCGACCCAACGTTTTCCAGGCACCCGCAATAACTTGAGAATGCCGACACCGCAGCATCAGATTTGGTGGCGATGGCCTCGCGACTCCTTGAGGCCCGACTGTCCGTTATCACAACACTGAGACGAATTCGAGGAGCCGCCGCGTAAGCGTGGGGCAGTTGAGGAGCCAAAGGAGCATAAGCATTTTAGATGTCCGCATCTGCTTGCCCCAGCAGGTTTTAGGAGCCGATGTGTATGGCGCCCGATGCGCGCAGCCAGGATCCGGATGCCGGAGATTTGGCTCGTCTGCCAGAGGTCCGTCACCACAGCAGACGGCCGTAGGAATGTTCCGAATGGCCGATGATGTCGGCGCCGATCCTGGTGTATATTGTTGGGGGGTCGCGAAATTCTGACGAGCGTCGAGCCCGGGTACTGCGGCAAGTGTGAACTGTTCCGCCGCGGTTCAGAACCAAGTCTCAGATAATAGCCGCGCCTGGTCCTCTGATCGACGAAATGTTCGCTGCAGGACTGTGATGAGCGGAACGGGTGAAAAAGCGGCCGGAATGACGATAAGTAAGCGATACGAAGCGCTCCTGCGCGTTTCGCAAACGCTCCTCTCGATCCGCTCTTCAGAAGAGCTCTTCAGCATTCTCGCGCGAGAGTTGCGCTCCGTGGTGAACTTCTACGTCATGGGTGTCGGCATCTACGACGAGAAGGCGCATGAAATGAATACCACGTCGTACGGCGAGCCAGGGGTTCCCCTCCAAGCTCCAAAATTCGCGCCGGAAGAAACCTTCAGCTGGTGGGTGTACCAGCATCAAGAGCCCTTGATAATTCCCTCCCTGGATGCGGAAACGCGCTTCCCGGCGATCACCGCGATGCTGGGGAGCCGCGGGGTTCGTTCGGTATGCTCACTTCCTTTGACGACAGTACACCGGCGCCTCGGCGGCATCGCTTTTGGCAGCCTGGAGGCCGATGCCTACAGCACGGAGGAAGTCGGCTTCCTCTCGCTCGTCGCTAACCAAGTGGCGCTGGCCGTGGACGACGCAATGAACTTCGACACGTCGCAACATGCCACGGAGGCCTTACGAGCAAGCGAAGAGGGGTTTCGCCTGATCGTCGACAGCATTCCCGCGTTTGCATGGTATGCAGGGACGGATGGAAAGATCGAATATCTGAATCAGCCCATTCTGGATTTCACCGGGGTGCCACTGGAGGACCTGGTGGGATTTGGATGGGCCAACGTACTCCATCCTGAGGATGTTGAGAGAACGAAAAATGCGTGGTTGCATTCTATCGAGACCGGCGAGCCGTGCGATGTAGACCAACGTGTGCGGCGGTTCGATAATATCTATCGCTGGTTTCGAACCAATGCCCAGCCCTTAAGGGATCGCAGCGGTCGCGTGATTCGCTGGTATGGCGTTGCCACCGAGATTGAAGATCTGAAGCGCGCTGAGGAGCGACTTCGCGAGCGCGAACAGAATTTGCGCCTGGTCATCGATAGCATTCCAGGGCTGGTATGCACAATGAATGCGGCGGGCGAGGTGCAACGTCTGAACCGCCCGCTGCTGGAATATTTTGGCAAGACAACTGAGGAGTTGAAGAACTGGGCTACCAGCGACGTCGTTCATCCCGACGATCGCGCGCGCGTGATCGCCGCGTTTGCAAGTTCGATCGAAACCGGGCTTCCTTACGACATTGAGCACCGTTGCCGGCGGGCCGATGGCGTATACCTCTGGTTCCAGGTTCGCGCTCTACCGGTGCGGGACACGCAGGGTGACATCAAGAGCTGGTACGTCCTGCTTACCGATATTGACAAGCGCAAACAAGCCGAAGACCGCTTGCAGTTGCTCCTCGATGTCACCAATCAGGTTGTCTCAAATTTGCAGCTTCGCGATCTCCTGCGGGCCATTGCGGCAAGCGTCCGCCGCGTCATGCAATGCGATCTGGTGGGCGTCTTCCTTCCATTCGAGAGGATTACTGTTCGATGGAAGGGTCGCTTGGTGGGTATGTCTTCGGCACGGGTAAGTCTTGGATCGGCAATGCCTCGGACGTGCTTCAGTTGGGTCTGAAGGATGAACCGGCTATCCCCGAGGGCCTTAAGACCGGTTGCTTCGTGCCGCTTGTCAGCCGGAATCGCATTCTTGGCCTTTTAGGACTTGGCAGAAGGGAGGAGAACGCCTTCAGCCAGGATGACATCGCGTTCCTTACACAGGTAGCGACGCAGATAGCCATCAGCGTAGAGAATGCATTGGATTATGAGCAGATATCGGAGGCTCGGGATCGGCTGGCAGAACAAACGTTTTACCTGGAAAACGAAATCCGGCTTGAGCACAATTTCGAAGAGATCATTGGAAATAGTCAGCCGCTGAAAGCTGTGCTGGAGAGCGTTCGAATCGTTGCACCGGCGGATTCGACGGTCCTCATACAGGGCGAGACCGGTACTGGTAAAGAAGTGATTGCCCGCGCCATTCACAATCTGAGCCCTCGCAACGGTCATGCGTTTGTAAAGGTGAACTGCGCAGCGATTCCTCTCGGCCTTCTTGAAAGCGAATTATTTGGGCATGAGAAGGGATCATTCACCGGCGCCATAGCCGAGAGGATTGGACGATTCGAGCTGGCGCACAAGGGAACGCTCTTTCTGGATGAGGTGGGCGATATACCGCTCGAATTGCAACCCAAGCTTCTGAGAGTTCTGCAGGAGCAGGAATTTGAGCGCTTGGGCAGTACTCGAACGCAACGCGTCGATGTTCGGTTATTGGCGGCTACGAATACGAACCTCACTCAATTGGTCGCCGAAAAAAAGTTCCGGCGCGATCTTTACTATCGTTTGAACGTGTTTCCGATTGAGGTCCCTCCGCTGCGGGATCGCCGTGATGACATTCCGCTTCTGATTCACTACTTCGCCAATAAGTACGCTCGGCGCATGGGAAAACAAATCGAGAGTATTCCCAACGAAACGATGGAAGCCCTCACGCGCTATACCTGGCCGGGCAACATCCGGGAACTGCAGAACCTTATGGAACGCGCCGCTCTGCTATCCACGGGTCCATCGCTGCGAGTACCGTTGGCTGAAATTCTGAATGACCCAGGCTTCGGCGGGGGCAATGCATTAGAGCAAGCCGAGCGAGAACAGATTCTGCGAGCGCTCCGCGAAAGCAATTGGGTTGTCGGAGGCGCTCGAGGAGCGGCAGCACGCCTGGGCCTCAAGAGGACGTCGTTGGCATACAAGATGGATAAATTGGGGATCTCGCGGCCTCCCCAGTGAAACCGTTCCGAATCTCCTGGATGACGGCGTCTCCGATAGCTTACTTTTCCAAATTCAGGAGTTGCCACCGGCGGTTGACTGCCGCACGACCCACGGCGATCCCTTGTTTCCGACATGCAACAATGAGCGCATATCACATGAAACCATGGATCTCTCTAATCGGCTTAGTGGTCGCCGCTTCGTTCCTCCACGGGCAAAGTAATGCTGTTGCAAAGCGGCCCTTCAGTGTGATCGAAGCCAGCATCCCGCAGATGCAGGCGGCCATGCAACAAGGGCGCCTCACGTCGCGGCAATTGGTGACGCAATACCTCACGCGGATTGCGATTTACGAGGATAAACTCCACGCCGC
>Ga0163162_10002498_pt1 | contig 17380 bp, 15 predicted proteins | sample S55metaG_FD_115310 | JGI IMG/M metagenome (GOLD analysis project Ga0163162, IMG submission 115310) | Switchgrass rhizosphere microbial communities from Kellogg Biological Station, Michigan, USA - S5-5 metaG | ecosystem: Host-associated > Plants > Roots > Rhizosphere > Soil | place: USA...
CAGCATGGAAGTACCGATTCCGTTGCCGGGCAATATCCAGGTGTTGACTTCACTCAGCATCGGCATCGCCGTGTACCCCGACCATGGGACCACACCGGGTGCTTTGCTTAACGCCGCCGACGCAGCCATGTACCAAGCCAAGCGCCTTTCCCGAGGCGCACAGCACACGGCAGGGGCGGAGCACCCTGTCGCCGATGTTCAAACCAGGAGCTAATTTTTGTGTTCTCACTGACCCGGCGTTCCCTGCGATTTTTCACCTTCACCTTATTGATGGCTTTGCTGGCATTGAGCGGTTGCCAGACGGCGCCGCAAAAAGGCCTGACCCCGGCGCAGGTCGCTGTGCTCAAGCAGCAAGGTTTCGAATTGACCGACGAGGGCTGGGCCTTTGGCCTGTCCGGCAAAGTGCTGTTTGGCAGTGACGACGACAGCCTCAACCCTGCCAGTACCGACATCGTCGAGCGTATCGGCAAGGCGTTGCTGGGTGTTGGAATAGAGCGAGTGCGGGTCGACGGCCACACCGATACGTCAGGTAAAGAGTCTTACAACGAACAGCTCTCACTGCGCCGCGCAAAAAGCGTCGGCAAGGTGCTAACCGTTGTCGGGATGAAAGAGCAAAACATTCAGCTGCGCGGCCTCGGCAGCAGCGAACCGGTTACTTCCAACAACACGCCGGCCGGCCGTACCGAGAACCGCCGGGTGTCGATCGTGGTGAGCGCCGACTAATCGGCGAACAGGGTCTCCCGACTTTCACCCATCAACAGACCTTGATTCTGCTCAGTGACGGCACGGATGTAATCCCACAACAGGGTGATCCGCTTGAGCTTGCGCAGGTCTTCGCGGCAGTACATCCAGAATTTCAAGGAACTCAGGTTAACCCAATGAATACAGGGGCTAACCGCTATGAGCATCCTTGAAGTTCGATCTGCTGTTACAAACACCGTTACAAACCTCGCTGTTCCCGTGAAGCCGACAACCAGACTCGCCAAGCCGTATCACTTCAGGCGTAACGGGATTTACTACATGCGTCTCAGGGCCACGGGCAGCACCACTGAGTTCGCTTCAGTTTCCCTCAAGACGAGCAACAGGCGGGACGCTTTGGACGCTTCAGAACAGCTTGCGGGGTTCGTCAGGGCGTTCCATTTGGATAACGCTGATGCTTCGTGGAGCAAGCTGAAAGAACATTTCCGTGTTGTCTCGGTGGAGCTGTTTGCGTCTGGACGTGATGGCGACATTACGCAGGGGTGGGGCGGATTGCATGATGGCTACTCGGGTTCTGTAGGTAGCTCTTCGCAAACCCTGAAGTCAGTAGCGGACGTTCCGGTATCGATATCTGTATTGGCCCCAGCGATGACCTTTGAAATTCTCTCGGGCCTCTACTTGGCTGACCGTGCACAGGACCAGAAGGCATCGACCCTGAAGGAAACCAAGATTTGCCACGGGACCATCTCTGCGGCTCTCGGTGAACTGGACATGCGGACGCACTCGCGGGCTGACCTCGTGGCTCTGCGTGATCGTCTTTCGAATGGCCGCATGCCTTCAACGGTCAATAAGCTGCTCATTAAGCTGTCAGCGGTCCTCGCTTGGTCAGTTGAAAATGGTCACATACCCAAGTCTTACGACAAGAAGCTGAAGCTCACAAAGGGCATTGAGTCGAGTCGAAAGGCGTTCACTCAGGATCAGGTAGGCAAGCTGGTGGCTTACTCCAATACGCTGCCTGAGACCTCCTGGAAGCGTTGGCTGCTAAGCCTGGGAGCTATCACTGGTGGGCGTCTCAATGAAATCTCACAGTTGACGGTTGGTGATGTGCAGACCCTCGCATCAGGCATCACGACCATTCACATCAATGAAGCAGGCGAAGGGAAGTCAATCAAGAACAAGCGTAGTGAACGATTGGTGCCGTTGACTGACGGTGCCTATGGGTTCGACCTTGCAGCGTTCTTACGGTACGTCGAAGCGTGCAGGCTCAGTGGGTCGGATTCATTAGCCCAGATTGGCTACAAGACAGCGGGGGAGTGGGCGAACCAACAAGCAATCCCTGCGGCCCTTGGTGATTCATTCGGTCCCGGCTTGGTGTTCCATTCCATGCGACACTCGCTGGCGTCTTTGATGCAAGCCAAGGGCGTTCCTACGGCTTACGCACAAGCCGTGATGGGGCATGCGTCGGGCACGATCACTTTTGATGTCTACGGTTCAGGGGTGCCCGTTGGGACCATCGCGGAGATGCTTACGGAATTGTTCGTTGGCGTTAATCAGTGATGGTTTGCTGAGGACTACTCTTACGCCTCCGTACCTGTAGACCTCCGGCCTGACACAGGATGCCCTCACCAACAGGGCATCCCGTGCATCCGCATCGATGACAGTCGTGAAAGCCAGAACCTTAAGAATGCCAGCAGTCGACGCATGCTGCCCTTGCACCATGCCTTGATCGAACTTGGGTTGTTGCCCCACGTCGAGTCAGTCAGAACCACAGGAGCAAATCGCCTGTTTCCTGAACTGGAAACGGTTCGAGGGAAGCAGGGCCATGCCCCGTCGAAGTGGTTCGGTCGCTACAAGACGAAGAAGGGCATCACTGACCCGAGAAAAACTTTCCACAGTTTTCGGCACACGCTCATCGACGATCTACGTGATGCAGGGGTGCAGGACTCGCTCATCAAGCGAATAGCGGGGCACGAGGACGGCGCCGTGACCTTCAGCATCTACGGCAGTCGCTCTCCGTTGAAGGCGATGGCGGAAGCCATGTCTCAGATCACATTGTAAGTCTGGCTGCCAAAAATAAGTCGAACACTTAGGCAATAAGTCGAACACTTAGACAATAACTCGAACACTTAGGCAATAACTCGACAACTAACACCAAGTAAATTAAACACTAAAACCAATAAATCGAACTGCAACAGCGATAAATCGCAAAATAACGCCAGTAAATCGCACACCAAAGCCAATAAATCGCACATTAAGCAAAAATAAAAAAATCCAACTAAAAATCATAACCAAAGTATGTTTTCGATTGACAGACTTTAAGACCAACGAGATCATCACCGGACATGCAATCTACACCACAATGGATCCAATCATGAGCGAGCAAATATTTGCATTAATCAACAAAGCCACAGGTGCACTTGTTGGCCTCACCAATAGTAGTATTGACACATCAAGTCTGGACTCTTTGCCGTTAGACGAGGAATGCATTCATTTCTTGGAGGCGTTACAGGCCTATACACCCAAGCATATTTTTACAGTGGATGATATCAAGTGGTATTACCACATTCATGATACGCGCACCGCTTTTGGGTGGGATTTACTGCCTACAGCGGATATCAATATCAACAACATTCTTTCATCAAAACTGAAATTTTATACATGGTTACCAGCAGATGAAGAAATGAAAGTATAAGCCTCCAACTGCAGCCTTTTCCGAGCAGCGTGGGGAAAAGCATATACGTTGGGCACCACTCTCTAACTCAGCACACTACTAACGCCGACAAAGACGATTCACGATTCGACGATCCGACGATTGAAAAAATGCTCGCGCGAACGAGTGATTGCGCAAGCAAGCACCCACTCTCATAAGTCAGCAAGTCAGTAATTCATCGCAGCATCAATCAACATGCAACGATAACTAATCTTGGTTATATCGGCGCACCAACTCATCCAAAAACTTTAATGGGTGCTTTACAGAATATGAATACTACAAATCCGCACGAGAACACTGATTGTGCTCCAGAAAAACTAGCAGCAATTCTTAAAGCGTTCCACTCACCTTACTGTGGAATCGCTACGGAGGACAAATTTCACACCCCCCCGTATATGTACTTCCTCATGACCACTGAAATGGAAATCACCGGATTCACCTATGAGCCTTCTCTTCTCGTGGGACAGAACTGCGTAGCTGCGAGCGAAGCCGAGTGTGATTTCATTGTACAATTCCAGATCAACTGGCCGGACTCCAACCCACATTACTGGCAGCTTGAGACTTATCGGGCATATCACAAAGCCCGGCAAGCCCTTTTTGAGATCAAGCAAAGTCCAAAGAGAAAGCGTCGCGAGCATATGGCTAAGATTGAACGACTGAGAAACTTGACCTAACCGCCCAGACTCACCGCCAGACCAAGTAAATCTTATATACGCACATTCTGAAAAAACTGTCTAAGACACCCTTCGACAACAATTATTACCCCCTCTCACTTCAAGCACAAGCACGAAGTCTTCGTGAGAGCCTGACAGGTATTACCCTATGAAAAATAAAACACCATTCCCCACAGAAAACCACAAAGACCACTTTGTCTATGACAACTTGCCATTCATCAACCCTGAACATGGCGAACTCCGTCCTATTCAGTGGGCTACAGTAATTGACACTAGCCTAATTGAACCCAACAATTTCGATCCCGATGACTTTTACACTCGCCCGTCATATTACCTGCAGATCACACCCAACGGGGAGGTAAGGGGTGTAACACATGATTACGATGAGCATGAAGAGTATTTTTCAGTAACTGTGGCTCATTCCGACATTGTATTTCTTAAACTATTTATCAATCAATACCCTCACCTTACGCCCACGCTATCATCCCTACTTTGCTATCGTAAAGACCGGACATCCAAATTGAGGGAGAAGTATTCTAATGAAGATACTCTCAAAAAGTAATTCATTCATCCTACACCAACTATCAGCAAACTTTCGTTAACCGCTAACCCTAGCCTCAACCGGTAGCTGAGCCCAGACAACTTACTTACTATTGCTTCCAAGCGGCAAGTTTCATCAATGACTGCCAGAGCACTGTAGAGACTTCACATACTTACAACCAGAGACTCAAAGCTCTGGCAGTGCATTGTGCCGCCCTGGAATCAGTTAAACCAGTTAATATCTAATCACTTCAAAGCCGAAATGTTTATGAAAGCCATACACGCATTAATTGCACCGCCAGGAGCAGGAAAAACTTCATGGCTGATTAAGCAACTTGCCCTGCTAAACGATCAACGCTCTGTACTTGCATTCCCTACAAAGATTCTTGCATCGGAAGTGAAAAGGCGATTACAGAGCATGAATATAGAGTTCAACTCAATCAATAGCGACACAGTAGTGGGATCAGTCACTGAATGCCTAGAGGAAAACCTGGTCAATCAAAATAATACTATCATCATTTGCACCCACGAATCCCTCAGACTCATTAATCCAAGCGCATTACAAGGGTGGCACCTATATATTGATGAAGTTCCGGTTACTTGGGATTGCACTACCTGCAGCTTCAGCAACTTGTCGTATCACAAGGTATTTGACACTATCATCGACACTGTCAGGGTAGATGGCAAAGGCAGGGTCAAAGCAAAAGACAATCGTAAGCTATTGATTGAAGAGCTGGCGAATGGAGTGGACTCAACCCTATCCGCTGAGACGCGCAGCGTACTCACTGCTGTACTAGACGATCGATATGTCGTTGAGGTTGACGAGCTTGATGCGAAGCAAAACCGGACCATGAGGATTATTGGAATCAAGCACTACATCCCAGTGTTCGAGGCAGCAGATGCCACTGTAATAATGGGTGCTGAAATTGAGAAAACTCTGCTCGGTGTGATCTTGAAAGGTGCTGGCTGGTCTATTACGCCTATCGCGGTGGAACTGGACTTCGTTGGATATGGCAACAAAGTGGTGATTCACCCGTTCTTTATGAACAAGAGTTACTCAAAGGGTGCAGCCCTCATGAAAGCCGGGAAAAACAACCAAGACTATCAGGAGGGTTGCTTGCTCGATGATTGGCTGAAGGTCGATGTTTTCCGATTGATCGGGAACAAAAAAGCAATACTCGTAGCACATACTTGGTGCAAGCCTGAACTCCCGCTACCTCAAGATAGCGACTTCAGCAACATCAGGTTCATTCCGATTGACAGTCGAGGAATCAACGACTACGACGACTACAACATCGCGATCTGTCTACAGCATGGAAATATAACTCCTATAGAGAGCAGAAGCCTCTATACCCTCGCGTGCTTGCTCTCCATTGCGAGCAGTATTCTGCCTAACCAGATCATGGATGCGATTAAGTACGAAAGATTTTACGAATCAACACTGCAATCTGTTTGCAGGACAGCCCTACGTTCAAAATCAAACACTGGTACGATCTTGTTATTCGTTCAAGATCTCGATGTTGCCAACTTCCTCGTAGAGAAGATTGGCAATTGCACCATAGACTGCACACACTCTGAAGTTTATGTTCCATCGACCTCCACGGCAAAAGCCCTTAGGAACACTCTGAAGCAGAAGTCCATTGAACTATGGGAGCAAGGGGATAACACCAGAACCATAGCAGATAAAATTGGCAAGACGGAGAAGACGATCAAAGAATGGCTAAAACCTTACCATCAGTTACAACCGACCGAATAGTGGAAATTTTTCCTTAAAGAATCTTTAAGAGATTTTTTCCTCAGGAAGATAATGGTACAGCCCCTTCACTCGTCAACCAAACCAGATCAAACCAATCAACATAAAGCGGGGTGACTATATCGCCCCCGCCACCAACGTCTAAAGAATTATATCTGGTAACGTTGCGTCATAGATGTGATGAGCAGTAAACCTGCGTGGTTTACAGGACCATTGCTGGGCTTTTACCTCCTTGCCTTGAGCTTAAACTTGGAAGCGATTGCAGACGAATGCGGGTTTGTCAGGACGCTATGGCCCGACACTATCTCGATTCGATGTTGGAGTTTATTTTCGATTAACAGGACGGCGGCCAAGACCCGCGCCACAAAGGAGCTATATGACACAAGTTTCGATTCCATGCGTTGCACATTTCCCTTTGGAGGGGCGGCCATCCAAGGTTGACCCTAGTCAACTGACTAATGCAGTTCACCTACTCCCAGAAAACTACTTGGACGACGAGCATCATGGCTCAATTTACTGTCCCGGCTGTGGAGTCATGTGCAGCCGAATACCACGCAAGAAAGCCAGGCGAACAGATAACGTACACGCATTCTATGCCCACATTCGCGGATTTGACGATATTAGTTGTCCGCACCGAAAAACTGGTGGCAGAGCAAGTGTAGACGGTATCGCCAAAAAGAAAAAAGCTATCAACCTCGTTACTTTTGCGGATTGGAAACGCCTGGAAGATGACGAAGCCGAAAATGAGGAAGATGGGCAAGTCTCGAAGTCCAAGCGCCTCGTTCAAGGTAGGACTGCTGGCAATGGGCGAGGCGTCAAACACGAGTTTGACGCAAGTGAAAGCGTGCTCAACGCGGGTAAGTTTCGCACTGTTCGAAGGCTCGTAATGCACGCTAAACGGGATCTCGACACATACGTACAATTTACCGATCAGGAGGCGACACGCCTAGGTGACTTGATCGTATGGATTGAAAAGGTTCAAAAGGACAGCCTCCGATATATAGGGAAGAGTTTTCTTTTTTTCGGTCAGCCGACCTCAATTGTTAAAGGAACGCATCAAGTTTTCTTCAATTTCAAGGAACATGGGCATGATTTAGTCGGGTACTGCGACCCTCGTGTATTTGAGAGGCGGGGCTGGAAAACCTCAGAGTGTGGCCGCTATTATATTTTTTATGGGCTGCTCGAAGGCCACGAATCATGCTCACACGTTCGAATTTTGGACTCGGGACAAATTGATCGGTTTTCCTTGTCGCATGCTCTGCTCAATTCATTGTGTTGAGTTTCCTTTCCCGAAGTATTCCTGCACCGTCAGGATGACGCTCAGGTCAGGTATTTCTTGATCATTGCACGCCCGAATTTTCAAAACAAAACACCTCGCCACAGGGGTGAATTCAAGCTTGTCCTTGACGGTGAATATTAGTGGAGTTTGTCAGCCTTACGATCCGACGATCACCGTCATCTTCAAGTTGGCCACTGCATTGAAATGCCAGCCATCAGTACTCATCGCTGAAGTGGAGGCCCTTGTGCACCACGCCTAATCAAGGTGCTGTCCCACGAAGTGAACCTGCCACTTGAGGATGTAGCTACCCTTCGGCGGCCTTAAAGAAAACTGGTCAAAAACTAGCCAATATCTATTCCCTTACAGGCGTCGGTCACACCCCCTACACCACCTAGCCCTCGCCAAGCCCCTGTTTCCGGGGCCTACGCCACAGCCAGGTCAAGCCAAGTCCTCTCGACACGCAGTTTTCCCGCCGTAGCGGCAGATTTCCCCACACCAGCCTAAGTACAGCACCAGGAATTACCAGACCTGCGCTACACCGGGGGCGGCATCGCCGGATCGGCTAGAACGCGGTCTAGGGTCAGGCTACCCCACAGCGGCCTGCACATCGGTTGCACAGTCAGCTGCACACACCCTTTCCAGTGCCCCTGCATCGAGCTGGAGCAGGCCAACAACCCCAAACAACTGGTTGTAACATTTCGTTGTCGAGCGTCAGCAATATGTTAAGGTGGATTCACACCAGATCAGCAGGGGCGAACAATGAAAAAGGTCGTGGCATATGCAAGGGTTTCAACAGACGATCAGTGCTTGTCCGTCGCTGGTCAGTTCGCTGCCATCAAGATCGCCGCTGAGGCCAATGGCTGGCACATTGCTGCTGAGTTCACCGACCAAGGGGTGTCAGGCAGCATTGACCCGATGGAGCGCCCACAGTGCCGCCTTGCTCTTGCGATGGCGAAAGATTTGGATTGCCCGGTAGTGGTTCACCGTCTCGACCGTCTTGGCCGTGACCATGCTCACTTCGCTGTTCTCCAGAAGAAATACGCCATCATCGAAGCCGAGGACGTACACGGCAGTAGTCTGGTACGCAACATCAAGAGTCTTCTCGCTGAGGAAGAACTAATCAAGATTCGCCAACGCACCAAGGATGGTCTAGCAGAACTGAAAAACCTCGCAGTCAAGGGTAATGTCGAAGCCCAAGAGAAGATCGCGCGTCGTGATGCTGGTCGTGCAAAGGCTTGGGCTGTAGGTAATGGCGCCGCCCTAGAAGCTAAGAAACTCAATGCTGACAATCGGGCTGATGCAATCGCTCATCACATCAAGGCGTGCTTGTACGATGGCTGTACATCCTTTGTTGCCATTGCTCAGTGCCTCAACTCTAAGGGCGTGACAACAGCTAGAGGAAGCGCATTCCAGCCCATGACCGTCTCCCGCCTAATGACTCGGCTTGACCTGTCATTCTGTGTCAAAAGCTGATATCCGCCGTAAACCCTTAGGGCTCAATGTAAGCGACGTTCTAAGAACACTTAAAACACCCATCGATATTTTAAACTGGCGCCTGTGGTGCCTTATGGCTAGCCGCAGGGGGGTTAGGGTAAGCCCTCCATAGTGCTAGTTTTTCAGCAATCTCCATATATCTCCTACCGATATTCCGCCACAGATTCACAGGCAATATTCGACCAAGGGCTAATGTCGGTTTTGAAAATTTGGGTATCAGCGGATTTTAAAGAGTGGCTTACGACCGACAGAGAGCGGCCAGAAAGCTGCCAGACGTACTTAGGTTGTTCTCACCGTGCTGCGAGCACTTATTATTGTCTTCGGGACATCAGTGCATCATCTAAGTCTTTCGCGAGACTATCAGCATGGATACCCAGGACGGACCACAGCGCCATACAGCGAACTCGTACAACAATGGCGTGAGTTTCTTCGGACTCCCCCTCGTGCAGATACGCGATATCGCGATTCTTGAATACACTGGAGGTCGTAGGCTCGGTGTCCTTGAAGAACTTTGCGAGGAGGCTATCAAGCCGCTTTGGTTCGTAACGGTGTCCGATCGCGTTGCGGAGGGCGTTCAACGATTTAATTGCCTTCCATAAATCAGAATCAGCGGCCGACCCAACAATTGCCTGGGCAAGTTTTGCTGCAGTACCGAAGCTGAATATGTCGTTTTCGTCGTAGGGGCGGACATAGCTGGCCACCCCGGCAGAAATGACATCGTGCAGCCTTTCTTCGACCATCATGTGACCGCGAAGTACAGCCGTCAAAAGATCGGCCGGGCGATCAAAGGCCCTATGGAATAGACTAACTTTCTCTTCAATGTCCTTTGCGAATAGCTCTCTTGCCATAGATCCCTCAGGTTTGTGCATTGTCAGCTATATCAGGAAACTGCAGCGTAACAACAATTCGTCCCCCAGCATTATTGAACGCTCGTGGCTGGCAGATTGTAGCGTGTCCGAGGTATCCGTTATGGGGCGAAATCGACTCATTTCCACCGGCAGCACAGCCCAAAGCTGCCTTTGGCCTAGAGCAGACATCGGCCGTGGCTGTTGATTTTCTCGGATTTCGTACAAAGCCTAGCTATGGCAGTTGAGATCAAATAGCCATCAAAGGCATCATAGCCCGTAGAAATACATGCAAGGCGGGTCATAGAACACCGTAGCGCCATCCGTAAGGATGAAGCAGGCTTACCCTCTTGTACAAAAAACATGCGACGAGCCCAAGGCAAGGAACCAGTATGAGCATCGATCAAGCTATTATCATTGATAAATTAAAAAAAGATATTGCCTCTGGTGATTTAGTAGTCGTAATAGGAACTGGAGTAAGCATTGCTCTCACAAACAATAAGCGCCCAACTCTATCTTGGCAGGGACTGATTGCCGATGGATTAAAGCATGCACTTCAAAAGGGTAAAATTACTCCTCCGCAAAGCGAAAACTGGCGGGGGTTGCTATATACAGAAGATATCGACGACATGCTTGGGGCCGCAGACTATGTAGGTAGAAAACTTGGAGCCCCGCGTGGCGACTTGTACTCACGCTGGCTCGACTCTGCCCTCAGTGATGATCGCACTGAAAACCCAGACTTAGAGGATGCACTCCGGCAGATAAAGCAGAGCGGAACTCCAATTTGCACCCTGAACTACGACTGCCTGCTAGAACAAGTAACTAGTCTGCCATCAATCGATCTATCCGATCTTCGAAAATCCACTGAATGGGTAAGGAGAGAGGCAGCAGGGATATTCCACCTACATGGACAATGGAGAAATCCTGAATCTTGCGTGCTGGGAATTAAGGACTATGCAGACGCAGTTGCTAATGAGCCCCGAGACCTTATTCAGAAAAACTTGAGCACATTCAATCGGCTACTGTTCATTGGTTGTGGCGACACATTTAGCGACCCGAATTTTTCTGCATTAATTGCGTGGCTTAAGCTCCACATGCGCTCCTCAGCCCCGCAACATTATGCATTAGTAGTTGATACTCAATATGAAACGAGACATGCCGACGAAAACTGGCATGGTTTTGTAGAGCCCTTGAGTTACGGCGCTAACCACAAAGACCTTCCAGACTTCATTAAATCGTTATTCGACAATCCTCAACACAGCCTCACTAAACAGTCACAGTCACCTAGCCGCTCAACATTATCCCATGAGACTGTGATTGAAGAGTACAAGCAATTTTTAATAAAAGATTGTGGGCAAATGACCATTGAAGGTGTTAGGGCCGATATGGATACAGCCCAACGCCGATTCGACTTGGAAAAACTGTTTGTTCCACTGCAATTAGAAGCATGTTCACCAGATATCCCGGCAAGTGACCCAGATAGAAATGAGAAACTTAAAGTCTGGATGAGTGAAAACACCGAACCATGCCCATTCGGCGATGTCTTTGAAAAAACGAGAGGCCTAGCGCTTTTGGCCTTACCAGGCGGAGGAAAAACCCTCCTACTGAAACGCTTAGCAGTTGCCTACGCGAGCCCTTCACGTCGAGCAAATAGCCAGGATAACTTACCCGATATCGACATAATCCCGATATTAATTAGGTGCCGCGAATGGCGCGACCACATCCAATTACCTATTTTAACTCTATTCAAGAAACTTAGCGACATTACTGGTCAACCAGGCCTGTCAAAGTTCTCTAGCGCGATAGTTCCAAAATTAAAAAGTGGAAACGTGCTATTACTAATTGACGGCTTGGACGAAATTCACGTCAATTCCGATCGAGAGATATTTGTTGATAACTTACAAAAATTCTTAAGCGAGTTCCAAAAAATCCGAGTCGTTATCACAAGCAGGGAAGCCGGTTTCAACCTAGTCGCTGCCAAAATAGCTGGCTTCTGCGAACGATGGCGGGTAGCTCCACTAAATCATGACGCGATAAGCACTCTATCTTTACATTGGCACAAGCTAATGGCACCGGGATCGAAGGAGGCGGAAGATGACGCATTGGAATTGGCAAACCACCTGCATCAGAATCCATCACTACGCAGGCTTGCTGAGAATCCATTGCTGCTCACCATGCTACTCGTGGTCAAGCATGGCGCCGGCAGGCTTCCTCCTAACAGAGTGAGTCTGTACGGACGAGCAGTTGATGTCCTACTCGACACATGGAATATTAAAGGCCATGAACCTCTGAATGTATGGGAGGCCGTACCACAATTAGCTTATATTGCATTAGACTTAATGCAAAGAGGAGCCCAAACAGCGACTGAAAAAGAGCTCCTGACCATATTAGATAGAGCACGCTCTACCGTACCTTTGATCGCAAGATATGCGAAGGACACACCCTACGAATTCTTGAAAAGGGTAGAGCTTAGATCAAGTCTGCTACTAGAAGCCGGGCACCAAGTGGAGAATGGGCTAACTGTACCGTTCTATCAGTTTAGACATTTGACATTCCAAGAATACCTGTCCTCCGTAGCACTTGCGGACGGTCACTACGACAACTACAGCCCTCGCAACCCTGTCATTAAGCCTATCGCCAAAAAAATAATTAGCGACGAATGGAAGGAAGTAATCCCCATGGTTGCGGTTCTCGCAGGAAAGAGAGCCAGTCCGATCGCAGCAGCATTAATTACAAAGGCGAAACAAGTATACAAAAAAGCATTAGAAAACAAGAGCTTTCCGGGATCTAAAGAGTGGGGTGATTTTCCTTGGACGATACCCGCCCCTATTGCGCGACTGCTTCAGATTTTTATAGAGGAAGCCCAGATTGAGACTCAGGAACTTAGCGAAGCAATGCCTATAATTGCGTATTTTGCAAAAGGCTGCGGCTCTTCTTATGATTGGCGTGCACTCGCTCGTGGTCCATATGCTACTGATTTTCTCGACGCTGTCTGGACGACTTATGAACCTATGACCTGGGATGACGAAATTTGGATCAAAAATACTTTCGCTAATTTTTCGGGGTATATGGTCTCGAGTGAACACTTTAACAGTGCAAAATTTCTCGATGACACGATAGAAGGTCTCTCGGAAAGTGAACCTCGAGTACTATGCTGCACGTTAATTACCTACTTGAGCTCCCTTTGGCATGACAGCCCCCGCCGGAATAAGGATACACCAGAAGAAATATTTAAAGCTGCAGAGGGGTTAGTGCACCACCAGTCTCCTGCAGTCGCATATGCTGCTACATGGTGCTGGTCCCTAATATGCAGCAACCAAACAAGCCGAATTCCTAGTCCGAAGTCGCTAGACGCGGTGCTCCAAAATTACCTAACCGCCCCTCCGAATATAGCGGGGCTAGCTGCCTTCTCGCTTTCCGTCGTTGGGGGTCTTGAACGTTCATATTGGACGCCATCAATCTCACAGAAAGATATAATAAAACTACGCGCCCAGATATCGGATGAATCTTCTGAAGATCCACACAAGCGAGACAAAGCAGCCTTGGCCGTACTTAGTTTTCATTCGCGCGAGATCATAGATGATTGTTCGCTTATTGAGCTTTTGTTGGACGTTCGCTCCCGGAATGTGGACGTCGATAACAGGATTGATGACATGCTTCGTCAGCTTGGCGAGCTTGGCATAGCATCTCTAGCCAAAGCGAAGGCTAGCGATGAAGTGAGAACTCGTGCACGACAAAACAAAATCAGACAGTCTAAAAAACGTATAACAACCCCCAAGTTGAAGGCGCGTTAAGCTCTATACGAAATACTAGAAAACCAAGAGCCACCTCTCGGGAGCTGAGATTTTGTAGGTTCCCCATCCATCTACGGAGGAATTCTGTAATGGCAAAGCGTTTTGAATTCCTGCTGGATGGGGCATAGGATGTGGTCGCCGATCCTTTCGCTGAAGGTAGGCCACATCTCAGTGATCGAATTAGGCTGGAGGATGTACGTTTGGTCCTCTGCTCTGGTGCGGTTTGGCGCGACATGCCAGAGCGCCTCGGGCCTTGGTTAACTATTTATCAGTGGTTTCGAGATTGGCGACCCCACGGGACCTCCAATCAGATGCTCAAACGGTTGCACATCAGGCTTAACAACCAAGGGCTGATCAGCTGGTCCGTCTAACACACGCGACTACACCGCGTCAGATAGCACTTCATGACACACAGCTGGATTACGGATCTCGAACGGCTAGCTTTGTGGATTACATCCCGGTTAAAACTGGCTAATTTGGGTCGTACACTGACGGTCATGATTGCTGAATTTGCTGGTCAAGTCCGATGAAAATCAAGTCAGCGGCGAGATGATCTATGCTTCCCGCACCATCACTCAAGGACGATAGCCATGTCAGATAATCGAGAAGCCAGCATCGCCACGGCGGACGCTCTGACATTGCTCCTGCATAACCAGCACGCCATAGGTGCTGCTATAGAAGAGATCACCAAGTGGCTCTCAGAGAATGGAGTCGGGAATGTTGCATCTAACGCAACAGCTGCCATGGAAACGCTGGACAACAACGCTAAAGGCATCACAGACGCCATTATGCGGCTACGCCAGTCATAAGTATCATCACCCCCCACATTCCTTTACATCGAGGCCGACGACTCACTCTCCGGTTGATGCTACGTCTGGAGAATCGCTAGAAGAATCACGGGGCCAGACGGCATATCCCCAACCCAGCACATGCGTTTGTCCGCAATTCCAACAATCTTTCAGCGCCCCATGCTTAATGGTTTCCATGGTGAAACGCTCGCCGCATTTCTTGCAGGCAACCGATTTGAACCCGAGCCGGTCTGCTGTGAAACGCTCATCGTTGATCTTCGTAATGTTGTGTTTCGCACGGCAAGATTCGTTGTAGCACTCCACAACGGCTCCTTCCTCAATCTGTGAAATGCTTACATACATCTTCGACTTGCAGAGCGTGCATGGTGCAACTGCTATTGAGTTCATCGACATCACGACGCTGGCTGTAGCCACTCGCTCAATCTCGTCGTAGATTTCTTGAAGATCGGAAGCTCTGATTTTTGACGGCGAGTCGGAATCTTTCAACGTTGGAATATGGAGGAAGCTCCCAAGCTTGTTGTATGCCATATTCAGCCACTTGACGTTGAACATCTTGTAATCGCCAATGCGCTTCCAGTCGCCCGATGGTTCCCCGTCCACTGATTCGATGCAGATATCCAAGGTTACATCTTCGTCTGCTCGCGGTTCAAAGCTGACCAGAAGCTTTAGCGCCTTTTGAGGCTGCCACGCGTTATAAATCGATTTTGGCAGTTCATCGCCAATTTGGCCAAGTCTCTGGTAGACGATACGTTCTAGGGAGAACCGCATTTCAAGGCATGCGTGCCGTAGCGAATTCTCATCTCCTGCTGCTATGAACGTCTTGGCCCGTTCAAGGTAGTCGTCCACATCGTAAATGCCCATGATCGCACCTGCCTAGAGAGTTTGAATGGAGCTTACCGGGGGCAATGTCTTGGTGCCATCAAGCTATCTGTCCTCAATGAACCAGTATCCATCCGTTGTTTTGGTAGGTGGCCCACACTTTGGTGGCGAGGTAGCAGAGCAGACCCGCAGCTAGGAGGTAGTTTCGCCCCCAGTAGTATCGTGACGACGCTTTTCGCTCCCTTACTTTCTCTAACATAAACGTTCGGAGTCTTGGGTCTTCTTGCTGTAGTGCGATGGCGTTCAGTCGCAATGATTCAGTAGTTGCCTCAAGGCGTTTGAATCCACACACGGCGCTGGCAGCAAACACAAGCAGTGTGCAGAGTAGAAACGTTTCTTTGTTCACACCTAGCTGGGCGTACGGGTTCGTCTGGGCGAGGTAGGCACAAATCGCCAGCGTGACACCGAGAATGAAGTGATCCAGCTTGCTTGCCTCGCCCTTGTGTAAGGTGATCAGCATTTCTACACGTTCGTCCGCCCGGCTCATCTTTCATCCTTATGGTCTGCTGGTAGTACGTGATCCTACCGCTTGTCTGCTGTACTCCGCACTCTGGCTACCCACCGCGTCACCTATCGATTTCTTGGTCTACTCCTTGTCACTCTGGGAGTTGCTCAAGGTGGTCCTTTGGTCGACAGCTTTGGGATGTCGTTTGCGTTCTGCTTGGTGGCTGTGATGGGTGAGCTTGCAATTCACTTTGTGATCGCAGTTATGCCCCATGAGAAACCTTAAAGCTTGCCCTTATAGACTATTGAGCCTGCGGCTAAGCCGATGTCTTCACGGACCGCGTTTAGTAGAAAAAGAACTTTCTCTCGGACTTCAGACCACTTGTAATCGACGTCTCCGGAGGCGGTGAGTAAGAGGTGATCGACAAGATCGTCTTGGGCGTCCATGACTGCCTGTGGGGCAAGCATGGCCAGATAGCCATAAAGCTTCAGTCGTTGTTCATTAAACTCGTGAACCGGGCCCTTGTCGGTATCCCAGCCTACTATCCGTCCATTTTCTGCATCCATGATGGCGAGGAGCTTTGCGATGATTTCAGTAATTTCACGGTAAGCAAGGATCTTGTCATTCTGAAATCGGAGAGTCTTCTCCTTGAGGACATCGAGGTCCCGTTTGGTCTCCTCAAGCCGCGTAGAGAGTTGGTGGGTTTCCTCTGCCAATATCCTTCCTGCCCAAATTTTCCCTAACCAAGAGGAGAGGGTCAAGACAACAACTCCCCCGCCTCCGAGCGAGAAGATTGCAGCACCGAACAGTTTGAATACTTCTTCCCAGCTCATGATTAGCTCCCTTGAAGTACGGCTTGAGTATGGCCGAACTCAGACTGGGACTTGCAGGAGGCTTTAAGAATCTGGCAGAAAAATCTGAATGACCGCCTCAGTATGGATATGTGCAGGCGTCCCCAACATGGGAGCCCTCGCATGGCCCTTATCCCATGCCTGTGCGTCTCTGAATTTCGATATCGAGGTGTTACAAGTTGAGTACCAATTCCTGTTACAAACCGTTGGAAAAGGCTTGCTGACCTCGTTACGATTCCGTCACCTGATTCCTTGAAAACTCCTAATCGGCGAACAGGGTCTCTCGACTTTCACCCATCAACAGCCCCTGATTCTTCTCGGTGACCGCGCGGATGTAATCCCACAACAGGGTGATCCGCTTGAGCTTGCGCAGGTCTTCGCGGCAGTACATCCAGAACTGTCGAGTGATGTTGATCTCCTCCGGCAACACCGGCAGTAACCGCGGATCCTGGGCCGCCAGGAAGCACGGCAGAATCGCCAGCGACCGCCCTTGCTGCGCGGCCACGAATTGCGCAATCACACTGGTGCTGCGCAGGTTGGCACTGGCGCCGGGCAACACATTCGCCAGGTACAACAGCTCCGAACTGAACGCCAGATCGTCGACGTAA
>Ga0163162_10002502_pt1 | contig 17375 bp, 9 predicted proteins | sample S55metaG_FD_115310 | JGI IMG/M metagenome (GOLD analysis project Ga0163162, IMG submission 115310) | Switchgrass rhizosphere microbial communities from Kellogg Biological Station, Michigan, USA - S5-5 metaG | ecosystem: Host-associated > Plants > Roots > Rhizosphere > Soil | place: USA: Michigan...
CCTACCGTGGTCACGCTCACGTTAAAAGAGAAGGCAACAAAAGACGCAACGCGGCCCGCCGGCGCCGTTGCTTCCGTTAGTGAATTAACCAAAGACGTGCCGCCAAAAGCGCGCAAAGAATTTGAGCGCGCGAGTAAGTCCGTTAATGAAGGAAAAACGGATGAAGCGATCGCCCACTTGCGGCGCGCGATTCAGGAGTATCCAAATTTTCTGATGGCGCACAACGATCTCGGTGTCCAACTCCTGGCACAGGAAAAGCTGGACGAAGCCGCAGGCGAATTTCGGCGTGCGCTGCAAATCGATCCGAAAGCCTTCAATCCTAATTTGAATTTGGGACTGGTGCTCGTTCGACAACAAAGATATGAAGAGGCGGTGGAAATTCTAAGAACGGCCGTCGCTTTGGAGTCGACGGCGCCAGCCGCTCACCTCTACCTCGCGTTGGTGCTAAAAGGAACCGGAGCTCTCAAAGCCGCTGAGCCAGAATTCAAATCCGCTTATTCGGGCGGCGGCGACGCTTACTCAATCGCGCTTTTTTACCTCGGCGATCTTTATCTGAAACGAGGAGACCGAACGCATGCGCGGGAGGCGTTCGAACTTTATTTGCGCCAGTCACCAAACGGGCCATACGCTGCAAAGGCACGTCAGCTTGTTGGCCTCTTACGCCAATAGTCCAGCCGCAAGAGCCTTGATCTTCCGCAAAGCCTTTATCGAGACGTGAAGGAACACCTTAGTTGAAGTATGCGTGCGCAACCGAAAATGGCCATTTGATGCGGAAGGCGCGCGCCAACTGGAAACTTCGTAACCGGATTTATCCAGAAAATTGGAGACCCCTCCAAAATACTGTAAGGTTTTCCCTGATATCGGGCTCCTGCTATCGATTTCCTGCCCGGTTTTGTTAGCGTTTCGTCACATCCCCTCCTGGGTACAAGCCTTGCTTAAAATGCGCCTGAATCGGCCTTTGCCAGATTGAATTGGCTTAATAGCCGTATTGGTCTGGAGAGCATTAACCCAAGTTTTTCTTGCCTAAAAAGAAAAAAGAGTAAGCCGCATTTCCTGCTCGGGTTCTACCGAGTAGCGGCTCGATTACTAGCTAATGGAGGGGAGAATCAGAATGAAAGCTTACCTACCGAAATTTCTCGTCCTGCTAGCGATCCTCGGCGCCTGTTGTTTGCCGGCATTTGGACAGGTGTCAACGACGGGATCGATAGCAGGTACTGTGACCGACACGCAGGGAGCAGTTGTGCCCAACGTGACGGTTACTTCCAAGAACAAAAACACCGGCAAGGAGATGACCGCCCAAACCAACGACAACGGTTCATATAAGATTCCCGTTGTCGAGGCCCCTGGCGTGTATACGGTGACGGCGCAAGTTAGTGGCTTCAAAAAAGCTGTCGTCACTGACGTCAAAGTCGACGTCGCGACGCCCGCGACAGTGAATGTCGTACTCGAAGTTGGATCGCAGGAAGAAACCGTGACGATCATCGGCGGCGGCGAAGTGCTGCAAACGCAGACCGCCACGGTCGGCACAACTCTGACGGGCCGTCAGATTACTGACATTCCGACTGCTTCACGCGACGCGCTCGACCTGGTATTAGGGTTGCCGGGAACGACCACTGTTGGCCGTCCGCGCCAATCCTCAGTCAATGGACTACCGAAGGGCGCACTCAACATCACGATCGACGGTCTTAATGTGCAGGACAACTTGCTGAAATCGAACGATGGTTTCTTTACCTACATTCGTCCACGCACTGACTCGATCAGCGAGGTGACCACGTCGACTTCTAATCCGGGCGCTGAAAGCTCGGGAGAAGGAGCGTTTCAAATTAAGTTCACCACGCAAGGTGGTGGCAATCAGTATCACGGCGGCGGCTACTGGTATTACCGCACACCGGGATTGAATGCGAACTACTGGTTCAACAATCGTGACCTGGCGGCGGATCCGCTCACGGGCAAGGCTCCGCGCACGCCGATCATTCTTAACCAGCCTGGGTTCAAAGTCGGTGGACCAATTTCGATTCCGAAATTGTTCAGCGGCAAAGACAGGGCGTTCTTCTTCTTTAACTATGAAGAGTTCCGTCTCCCGGAAAGCACGCTGCGCACACGCAACCTGATTTCCACGACTGCACAGAGCGGACTCTATCAGTTCTTCTCAAGCACGTTTACGCCGCCAGCGACGGGTATCGGCGCTGGAACCACGACTTGTACGGGCTCGGGATCGAGCCGTCTCTGCTCAGTCAACGTTTATCAGGTAATCGCGAACGCTAAGGCTGACGCGGGATTCCTCGCGGCCAACCCAGGTATCGCCGGCGCCTTTACCACGGTAGATCCGACAATCAACGGGTTGATGAACAGCATCCGTTCAGCGGCCCCGGGACCAAAAACAACTGGCGACCCGAACGTCGATCAATCGAGCTTTGTGAACAAAGGCGGCCAGAAGCGCGAATTTCCGACCGTGCGGTTCGACTTTAACGTCACCAAGAAACATCACATCGAGAATATCTGGAACTACCAGAACTTCGGTGGCGTAGTGGACTTTCTGAACAACGTTGACCCCGCGTTCCCGGGATTCCCGAATCACGGCTCGCAGACGTCGATTCGTTTCTCGAACTCAACCGGTTGGCGTTGGACGGTGACGAACAACATCGTCAACGAAGCCCGTTACGGCATCGTTGGTGGTACCGTTCTGTTCTTTGGCGAAGTTGGTGCAGGGCAATTTCTGAACCAGGCGCCGAATGGGCAACCCCAGAGCCTCTCTCTGAGTAACTTCTCCTCAGGCGGCTTTGCTTTGCAGAACGCCACCGTCACGACCGGTCCGCAACGGCGCAACAGTCCGGTGCGTGAATTTAGCGATAACCTCAGTTGGACCAGAGGTAATCACTCGTTCACGTTCGGCGCCAGCGCGACACGGATTGCATTTTGGCAACAACTGCAAACCGTCGTGCCGACGGCCGTGTTCACAAGTAGTGCTTCCGACTCAGCTCCGACCAACGCGTTCGGCACTTTTGGAGGAGTCAGCTTCCTGCCGGCGACACAGCAGGCTGCCGCGGCGCAACTGTACGACGTGTTGTCGGGTCGCTTGACGGCGTTCAATTCGAACGTCCGGCTGAGTGAAGACACTAACAAGTATTCGTACCTCGGGCCGCTCATCAGCCGCGCTCATTCATTTGAATGGGGCACGTTCGGACAGGACAGCTGGAGGTTCCGTCCTAACATCACTTTGACATTTGGCTTGCGCTACGAGCGACAAGTGCCGATTCAATCGGACAATGACACCTACGCAGGTGTTTCATTTGCCGATGTCTTTGGGGAATCGGGAGCCGGCAACCTGTTCAAACCCGCTTGCACTACGAATCCCTGTACCGCTGGTGCAGTGGGCTCGCTGTCAGGTCACACGCCGTACACGCTGTTCGCAAAAGGAACTAAGGCGTACAACGAAGTAGGTATTCTCCTGCCCAGCTTTGGATTCACTTACAGCCCGAACTGGAAGGGTGGATGGATTGGCCATTTGATTGGCGAATCCGGCCAGACGGTGATTCGTGGTGGATTCGCGATGGCATCCGTTCGCGAAGGCACTAACGTATTCCAGGGCGTCGTCGGCGCTAACCCCGGCGGTACCCTTACTTCCAATCGCAATTTGACGCTCGGCAATTTGGCCGTGGGTACCTATCTCCGCAACGGAGCGATCCCCGGACCGACTACTTGCGTGGGTGGCCTTCCGGTTGGCTGCGTTCCTGACTCGCCGACCTATCCCAACAACGGCCTGATTACGGATTCGGTCAATACTTTCGATCCGAATCTGAAGATAGGCTATGTCGAGTCATGGTCGTTTGGTATTCAGCGCGAGTTCAAGAAGGACAACGTGATCGAGATCCGCTATACCGCGAATCGAGGTCACAACCTTTGGAGGCAAGAGGACCTGAACGAGCTCAACATCGTCGAAAATGGGGTGGCGAGGGAGTTCAATCTTGCACAGCAAAACCTGATCGCTAATATTGCGGCTGGTCGGGGCGCGCAATTCCGTTATCAGGGGCCGGGCTCGGGTACTGTCCCGCTTCCGATAACATTCGCCTATTTCCAGAGTACCGCCGCCAGTGCATCGGGTTGCGTCGACCTTGCGACGTGCAACGCCTTGTACAGCAGCGGCCTGTTTGCCAATTCCACCTTCGTCAACTCGTTGAATCCATTGAACCCGGCGCCTTTGACTTATGGTCAAACGTTGGCGGGCACCGGTTACGACGATCGTCGGACGGCTACCGGGGCGTCATGCTTCGGCGTTACGACCCACTTGAACGCAAGCGGCTCGTCAGTGGCAGGTTGCACTGGTCTCGGGCTTTTCCCGTACAACATGTTCTATGTGAATGCGGGCAAGCGCGGCGATCCGTTCCTCGTAACTAATGATGGCCAGAGCTGGTACGACGCTTTGACCTTTGAATTTCGCCGGCGCATGTCGAAGGGTCTGCTGATCCAAGGCAGCTACACTTTCGGCAAGAGCCTCTCGAACACGTTCGCGAGCAGCTCGTCGGTGTTTGACCAGCCTGCGAGCTTCAGAGACTTGAGTCTGAAGAAGGGCTACTCGACGTTCGACATTCGACATGGTTTCAAGGCGAACTTCATTTACGAACTGCCGTTTGGTAAAGGTAAGACGTTTATGACCGGCGCTAATGGAATCGTGGATCGCATCGTCGGCGGCTGGGCGTTCAATGGAAACCTGCGGTATCAGAGCGGTATTCCATTCGCTTTCAACGCTCCAATCTCAATCGGCCCTGGCATCCAAAATTCGGCCAATTTCCAATTGGTCGGCATGACCGTGAAGGACCTGCAGAACGCCGTTGGTATTTACAAAGACGGCGTCAATTCCGCCGGAAACCCTGATGGTTTCATTTACCTGTTGCCGAGAGATATCCGCGACAACACCGTAAAGGCGTTTAATATCGCGATAGGTTCTACCGGCACGTCTTATACGTTGGGCGCGCCCACGGGACGTTTTATCGCTCCTGCCGGATACGGTAACTGCCAGCAGAGCTATTACGGCCAGTGCGGCTTTGCGAACCTCGTTCTCCATGGACCGGGATTCTTCCGCTCAGACCTTAGTATCGCGAAGCGGATCCGGTTCACGGAGACAGCGAACCTCGAACTCCGCCTGGAGTTCCTGAACGCTTTCAACAACATCAACTTCCAGCCCGGCGCCGCGGCGAACGACGTGAATCAACTTGCGGGAATCAACTCCAGCTCGTTGAGTAACAGTTTCGGCCGCATGACCGCTGCCTATCAGGACCTCTCGACAACGAGTGACCCGGGTGGCCGCGTCGGTCAGCTCGTGATTCGCATTAACTTCTAAGGCGAATCTCGATCCTTTTCCTTCCTGAGGAGGGCAGGTTCGCCTGCTCTCCTCAGCTTTTATATTCGCAGTGCCTACCTTTGTGCCTAAGCCGCTAGCTATGCCGTGGACACGCCGGAGTTTTGTGTCACTGCTCCCGCAGGCCGCTGCAGGTACCGTTCTCCTCCCGCTTTTGAATTCAGCCAGATCATTCGGCGAGCACGCGACCACCAGATCACTTGGAAGTAACGAGAATTGCTGGTTGGATGTGTGCGCTCCGTTCGTCGTGCAAAATGCGGAGTTGGGCCTCTCCTCAGAAGTCGTGCTGACTTCCGATACTTTCACCGGCAAGACTGGATACACCGACGGCGCGGACACCACCGAATACGAAATTTATCTTTACGATGCGACTGGCAATCCAATCGGGACCGATGGCGTGGCGAAGCGGCTGGTCGTGCCGGCGATGCACACGACGACCATCAATCTCAAAGAAATACTAAGCGACCGAAAAGATTTCTGGGGCGGGATGCGCGTACGTCTGCGGCCTAAGGGGCGCGAGCCGATGCATGCAAGCGACCTGTTCAGCTCGGCGTTCGTGCGGTGGAAAACAGACACAGCGTTCGACAACGTTCATGCCAACCCCGACCCAATCGAATGGCAACGACCTGATCCGTTCTTTTATTCGATGCCTTTTCCGCCGCTGAATGAATACGAGGCGCTATTCAGTCTCTTCAATCCAAACGCACAGGAGAGCGCGGGCCTAATCACAATTTACGACGCGGTTGGCGAAAGACTGGCAGAGCAGGCCTACGAATTGAAGCCGCGCGCTTCGCTGCTCTTCGATTTGCGCCGAGGTGAGTTTACAAACGATCCGCGTCCCGGATTCGGTTGGTCAGACGCGAAACAACGATCGCAACACTCGGTGAATTCATCCGGAGGGACGGTCGTCGTTACGAACCACAAGGCCACACAAAAAAGTTTTGCCTACCTAATGCTTAACCATCGCGGCGGCGTGCGCTTTACGGTTGAGCATCCGATTCATCAGCCGCCTTTCAACCCCGTTTCCGCACCGCCGCCTTTCGATGCGGCGGGCCGTTTGAAAGCAAAGAACATTTTGTTTACCCCGCTTGTCTTCCGCGCGAAGCGAATTGGAGGTGTGACGCTGGATTCCCGCTTTCATTTCAGTTCCGGGGCGCCCATCGAAGAGTTTTTGTGGCTCAGTCCGTTCATCACTGACAGCGCAGGCACAGTCGCGTGGCAACCGGCGGCGGACAAACCATTTCCCACATCCATCGCGCCAAAGCAGATTGAGCGAGGCGCGATCAAACTCGCGGGCATGCAAAGCTGTGTGTTCAATTGCGCCGAGCTTCCCTTGTCCAAAACATTTTCCGGTGGCATGTCGTTGCCGGTCGCGCCGACAACAAACCACACCCTGATGAAGGTGGAAATTTCGGTAAAGGAATGGAACGCGCACGCCTTCACTCATTTTCGACCCGGGCTGCAATCCGCACGCGGTTACCAGGCGTCAAAACCACGCGGCACTTTGGCGACGGATTACATCGCCTGCAATGCGCGTTTGGAAAAACGTGGCGACAAAATAATTCGCGACGAAGTCATTGGCGTGATGAACATTGATGACAAAGCCATCAGCGGCCGGCCGACGCTTGAGATTCACAGCGCGCAGGGCCTCTTGGCGCGGATCGACCTCGGCGAAGTGCCGAGTTTTGCTTGTCGCCATTACTTGCTTTCTGAGATAGCGTCTGAAAGAATTCCCGCGCTCGATTTGAGCCTGCGGTTGGTTGATGAGCGCGCGACTCTTTTGATGTCAGTAGCACATCTCGACTATCTCCGGCGTGACCTGGCTTTAGACCATGGCTCCGATCGGTTTTCAACGTTCAATGATTTTACTTGTCACGCGACGAGTTAGAACTCTTCCCGAGTCGCCACGCCTGTGGAATCAGATCACTAAACAAATTCATAGGAGAAATATTCGCAATGAAGAGGGTGTTGTTTGTAGGTTCGATGCTGGTTCTGCTGGCCTTGCCCACGTATGCGCAGAAAGGTAAAGCCTGGACCGATTGGACCCAGAAAGAAGCTGAGAAAGTCCTCAACGATTCTGCATGGGGACAGACCCAAACTGAAGCCGGCAGTTCCGAACAGCCGGGTCAAACCTCCGCCATCACTTCCACAACCAAGGAGCGCGAAAGAAATGCGACGAATGTAAGGGCGGCGGCTTCCAGCGCAGAATCCGGCGAGACGAAAGAAGCGCCGTCGCTGCATCTGCGCGTGCGGTTCATGTCAGCCAGACCGATTCGCGAGGCATTTGTGCGCATGATCGAATTGCAAGGCGCGCCCGCGGAAAAGGTCGCGCAGATTAAACCATTCATCGATTACGATTTTTCTAACTACATCGTGGTCACAGTAAATATGGACGGCGATGATCGCCGCCGCATGGGCGCGATCACTCAGGAACTGTCCAGTACCGATGCTGCGGCATTCAAACCGGTGACTTATCTGGAACGAAAAGATGGTAAGCGTCTTGAACTTATGGAATATCGCGCCGCGACCAACGACGGATTGGGTGCGAAATTCGTTTTCGCGCGCACTCTTAATGGCGCGCCATTTCTCGATGCGAACAGCGGTGAAGTGCGTTTCGTGACAGAACTCGGCAAAGTTCTCAAAGTTAATCGGCGGTTCAAAGTGTCTGACATGATGTACGACGGCAAACTCGAATACTAGGGCTTTGATCGGAGTTTTAGTGCGCCAGTCTTATGCGGTTCGCAAATAACACAAGAGTTACAGGCCACGGCGGCAAAATGTTTTTTGTCGTGGCGCTCGCCCTTTTGATTGCGACTTCGCCAGCGACTATTGGTCAATCGACGCATGGCCCATGGATGGAAATGGCGAAGAAGGACGCCGAGAAGTTGCTCAATGATTCGCCGTGGTCACAGACCCAAATCGACACCGACACTTCGGAAATGTTTTTTTCGCCTACTCGCGCTGGCGCGGCGTCTCCAGGACGATCGTCCGTTTCGAGTTCGGCCACCGGCCAAGCCTCTATCAACAACAATCGCGCGGATCGTGGCGCCGTCAATCAAGCAGTTGAAGTTAAATACCGGATCTGTTTTCTCTCAGCGAAACCAATCCGCGAAGCGATGGCGAGAATGGTGATCGCGGCGCAGCACGAACCGGACGCTGATTTGATTAGTCGACTCCAGGCCTTTGTGCAACGCGACTTCAGCGCATACATCGTGATCGCGGTAAGCGTTGATTCAACCGACCAGCGCTATCTTGGGCCCATCATGCAGCAAATCAACAGCGCCACCTCCGGTAGCTTAAAAAATAAGACGTACCTGGAAACGGCGGACGGCAGGCGCTTGTTTCTTACCGGTTATCAGGCGCCGATTGCCGACGGGCTCGGTGCAAAGTTTATTTTTCCTCGACGCCCGAATGGTGAAGAATTCTTGAAAGACGGCACAAGTGGCGTGCGTTTTGTCGCAGAATTCAGCGACAGTTTCAAGCTGAACATGCGCTTCAAAGTGTCGGACATGATCTACGACAACAAGCGGGAGTACTGACTCTAGCTTTCGAAAGGAGCCCCCCATGAAAAAGAAGGTAGCCCTCGCACTTATAACGTTGATGGCCGCTGCGGCTGTCGCGCAAAAGAAGGATGAAAAGCCGTGGACTGAGTGGTCAAAGAAAGATGCCGAGAAGGTCCTGACGGACTCGCCCTGGGCGAAAGCCCAGACTGACACAGACACCTCACAAATGTTTTACTCACCCACACAAGATCCACAGCGGATGGGAACGAGTTCGAACGATAGCTCACGGCTCGCACAAGGTGCCACTAACCAAGCCGTCAATGTATCTTTTCAGGTGCGGTTTTTTTCCGCACGTCCGGTACGGCAAGCGCTGGCGCGGATAATGGAGATTAACAACAAACCGCCCGCGGATGTTGCGGCCAAACTTCATCAGTTCGCCGAAATGCAATCGACCAACTCGATCATAGTTACCGTAACCTATGCCTCGAGCGATCAAAGGTACTCGGGCGTCGTCATGCAACAATTCAATAGCGCGGCCACCGGCACGATGAAGAACGACGTATACCTGCAGCGCTCTGACAGCAAACAACTTTTCCTCGAAGAATACGTTCCGCCTGGCAAGGACGGGTTTGGCGCCCGGTTTATTTTCCTGCGCGAACTCGACGGTGAACCTTTTTTGAAAGACGCAACCGGCGAACTGCGCTTTTACGCAAAGTATCCGAATGGAATCAAGATCGATCGCCGATTCAAATTGGCCGACATGATGTACCAGGGGCAACTGGAGCTTTGATCGGTCAGCAAATGATTTGTGAATGAGCGCTGCTTCGTTTTTGAAGGAGCGCTCTTTTTAGTTAGGGCTTGATTCAACTCATGAAAGTAAGCATCATTCGCGTCAATGAGTGCTCCTGCTAATGACCTCGCTATCGCTCCGCTCGGCGCAGGCGATCTAATTGATCGCGCGGTCAGGCTTTATCGCCGGCACTTTCTCACGTTGATTCGAATTGCCGCTCCGCCGGTGGTCATTTCTGCGGCCGGTTCAGCACTCACGACGATTGCATTCCGCGCCATTGGCGCCACGCCAAGCAGCACGCGTCTATTGCTGTACCTGCTCGTGGCATTCGGCGGCGGAATCGTGATCGCCGCGGGTTCTCTGTTTAGTCTGATTGTCATGGGAGGCGCCACGCGAAACCTTGTCGCGCATTTGTTATGGGATGAGCCGGTTAGATTTCGGTCAACCTATGCGGCGGTGAAATCGCGTTTTTGGGGACTGTTGGGTGCGAGCATTCTCGTCGCGATTTGGTTGGGCTTTTGTGGTTGGCTGTCATTCATTGCTTTCTATCTGGTTTTCGCTTTGCTCGTGTTGCTGGGCGTAGCGATCGGCCAGGTGATGCCGGCATGGGTTATCGCTATTGTGAGCGTGTTAGGCAGCATGGTGGCACTTGTATTCGCGATTGTCCTCTTCTTCTTACTGGCGGGTCGCATGGCTTATGTACCGCAAGCTATGTTGGTTGAAGGACGCACGGTAGGCTCAGCTATCGGCCGCAGCTTTTCGCTCGCCAGTGGAAATGTTCGTCGCTTAATGGCCATGACGTTGTTTACATTCTTTGCGACGTACTCAGCGCTGGCGCTGCTGATAATTCCGCTTGGTTGGTATGGCTGGGTCAATGGTGTTGACGTGTCGCCTTTCGGAACTGAATGGCCGGCCTGGTACTCCATTGGTTACGAAGTGATTCTGCAATGCAGTCACATTTTGCTTGCGCCGATTTGGATGCTCGGTCTATCGCTGCTCTATGTTGATGAACGTGTGCGGCATGAAGGCTACGACATTGAATTAATGGCCGCGCGGCAGCTTCCCGAAATGCCTGAGCTGCCGGGAGTGATGTCGCCATTCGCACCAGCGCTCGTGACGCGGCGGACGCGCACGTTTGTGCCACCACCGGCGCCGATGCCGCCACCCAATGTGTTGGGCCTTCGCTGAAGATTCTGAGATGAGCGCGTCTCACAAAGGGTTCTTAACGGTCACGTTGCTATTCGCGTTCGCGGTCGTCGCGCGTGCAACTACTTTCTCGGATTACCGCACGCGGCTCTCACAGGCAGCAAGCGTCATTCAGCAGCTCGAGACCCCGGATTACTACACCGATGATTCACGTCAGGCTGAGGACCTGGTGGAAAGCGCACTCGCGCGATTGCGCCACCTTGTCCCGGAAACGGAAAACGTCACTTTTGACAATCAGACAATCGAAGTTGACAACAAGTGGTTTCACAAAGCACTCGCCGAATACGAAAAGAAAAGGAGATCGCGTGAACACGATCCGGAATTGATTCGCCGCACGCGGGAACAACTGCGGGCTTTAATTCAGCGCCTGGATGAAATGAAAGGCGGCGCGGCGAGCAGCGACAAGGACGCAAACAAGGCGAGGATCGCGGAAATCCTGAGACGTTCCGAATACGACAAAACCACTGCGCAAGAGAGCGCCATTGAACGGCTTTGGAACCAATTCCTGCGGTGGCTCGCGAAGTTGTTTCCAAAGATGAAACCCATCACGCCCGGCGCCGGTCGCAGCTTGTCGAACATCGCTCAGGTGATTGTCGTGGGCTTGTCGGTCGCGTTGATTGCCTTCCTCATTTGGAAATTCCTGCCGCGATATCTGCGGAACCGGCGCAGTAAGAAGAAAGCGAAAAAACGAGAGCCCCGCATCGTTTTGGGCGAACGCCTGGAACCTGATCAGACCGCCGCTGACCTGCTTGAGCAGGCGGAAGCACTTGCGCGGGCGGGCGATTTGCGGGGCGCGATTCGTAAAGCGTACATCGCGCTTCTTTGTGAACTCGGAGATCGAAAAGTGATCAGTCTCGCCCAGCACAAGACCAACCGCGATTACCTGACGTCGGTGCGCGCCAGAAGCGCGCTTTACGAATCGATGCGCAAATTGACGTTCAGTTTTGAACGACACTGGTATGGTTTTGTGCCGCCGGCGCCGAACGATTGGGATGAGTTTCGCGTCGGGTGCAAAAAGGCCGTGACCACTAATGAGTAATGAGTAATGAGTAATGAGTGATGAGTCCAAAGTCCAAAGTCCAATTACTTATCACTCATCACTTGTCATTCATCACTAATGTGATATGCGTCAGCGTTTAATCATTATCATTACGTTAATTGTCGTCATCGTGGTGCTGATCGCGCTGAACGCCGCATCGTACGTTCGTGTCGAGCATGTGGCGGACTCTGAAATCTCCCCCGATCGCTCAACCTTCAACTCAGGAGCAACAGGTACTCAGGCGTTCTACGATTTTCTCCACGAGTCCGGTAGGCAGGTCGTTCGTTGGCGCGAGGGCCCATCATCACTTTTGACTCTCAACGGGCCCAAACCCGACACGTTCGTCATCATAGGACCCGTGCAGGTTGGTTACTCGAAACGTGAGACGCAGGAAATACTGCGCTGGGTCGAATCGGGAGGACGGCTGGTCGTTATCGATCGTCAGCCCGACCATCGTCTGGTCAAACCAAACAAATGGGTCATCGCTTCACAAGTTGTGAGTTACCCGTGGACCGAACTGGACGCGAACGACTTTGAGCAGATGACGACGGGAATCACTCCAGTGAAACCGGCGCAGCCGACTGCGATGGCGCGCAACGTTGAATCAGTGATGCCGTCGCGATTCATGGGAGCAATGACGATCTCGCCGGCGACCCAGAACCCAACGGCAACTCCAACGCCGGATTACGAAGACGACGATTCAGCGAATTACGAGCAGTCACCCACACCCGAGAGCGGCAACACTTACAGCCGCAGCGTTGAAAAGACGTCGCAAGCACCAGTAGTGCATCTAGGTAACGAGCGAGGCGCGCTGCTGGTTGATTACCCATACGGCAGTGGGCGCGTAATCGTACTGTCCGATCCGTACATTGTCGCGAACAACGGCATCGGACGCGCGGACAATCTTCTCCTGGCGCTAAACGTTGTCGCCGCAGGTGGAGGTTTAATAGCTTTCGACGAATTTCATCAGGGACGGGCGGTGACGCACAACGCCCTGTTTCAGTATTTTGCGGGAACGCCGGTAATGGCGATTTGCGCGCAACTCGCGCTGATCGGTTTGGCGATCGTCTGGTCGCAAGGTCGGCGGTTCGCCCGTCCGTTGCCGTTACCACGTATCGATCGGCGATCAAAGCTCGAATTCGTGGCGTCAATGGCTGAGCTGCAGCAACGTGCCAAGGCGCATGATCTCGCGCTCGAAAATATTTATGCGCGTGTTCGTCGCGTGCTCGTGCGATACGCCGGCTTGAGTAACAGTAGTCCACGCGGGGAAATTGCCCGCCGGGTAGCAATGCGTTCCGGCATCAATCTGCAAGACCTGGAAACGTTGATGCGAAACTGTGAAGACACGATTAACGGTGCTTCAACCAGCGCGCGAGACACTTTGCGGATGGCGCAACGTCTCCGCGAAATTGAATCGTCACTCGGCCTACGCGCGCGCGCACGGGACGCCAAGCACGCAGCAGAGTAGTTACAAACCGCGATCAGTCGAGGGAAAAAAGAGGCGGGGCCGAATGGTCCCGCCTCTGGTTTTTTGTTGTGGATGGTTAATTTAGAAAATTATCTTCAATCCCATCCTGGCGGTTCTACGACCACCACTGACGAAGTCATAGTTGATGAACCGCCCGGCCGTAGTGTTGGTCACGTCAAGCCCGGGAAGTCCCGTCTGCTGCGGATGGTTAAAGACATTGAAAGCCTCGACGCGATATTCCAACTTCAGGTTCTCGCCCAGCCGGAACGTCTTAAAGAGACTGAGGTCGACGTTCTTCACAGGATTTGACCGTTCGGTATTGCGTCCCAGAGTGCCCCCACTTAGAGGCGTCAGGGTTGTGCCCGTAGCTGTGGCGACCTGGACCACATACACGTCATTGCGCGTCACACACTGTAACGTGTCCGGGTTGCGCAGGAGCGAGGCGCATGTGCCGGCCGCGACGATCACGGCGCGCGTATTGTGCGGTGCGTTCGGATTGGCGAGATCGGGTCGATCAGCCGTGGAAACGCCGTCGCCGTTGCGGTCCAGCCCGTTTACGATCGTGAACGGTGCGCCCGATTGGAAGGTGACGACCCCGTTCAACTGCCATCCACCCACCAGCTTACTGGCCCAGCTGTTTCCGCGCAGGACTGGAAGATCCCACACGAAGTTGGCGACAAACCGGTGCTTGCGGTGATAGTCAGACACGGCGTGATCTACCAGCAATCCGCCCAGAAATGCCGGAATTGATGCCAGTGACGAATTTGTCTGGCCGGTCGCAAATACCTCACTGATCTGGTCCGTGTTCTTCGACCATGTGTAGGACGTGCCAACCTGCAATCCACGTGACAGACGCTTATCAACACGGAGTTGTGCCGAGTGATAGTCCGAATTGGCGCCGCTCGTGCGGTAACGGCGGATGCCCAATGTCGGGAACCGGCGTGCGCCCGTCGATGGATTAACTATCGGGTTCAGGTCTTCAGTCACGAAAAGCTTACGACCGACGGACCCGACGTATGACGCATCCATGAGCAACCCGAACGGCAACTCTCTCTGGACGCCGAGCGACCAACGCTGCGTGTAAGGATTGCGAATGTTCGGATTGAATACCGAAGTCTGAGAGTTGGTCGCACTCGGCGACACCGGTGTAGACGGAATAGCGCTGGGGAAGAAGTTAGCCGTGCCCCTGCCGGCGGCCGCGCCGGTGGTAGTGGTCGCGGTGTTGTTTGGCGAATCGGCCGCAATGTTCGACAACAGATTGTTGAACCAGGTGTCGTAGCTTACCTGATAACCGCCGCGAATCACGCTGCGGTCTCTGGGAAACAGCCACGCGATCGGGCCCTTCTCCCATTGTGGTGAGTAAGCGAATCCAAATATTGGTCCGAAATTGTTTTTGTCGGGCTCTACCTTGTTCGGGACGAGGAACGCGGCGGCGTCAAAGCCCGCGAATGCCGGGAACTTAAATGCGTTGTTTGCCGGCTGTCCAAAGTCCTCGTAACGCGTGCCGAATGTCAGCGTCAGGCTCTGCGTCGCTCTCCAAGTGTCCTGTCCGAAGTAGCTCTTGCGGAGCAAATTCGGCGTGTAAAAGGGCGTGCCGAAGTTGATGTTAGCGGTGCCATTTGCGCCACTAAAGTTATCGATAAAGTTTGCGAACCCAGTGAAACCGCCACCGGTGGCGAAGGCGAAGGAACCGCGTTCGTTGAAAGGTGGCCGTTGTCGCGCAGTTTGGCGCAGCACCTCGAATCCGAAACGGAAAGTATGCGAATTCCAGACCTTGGTTAATGTGTCCTGCACCAGGAAATTCTTGGCTCTGCGGCCCTGGGGTAAATTGGTCGCGATGCCAATCGTGGAAAGGCCGCCACTGCCGGCAAAGCTCATATTTGGTAAGGTGCGGGCCAGAGCGCTGGCATTGGTCGCAAACGGGAACTGAAAGTCGATCAGTCCGTAGGGCGAAACACGTGCCTCGTTCGTAATCGACGAGTTAATGATCCATGTATGGGTGATCAAAATGTTTCGGGCTGGCCCCAAAACATCCGTCGTGAACCCTGGATTTACGACAAACGATGAAAGGTTCTGAATAAAGTAGTCGTTTGTGAACCGGAAAGTGAGCTTGTGAGCGTCGCTGATGTTGTGGTCGGTGCGAATCACCCACTGTTTGTCATTAAAGAACTGACCCAAGCCCACATTCGCGAGCGCAGTTTCCAAGTTTCCACGGGCGACCGTGACACCCGCTCCATTCGGACCAGTGCCGAGCGCCACGTTAACCGGACTTTGCGTCGGAACGCCGCGAACGTCTCCGATTACCGAAAGATAGAGATCTACACGCGGATTGGTTCCGGCCGGGAAAAGCGCGCGGAGTGCCTGAACCCCAGCTTCAGTCGGGACACGAGGACTCTGCAGAGTTGTTGAGCGGAACCTGTCCCACTGAAGGCCGAAAAAGAACCAGTTGTGATCTTTGCCTTCGATTGAAGCACGACCTCCCTCTCCGAAATGTGGCAACGGCAGCGGTCCACCGATACTGCCGCCAAAGATGTTCTCAGTGAAGACTGGGAATTTAGCAGTATTGTTCGCTCCGTCGCGCGTGATTCGGTTGATGGCCTTATCCGTGTTGCTAATAGCGTTGAAGACCTGCGAGAGAATGAGCCACTTGGCCGTTCCGTGATACTCGTTCGTGCCGCTTTTGGTGACGAGGTTGAAAACACCGCCACCGGCGCGGCCGAATTCCGCGCTGTACAGGCCGGTCTGCACCGAAACTTCGGCAATGGCATCTTCATTGTTAATAACGGTAGCCGGGCCGGTGACGGAGATGTCGTTGTTTTCCGTCCCATCAATCAAATAGTTATTGCCGCGTGGGCGTTGTCCGTTGACTGAAAACTGCGCACTATTTCCGAATTGCGCCCCGGTTGAAGCTGTGGTCACCCCCGGCAAGAGGCGCCCGAGGTCATATGGATTCAAGTTCGCCGAGGGCAAGGCGGCGACTTGCTGCGCATTGAAGTTGCCGCTGCGAACGACGTCACTCGTCTGCAGCATTTCACCAAGACCCGCGTTGACGTTTACGGTCTCTTCCTGCGTACCGACCGCCATCTCGACGTCGACGTCGGTGATGATATTTGCCTGCGCCAAAACGCCTGAGGTGCTGGACGTCTTGAAGCCTTTCGCTCTAATGATTACTTCGTAGGTTCCAAGATCGACCGCATCGAAACGGTATATGCCTGAATCGTTGGAGGTCGTTGTGCGACTCTGGTTTGTAGATGGATTCTTGAGTTCGACTTCCGCGCCGCTGATTACTTGATTTTGTGGGTCTGTCACTGAACCAGTGACAGTGCCTTTACTCGTTTGTGCTGCGGCTACTGATGCCACTGAAACGAGCAAGCCAATAGCGAGAAGAATTAACAGGCCTTGTTTCTTCATTTCTTTCCTCCGCGTTTTTGGGGTCGGTATTGCTTGAAATCATTCCGGCGGTATGAATAATGAGCAGCCTGTATCTGCGCCTTTTTATAGCAAACACTACGCCACCGCGGTCATGACAGAATTTCCCAAACAAATGTCTATTGCAGGAGCCGGCGAATAAACAGCCGCACCAGATTTTTGGAGATTAATCCGAGTTTTTGGCGAACACTCGGCCTTGGTATCCACAGGAAGCTATCGAGCAAACAACGGTTTGTAACGAGATCCGTCGTGGTAGAATCCGTCCCCGAAACGCTAAGTCCATTAACTTATGCCTGAATACGTTTCCAACACCATCGCGCACATCACCACTGAACTCGGCAAAGTCATCGTTGGTCAGACGGAACCGATCGAACAGATTCTTGTCGCATTACTGGCTGAAGGCCACGCACTGATCGAAGGCGTGCCTGGCACGGCGAAGACGCTGACTGTTAAGACACTCTCGCGCATCATCAATGCGGGTTTCGGCCGCATTCAGTTCACGCCGGACTTGATGCCTTCGGACATTACGGGCACGAACGTTTTCAACATGGCGTCGTCGAGTTTCAGTCTGCGCCGCGGACCAG
>Ga0163162_10002503_pt1 | contig 17375 bp, 14 predicted proteins | sample S55metaG_FD_115310 | JGI IMG/M metagenome (GOLD analysis project Ga0163162, IMG submission 115310) | Switchgrass rhizosphere microbial communities from Kellogg Biological Station, Michigan, USA - S5-5 metaG | ecosystem: Host-associated > Plants > Roots > Rhizosphere > Soil | place: USA...
CGCTGCGCCTGGTTCTGGCTCGACGTGGCCTGGCGCTGGGCCTGGTTCTCGCTCGTGTTCTGCTGCCGGTTAGCCTGGTTCTGGCTGGAGGTTTCCTGCATCGAACTCGCCGAACTCTGGCGCGCACTCTGATTCGCGCTTGAGGTTGAAGTCGCTGTAGCCTGGCGCGAGGCCTGCCTTTGCTGGCCCGTTGCCTGCTGGCCGGCGCCACGCCGTGAACTGCCTTGCGCAGCGGTCGAGCCGCCGGACGAGAGCCCTCCAGCCGACGCCGCCCCGCCACGCGAATAGCCGCCATCGCCCCCACCGCCACCGCCACCGCCACGGGCGCCGCCGCCTCTCTCGCGTTGTGCATCCGCCTGATTGATCAGCCCCAGCGTCAATACTGCGGCGACCAACGCCGTAATGGCACGGTCCCACGATCCTGTTTTCATCACTTGCCTCCCTTCTTCGCAGACGGCTTGCCAGCGGCGGGCGACGCGCGCGGAAGCTGTGCTGCGAACGCGACTTTTTGCAGACCGTCGGGGATCTGTACAGAGAACGTCGCATTATCGAGCTGAGGCGCAAGGTTCCAGTCGATGAACTGCGCCCAGAACTGGGGCTGTCCCGCCGCCTTCTTGTAAGTCAGTACGATTCGCTGCGGCAGAGGCTTGTCGCCATCTGCTACCCATACCTGTAAATCCACCGTGTCGGTACGCGCGGCGAGGTGATGGGACGCGGTGCCGTAGATGCTCGTCTTCTCCACATAGTTCACCGACCGTACCCGGTCCTGCAATTCCGCGGGCAGCCGGTTCAAGAGGAGCGCCGCGAGCGGCAGGCGCATGCCGAGATCCCTGACGAAGTACACGATGCTCTCATCCAGCGTGCCTGGTTGCGGCGCGGTTGCATAGACCTTGCTGGAGAAGTCAACCAGAGCGATCTCCTTGCCCGTGAGCACAACGAGCGTTCTTGCGCCATCGCTGCGTTCGCTTTCAATGCGCAGGCGATCGGGCCGGCTCAACGTAACCGTGCGGTATTCGCCGAATTCGATTTTTTGTCCGGATGGCTGCACGGCGTCGTACCCGCTGCGCACACCGACACGAAAGTTTGGCGTTCCGCCGAGGAACTCTGCCATTTTCATCAGAATGGCACGGGCCTGGGCTTGTGAAGCGCTATCGGGCTCAGCGCGCGCGGCACGGACCGTCGGTTCCTTCTGCTCGGAGGCCGAGTAGGCGTGAGGAGCGGTGGTCAGCAGCAGGACCGATATCCAGGTGGCCCTGGACAAGCGGGGTAGTATGTTAGTGATCAATTTATTAACTCCTTCTGCTCGAACACTCCTTAACACCTGTCCGTCCCGTATAGAGAATAGTGGATTACAGAGCTTTTGCTATGCGAGGAATGCCGAACTATCGGAGCGGGAACGAAAGGCCGTTTCCGATTGAGCTTCAGCTGTTTTCGCTTTGCACGTCCCATGACCCTGAAGCCAGTCGTCGGTGCGTAATTCTTATAGGAGACAGCGATGACTGAGCTTGTAACGTGCCGGTGGTTCGATCGAGCAGAGCACGCGAGGCGGCGGAGTTTTACGCCGCCACCTGATCGTGGTGCCGCGAGGCGTGCGATGGTCGCGATGATGAAAATGACGAAGACCGCGATAGAGCACGGAGACGCGTGGTTCGCCCGTCGATATGTCGCCGGGCGCAAGGCATTGACGACGCTGACCACTGCGTCAGTGGCGCGTGCAAGCGCGACACCGCAGGACATGCGCTCTCTCGTAGATACCGTTGCGTTGCGTTGCGTTGCGATCGATTCGATTGGTGTGGATTCGAACGCCACGATTTAAATGGTCCGGCCGCTTCGTTGGGCAAAGCTCCTCACGCCGGACACCCTAGGTCGCGTCAATCAAACGGATACGCCGCAATTGCGCGCTGCCGGCGCGCGAGTCAGTACCGCACTTCACGCCTCACGAGCCGCTGGAAGCCCGGGCGCATCCCGTAGTCGCGTGCATGGCGTTCTTGCCGGGCTGGGATGCGGTGATCGACTTTAAAAGCTCGAAAGACAAATCCTGGTTGAGCGTTCGTTCTGTTTGGGGCATTCGCAAACGTTTTGCCTCGCGTGCCTGGCGAAATGCTCCGAGTCGTCAGGCAATCTGGTCTCGTCGATTAAAGTTTCCGGGGAACGTTCCGTTAATTCGTTGTTGGCGCGCCGTATCACGCGGCAGCCTGTGCTCATTTCCTAAAACAATCGAATTCGTCCTCATGAAACTGCCCTCGAAGATCACGCTGCTCGCACTAGCCTCTCTCGCCGCCTGCGGAGGCGGAGGGAGCGACGAAACGTGCACCACGAGCGGAGACCTTCAGAAAACGTGCATCGCCAAGCCTTCGCACTCGATTCCCGAAGGCATCTGGTTTGGCGCGACGACGACCGGTCTTGCCGCGCAAACGATCGTTCTCGAGACCGGGCAGTATTTCAGCGTCTATACGTTGAGCGGGAACCTGGCCTGGCTCACCGAAGGGATAGTCACGGCCACCGACGGCGCATTCAGCGATCCGGCGACCGTCGCCGTGGATTACGCAGGCGCGATCATCGCCGGGACGCTTGCCGGAAACTTCACGGCGAAGAGCACGCTTGCAGCGACGACATCGATCAACACGACGCCGAATACGACGGCTCTCAGCTTCAACGGAAACTACAACTCCACTTACGACACGCCGCTCGCGATCAGCGACGTGCTCGGCACCTGGAACAACCCAATGACTATCGCCACGACGGCGACCGTCACGTTCTCGTCGGACGGCTCGGCAACGGGCGCGCAGGGCGCTTGCACCTTTACCGGCAGTTTCCGGCCGCGGGCTACAGGCAAGCACATTCTCGACGGCACGCTGACGTTCACCGATGCTTCCTGCGCTACGGGCAACGGCGTGGCGATGCCCGTTGAAGCGACCGTCGTGAACAATCAGTTGAGTATCGTCGGTGTGACGCCGCAGCGATCCACTGCGTTCTATCTGGCTGCGACGCGCTAATGCCTATCGGATGCACCGCGGAAGACGTCGTTCGACTACGCGCCATGGTCGCTGAGCGCATGCCCCAGCTTCAGGCACACCGCGAAGTGCGCAAGCTTGGACACGCCAAGCACTTTCGCGGCCTCCACGCAGCTCAGGCCTTCGAGTTCGGACAGCAGCATTCCTCGTTCGAGCGGTGCCAGCAAACGGAACTCAGACAGGATGTGTGTGCGCGTGTCGGCGGACGAAACGGATAACCCTGCGCCGCACGACGCGAACGCTCGTAGCGGGTGGTGCCGCGCAATCCTTCAACTGTGCGATCGGGACAACGCTCTCATTGACGAGGCGATGCGGAGGCGAGCGCTGCCTGTGCGCGTTGCAGCCATTCCCGATTGTGCTCCTTCGCGTGACGCGGCCAGTATTTGGCATCGTGCGCGATTTCCGCATATAAGCTGTTGGCCCGCAGACGATCCGCTTCGTCCGCTTGTCTGGCTAGCCAGTCGGCGAACAGGCAGCGAGGCGCCGCGTCGCTCGCGCTGGCCAGTGCCTGCTCGAAGGCCGCGCGCGTGCCCGGTGCGTTCAGCGCGGCCAGGGTGCGCGCATAGAGCAATGCGGGTTCAGGTTGTTGACGTGCCTGCGGGTTGGCGGCGAACAGGCGGGACAAGGTCGTGTCGGCTTCTGCATGGCTACCGATTGCGAACTGCGTCCGGGCCAAACCGAGCAGCAGCGCTGGATCGGTGGCAAACGGGCCGTTCGCTGCCGCCTGATAGTGATCGAGCGCTTCATGAGCCTCGCCGGCCGCCAACAAGGCTGCACCGAGGCGCATGCGGTGTTCGACGGTGGGCGAGCGGTCGAAGTCAGAGCGCGCCTCGCGCACAGCGCGATTGGGGTCGACTAGTTGCGTGATGGCGCGCGTCGCCACGAGGGCGCCGCGCGACTGGCGCAGGCTGGGCAAATAGATCGCGAACAAATACACCACGCTGCCGAAAAGCGGGAACGCGAACAGTATCAAAAGCCAGTAAATGTTCTGACGGCTACGCACCGCGTGTACCGCAAAGAAAATCGCAACGATGACGTGAAGACCGATACCAAGGAATGACATGTTTAGTCGACTTGAAGGCCTAAGCTGGTAGCGGGAATAGAGGGCTATGCCAATTTCATGAGCGCGTTTTTAAAGGCGCGCAACGACCCATCACTGGATCGCAAAACCTCAGCTTTTAACGCAGGCGCAGCGGGGGGCGCAAAACGATGAATTCGGCATCGATACTCCGACTGTCGAACAACTTTCCGGCGTTTCTCAGCGCCTGTACATCGAATCGCACCGCGCTCGTCCAATCTCTGATCTTAAACGAATCGAACTGCTATTGCAGCAGAGCCGGGGTCGTCGCATGGATCCGGATCCTCGCAACTCACGGTACCGGTAGCCGTGGAGACGCTCGGCGGACGATCCCCGACGTCCTGCGGAGACCGAAGTGCCATGGTTCAAAGCGTTTCGGCCGCCGGGCCGAATGAGCATGCGAGCGGTGCAGGGCCTCGAAGTGCAACGGCAACTGAACGCGGAGAACGGGCGAATTCCATATTGGCGCATGCCGACGACTACGCCGTTGAGCGCGCGCTCCTATATGGCGCGGCCGGATTCTCGCGCAAGCCGTCTGGAGAAGACAAAACGCCTAGGTATGATCAAGCTTGCGACTGGCCGGCAGGGCGGAGCGATAACTGGATGGGAACGCCTTGCGTTACTCCGTCGGTCGTCGGATGGATGTGCTGCGTGGAGGGTTGCCATCATGGATGGACTGGCGGGTGCGATTACGCGTGCGAGATGGCGCCGATCATCCGCTGCAGCATTGCACCAAATACCGCTAATAATTTCAGCCTCATGTCGGCACGTTGTCAGAAAGCGAATCATCAGGTGACAGCGTTGTGCCGCCGACCGCAAGGGACTTTGCTGAAAGGCGTTCGTGAAATTATTCTGCTAGTGTCACGTTTCCAGGCAATCCGTGACGCTTACGGCACTTGTCGACAGAGGGTATATGTAATGAACCAGCCAGCACAGTTCGAGTTGTATACATTTTGGCGTTCATCCGCGACCTTTCGTGTTCGCGTGGGGCTGAATCTGAAGGGGCTCGTTGCCAATGAACGAGATATCAATCTCGACACCGGGGAGCAACGCGATGCGGACTTTCTAAAGGTCAACCCACTCGGAGGCGTACCCGCGCTGATCATTCCGGGACAGGCACCGCTCACGCAATCCATCGCGATCCTCGAATATCTCGATGAAATAGCGCCCTCGCCACCATTGCTGCCCCGTGATCCTCTCGAGCGGGCACGAGTGCGGTCGATTGCTGCGATGCTTGCCGCGGACACTCATCCGTTGGTCGTTCCTCGTGTCAAAAGGTATTTGTTCGAGAACGGCAAGTTTGACGACGTTGCGTGGCGAGCCTGGCAAAACCAATGGTTCGGCACCGGGATCAGGGCGATCGAGAAACGTCTTGCGAGTGACACGGAAACAGGCGCGTACTGCCACGGAGACCACGTGACCATTGCAGACATTGCGCTCGCCAGTGTGATCGCCGTCATGCGCGTATTCAAAATTGTGGTTCCGGACACTCCAACTGTCGATCGGATAATGGCAAACTGCGATCGGCTCGACGCGTTCGCCAAAGCCGATCCGTTTAAACAATCTGGCGCCCCGAGCTAGTGCGCCAGTGTCAGGTTCCCTCGGTTGTCCGACCCGCAGCGGTTTCGATGTTGGCGATCGTTACGGGCTCGATGGCGTCCGCAAGCTCGAAGCCGAAAATCTTCCCGTAGAAGTACAGTTCGGCCTCAAGGCAACGCCTGATATTGTCCGCTACGCGGAAGCCATGCTGTTCACCAGCGAAAAGAACATAGGCGACCGGCAGACCTTTGGCATGCACCGATCGGTACATTGATTCGGCCTGAGCGGGAGGAACCACCTTGTCTTCCGCGCCTTGGAACAGGATCATCGCGCACGACAGCTGGTCGACATGGTTGACCGGCGATCGCTCGTAATACAGCGCCTTCTGTTCTGGATATTTGCCGACCAGCCGGAACAGATAGTGAGATTCGAATTTGTGCGTCTCTCGCAGCAACGCCTCGAGATCGCCGATTCCGTAATGGCTCGCGCCGGCCTTGAAGCAAGTACGAAACGTCAGCGCCGAAAGCGCCAGATAGCCGCCGGCGCTGGCACCTCGCACCGCAAGCCGGGCCTCATCGACGAGACCGCGGTCGACCAGATAAAGGGCGGCAGCGACGGCATCGTCCACGTCGTCTACGCCCCAGCGTCCGTTCAGTTGCTCCCGATAGGCGCGGCCATACCCGCTGCTACCGCTATAGTTGACGTCGACCACGGCAAAGCCGCGACTTGTCCAGAATTGAACGCCCCACTTGAACGAACGGTCGGTCGAGCTCGTTGGACCGCCATGCGCCATGACCAGCAACGGAGGGCGCTCTCCGACGGGGCCCGCATAATCCGCATTGAACGGCGGATAGTAGAGCGCATGGGCGGCCCTGCCATTCGAGGATGTATAGCGGATCGCCTGCGCGATCGAGGTGTAGGCCGGGTCTGCCTCGATCCGGCTCGAGTCGCGCAGCACGCGGTGCGTGCGCGTCGTCAGGTCGAATTCGATCACCGATTCTGACGTCCTTGGCGTGGCGCCGATGAACACGGCCTTCTCGCCGCACACATGCAGATCGCGCATCATGCAAAACGGCGTGTCGATTTCCTCGAACGTTTGTGCGGCTGGGTCCAGCAAGGCCAGATGCGAGTCGACGTCCTGTTCATAGATGCACAGGATCTGGCCGTTTGAATTGAAACCATACGTCGTCATGCCGAAAAGCCACTGCGGCCTGGCGAATTCCGCTGCGAGCGGATGCAGGGGGAGCGCGTTGTCACCATCGATGCGGTACAGGTTCCACCAGCCGCTGCGGTCGGATACGACATGAAGTTGTCCCGCGGGGGACCAGGCGGGTTGAAACAGTGACTCTGTAACCCCCGCCGCGACGCGGCGCGGCTCGCCGAACTGCCCATCGGCGGCGATGTCGGCAAGCCAGAGTTGCGTGGCGTCCCACGGCATGTCCGGATGGTCCCACGCCAGCCACGCGAGCCGACTTCCATCGGGACTGAGGCACGGTGACGAAAAGAAATCGTGTCCGTCGGCGATTCGGGCTAGCGCACCGGTGTCAAGATCAATTGCAGCAAGGAAGTTGAGCGGTTCGTGAGTGCCTGCCCGATGGTCTTCGCACACGGCGATCAGTCGCCGATGGCAAGGATCCTCGATCGCATCGGCATAGCGAAGGCCTTCGGTCGTCGTCAACGCCCGGGGTGCGCCAGCGGCATCGATCGTATGGATTTGCTGGTCGCCCGCATTGCTGAAGAACACGCCACTAGCGCCGACCGTGTAGGCGCCGCCGCCATATTCATGTGCCAAGGTGCGCACGTTCATGGGCGGAGGGACCAGATCGGCGGCGCCGCCGGCTGCGTGGCGCACGAGCACATTGCGCCCCTGCTCTTGCGGGCGACCCTCGGTCCAATATATGGCGTCGTCTGTGATCGCAGGCTGGCCGAGGCGGATTGTGTCGCCGACGATCAGGTCGGTCGTAACGGGCGACTTCCACCCGCCATAGGGTTTGCTTATGGGCTTGGTCTTGTTCATGTGTCGAGTGCTTTGAAGGTGGCAACGGTCTCGGCGAGTCGGGGACGTTATCTGAACTGCTTGATTTGCTCCCGTTTGAACAGGCCGTCAAGCATTTACGCACGGGGACTATGGTGGTTGTCAGGAACAGTCAATGGCGCTTGCCTTGTTCGCGTACTTGATCCCTTTCGTCGGCGAAAGCTCCGCCTCGTGCGATTCAACAATCCACGGCTATAACAGCACCTGAGGATCGTTTATTCCCGGCCGTCAGGCCTTTTCTTCAAGGGGTCTTATGGATGGCGGACATTTCGTGGACCAATGCCGGGGCAGCCGGGTATGCCCACCCCAACCGAGTAATTTTCGGAAATGTTCGGGATGTTGCCCAAGCTCACGCGGAAGTTGACCCGGGAAATTTCTCTGACTAAGATCAGAGATATGAACACATCCGACATTCAACAGGTTCGCGGCTTCAACCGGATAGTAGCCGAAGGCATAGGCTTTATTGATGATCACTTTTTGGGCCGTGGACGCCCAATGAGCGAGTCTCGCCTCCTATGGGAAATAGGAGTGGGCGGCGCTGATCTTCGGGCTCTCCGTGAACGCCTCAACCTGGATTCAGGCTATCTGAGCCGCACGCTCGTCTCCCTTGAACGACAGGGGCTTGTCGTTGTCCAGACTCGTCCGGACGACCGCAGGGTGCGCTTCGTCAGCCTGACCGAAGCTGGCGCCGATGAAAGAGCCGAACTCGACAAGCTTTCGGACGCTGTTGCTTGCCGCGTCCTCGAACCGTTATCTGATGAGCAACGCCGAAGGCTTGTCATGGCAATGTCTGAAATAGAGCACTTGTTGCAGGCCTCCATGGTGAGTTTCGACATCGATGACCCTGACAGCAAAGACGCACGATGGTGTTTTGAACAGTACTTTGCGGAACTCAATGCGCGCTTTGACTTTGGCTTCGATCCATCGCTCAGCCTGTCGGCGGATGCCCGCGAACTGACAGCACCGGAAGGTGTCTTGATCGTGGCAAGACTTCGCGGGAACCCTATAGGGTGTGTCGCGCTCAAGTTTCACGGTAAGTCACCGGCCGAACTCAAGAGAATGTGGGTCAGCGCGTCCGCTCGCGGTCTGAGTATAGGTCGGCGGTTGATTGAAGAAGCCGAAAAACATGCGCGCCAGAGTGGAGTTCGCATTGTTCGTCTGGAGACGAATCGGACGCTACATGAAGCGATCGGACTCTATCGGCGATCCGGGTACGTCGAGGTCGAGGCGTTCAACGCCGAACCATACGCCCATCACTGGTTTGAAAAAAGGCTGACCTGATGCCCTGATGTCGTCGCGCTCGAAAACATCTGGCGATGGTCCCATTTCCTCGGACAGGGTCGATAGAAGGGCCATCCGGAATTGCATGCGCGACTTGAACAACAATGGTGTCGCGTTTTCACTGCCTCTTTCACCTCGCATCGACAAAAGCGTAAGCGTCTGACCACTCAAGTGGCAATGGCCCCGGTTGCACGAGGAGCCATCGGTTCGTCACGTCTGCAACGGTGTCAATACCTGCTGATTCGGCCAGCACATTGGATTGCCTTTCACGAAGTACACGGAGATTTGAATGCAAGCTCAGGTAACCGGCGATGGCCGACGCACGCGGTTCGGCGTCGCCTCCATTCTTGCCGTCGTGTTCATATGGTCTGGCTGGATCATTGTTTCCAGCTGGGGACTCCACCAGGTCCTGACAGCGTGGGACATCAGCTTTTTGCGGTTCACATCGGCCGCTCTCGTTACGTTACCGCTGTTGCTAAGGAAGAGACATGACCTCCGCGCGATTTTCAACTGGCGAACGTTGGTGTGCGCACTCGGTTGCGGCTTCCCGTATACGATGCTGAGCTTTATAGGGCTTGAGCATTCTCCCGCAAGCAACGCCGGCGTCGTGGTAAACGGCCTGATGCCGATACTCGTGGCCTGTTTCTCCTTTGTGCTGCTCAAGCAACGCATTGCTCGCGCGAAACTGCTTGGCATCGCGCTTATTGCCGTCGCGAATGGCCTGATTCTGGTGGATGGCGGACTCCATCACTTTTACGGCATGCTCTTTTTCCTGCTGGCGGCTTTGTGCCTCGCGACCTACACGGTCTTCATGAGACTCTGGAATATTCCGACCGACGTCATGATCGTCTCCGTACCGTGGATCAATGCGATCGTGTTTTTTCCCATCTGGCTCTTTCTCGCGCCATCGACACTGCACGAAGCGGGCGCATCTGAAATCGTGCTTCAGGTTCTGTATCAAGGGGTGCTGGTCAGCGTTATTGCGCTCTATCTCATGACGCATGCAATCCATGCGTTGGGATCGGCGACTGCTTCGACCTTCATGGGACTGGTGCCTGTGGTTGCAGCAGGCCTCGCGCTTGTCATTCTTCATGAACCGGTCAGCGCGTTGACTGCCGTTGCCGCGATCACGTGTTCCGTCGGCATCGTTTTCTATAACCTCCGGGGTGCACGGTCCTCCGGGTCGATCACGATGTCTGAAGAATCTGCTGCGTCCCGTATCGCCAGCGAAACAAACACCGTTTCCCGTTGAACACTCCGCGCTCTTGACGATCATGAAAGAAATACTGTTGGTGTTTTGTGTCGACCTGCAAAAGGATCCGGTCTCAGCCCGGGTTCTCGAGCGCATGCTCGAACTCAGACCCTTCGTGCCCACGGCCATCGAGGTGGACGGCCGCTCTGTACTGTCCTGCAGCGACGGCAAGATGACTTTCCACCTGCTTCGTCTGGACAATGTGCTGAGCCACGCGTACGAACGGTACTCCGCAGCGATCAACGAGCATTTTTCCTCGTGCGACGCAGTGGTCATCGTGAACTGGCACGAGGGCGCAAAGGCGCCGAACAGCATCTTCACCGTGCAGACCACGGGCGACATGAAGTCCGGGCATTTCAGTCGCGTCGACCCGAGAGTCACTCGTGCGCTTTTCCTGTCCATCGAGGAAACCCGCAAGTCGAAGCATCTCGACGCGTTCACAACGTGGATGGAAGCCACGCACTGGTCCGGCGTGGTGTATGGCGAACAGCCCGGCGAATACGTGTCGAGAATCCGACCGTCGGTCATCGATGTCGAAATCGGCAGTTGCCAGGAGGATTGGGGCAATCCACTCGCTGCGGATGTGATGGCGAGCGCATTGCTCGAACTATCGCACTATGATGACGCGACGCCCGTATCGCTTCTCTGCCTGGGCGGCGTTCATTTCGAACCGGGGTTCACGAACCTGGTTAAGGAATATGGCGCAAGCCAGCGCGTGGCGTTGTCACATATCTTGCCTAACCATTGGCTCGTGTCCGAGGGATATGAAGACCCTTCAAGGCTTCCATCGTTACTGGCGTGTGGAGAATCGATAGCTGGTGGTGTCGATGCGGTTGTGTACCACGACAATCTGAAACGCAGCCTCAAACAACAGGCCCGGCAGTTGGCGGTTCGACTAGGTGTTCCACTTCTTTCACACAAGAAGCTTCGATCATCGGACATTTCTTCGGTGATCCGAGCGGCTTCGGAAGCTCAGTGAACCGCGAGTGGTCGCCTTACCAAACGCTGCACAAGCGGCGTCGTGTGTGCTCGTCTAAAAGCTCATTAAAGTCTTACGCACGCATGGCCGCTCGGAAAATTCGCCAGGCGTGCCGGTGTAGCACTTCACGGCACTTTGCGGATACAGCGAGGGAAAGAACTCGGTCGCGTACCACGATTTCTTCGCTGCATTCCGGGAGCGATGGCGGATTCATCGCCGGTCTTCGTCATCGGCAGCTTGTCCACCCGGAAGCGCGAGGCCTGCATCGAATGCGGCAAGACGCGCGGCAACACGGGATGACTTCAGTTCAATCGCACGGCGCGCCGCGCGTTCGCGGATAGCTTCGTATCGCCAGTTCAGCGCTTGTCGCCGCGCGCTTCCAGCGGCGTGAAGTCGATAGCGGCAAAGCTGCCGCCCTGATAACGCTGACCGACCGCGTCGAGCGGATTCGGCTTCTTAAGGATTTCGTCGGCGAAGTCTTCCGCGTTGTGCTGCGGCCGGTAGCCGAGCCGCGTCGCGCCGTCGTTGTTCCAGTAGCTGCGCGTGTTACCCGACACGCCCCACACGACGATATAGCCGATTTCCGGCGCATCGATAGTGCGCTCGACGATCTGCAGCAGATCCTCCTGCGCGAGCCACGTGCTCAGGTGCCGGAACTCAGTCGGCTTCTCAATGCAGCTGCCGATGCGCACGCACACGCTCTCGATCCCGTGCTTGTCCCAGTACATGCGCGCGACGCCTTCGCCCCACATCTTGCTGAGACCGTAGAAGCCATCGGGACGAAACTCGCAGTCGAGATCGAGCTTGTCTTCGACGGGATACATGCCGATCGCATGATTCGAGCTCGCGAACAGGATGCGGCGCACCTTGTTGCGGCGCGCGCCTTCGTACACTTCGACCAGCCCGCGCAGATTGTTGTCGATGATCTCGGGCAGCGGGCGCTCGACGCTCGTGCCAGCCATGTGAATCAGCACATCGACGCCGGTGAGCAGCCTGTCGACGACCGCCGGGTCGCGCAGGTCGCCGTGCATGACGTCCTCGTCCTTGACGATTGGAACAAGCGACTTCGAACCGCCCGCCGAGCGCAGGTCGTAGCCGCGTTCGAGCAGCGTCTTTCGCAGCAGGGTGCCGAGTTGTCCGCTCGCCCCGCTCAATGCAATCCTGGTCACGATATCGATCCTTCGTAAGTTTGATTCGGCCGCGCGCCGGTGCATCGGCGCCAATCGGGCCTCGACGGTCAGCGCCCGGTGCTCGCGGCCAGCGTGGCGATCTTCGGGGCGCGCAGCGTGCCCGAATAATCGCTCGGCTTGAGCAGGAACCATGCGACGGTAGCACCGATGATGTCGAAAAGCACGAGACAGACAAAGAGCGGGTTATAGCCGATGGTGGTGGCGAGCGCGCCGACGATCAGCGAGAAGATCATCCCGCCGAGCCAGCCCATCATGCCCGATAGACCGGTTGCTGTGCCGACTTCGTGCTGGCCGAACACGTCGGAGGCGAGCGTGTAGAGCGCGCCCGAAATCGTCTGATGGCCGAACGCGCCGAGGCAGAAGAGGCCGATGGCAGCATACGGGCTCGTCGCGAGGCCGATGCAGGCGGGGCCGAACATGAACAGTGTGCCGACGATCATCACGAGCTTGCGCGACGTGAGGAGTTGCGTATTGAACTTGCGCAGCAAGAAGGGCGCGAGATAGCCGCCGAAGACGCACCCGAGGTCGGCGGCGAGGAACGGCAGCCAGCCGAAGAGGGCGATCTCCTTCAGGTTCATGTGCCGCACGGAGACGAGATAGAGCGGAATCCAGAAGTTGAAGGTCTGCCATGCCGGTTCGGCGAGGAAGCGCGGAATGCCGATGCCCCAGAAGCGGCGCGTGGAGAGCAGTTGCTTCCACGAAGGACGCTTGGTCGATGAGAGCTTGCCTTCTTCCTGGCCGCTCAGGATGTACTCGCGCTCGCCCTCCGAAAGATTCGGATGATCGGCGGGCGAGCGGTAGAAGAAGAGCCACAGCGCGACCCAGACGAGCGCGATGCCGCCCGTCACGACGAATGCCGTCTGCCAGTTGAACTGCAGGATGCAGAACACGACGAGCGGCGGCGCGAGCATCGCGCCGACCGACGTTCCGGTGTTGAGCCAGCCGGTCGCGACCGAGCGCTCCTTTGCCGGGAACCACTGCGTGATGGTCTTCATGCCGGCCGGGAAGATCGCCGCCTCGCTCATGCCGAGCAGGCCGCGGAAGAACGCGAGCGAGCCCCAGCCGGTTGCGAGCCCGTGCATCATGTTCGATGCCGCCCAGGCGGTCGCGAAGATCGCGAAGCCGATCTTGAGCCCGACAACGTCGAGGATGTAGCCCGCGACCGGCTGCATCACCGTGTAGGCGCCCTGGAATGCGGCCACCACGTAGGAATACTGCTGCGTGGTCATGTGCAGCTTGTCGGTGAGCGTCGGCGCCGCGACCGAGAGGGAACTGCGCGCGAGGTAGTTGAAGATGGTCCCGAGCATGATCAGCCCGACGATCCACCACCTCAGTCCCTTGATCTTGTCTGCCAGCATGGCGTGTCTCCTTCGGAATACATGGGTGCCGCTACGGCGCGTCTATCGCACTGTTCAAGATGCGACGTCGTACAACATTGGCCGTCATTTCGGCCGGAAGATGTACGACAACTTTCAGCGAACCACGCTCCTGTGTCAATGGAAAACGATTAACTGACGGGTAAACACGGACGCATCCCGGACCTTTCAAAAGCTTACATATAGGGTTTGTACGGGAAAACTGCCAACTCAAAGATGCTTGACGTTTGCCTGACAACTTGGTTATTGTCGGCAGCATTGCAGGGACAAGTCCGCAACCCTGCGCGACGAAATACGTTCCTAGTTGTATGACATCATTCTTATAACGCGTTTGACGCAGAGCGTACCGGCTTCCCCGGCCCGCGTTGGCAAACGTTTTACATCGCTTGCACCGTCACGAACTACACAACCAAGACTCAACGTGAGCAACCGGCGCAGCCGGACAAGGAGACGAGCATGAAGCAATCGAAGGATAGAGCGCTGAACCAGACACCCATCGCGTTGTCTTCCCCGGCGCGGCGATCGTTTGTCAAGTTCGCGGGTGCATCGGCGGGCGCGTCGCTTTTCGGCAGCCTTGGCGTGCTCGGCGGCTGCGGCGGCCACGACGACTCGGGATCGCCCTCGAACACGACGCCCGTCGTCGAAGATCCGATCTGGGGTTCGACGGGCGCGGGAACGCAGATCATCAGTGCTCTCCAGAGCGTGTCGAAGTCGATGTTCCCGAACCGCCAGTTCCCCGTCACCGATTACGGCGCGAAGCCGTGCGCCGTCATCGCGGCTGCGAGCCCGTACACCGATCCGTCGAAATCGCCGCTCAGTACCGGGGCGGACCAGACGCACGCGCCCGGCTCCTTCGATTCGCGTCCCGCGTTTCTCGCGGCGATCGCGGCGTGCAACGCGGCGGGCGGCGGGAGCGTCGTGGTGCCGGCCGGCACGTGGTACTGCGCGGGCCCGATCGTGTTGCTCTCGAACGTCAACTTTCACCTGAGCGCGAACTGCACGATCTACTTCAGCCCGAACCCCGCCGATTACGCGAAGGACGGCCCCGTCGACTGCGGCGCCAACGGCAAGCTGTACTACAGCCGCTGGCAATCGAACGACTGCCTGAACTACGGCCCGCCGGTCTACGCGCGCAACCAGACGAACATCGCGATCACGGGCGAAGGCGACAGCTCCGTGCTGAACGGCCAGGCGATGACGCCGTTCGCCGGCACCGGCAACACGAGCACCTGCTGGTGGACCTGGAAGGGCAACAGCGGCGCATACGGCTGCGCCGGTTCGTCGACGCCGTCACAGGCCTATGCGAATCCGAACAATGTCGATCTGAAGACGGCCGCGCCGGGCATCTCCGGCACGCTCTACGCCCAGCTCACCGACCCGGCCACACCCTGGCAGCAGGACCAGAACTATCTGCCGGCGCTGTCGGAGGCGGGCGTCGCGATCGAGAAGCGGATTTTCGGCATCGGCCATTTCCTGCGGCCGTGCATGGTCGAATTCATCGGCTGCACGAATGTGCTGATGGAAAGCTATCGCACCAACAACACGCCGTTCTGGCAGCATCATCCGACCGACTGCAGGAATGTCGTGATCCGCACCGTGACCGTGGACAGCATCGGCCCGAACAACGACGGCTTCGATCCCGACGCCTGCGACATGGTGCTGTGCGACAGCGTCGTGTTCAACACGGGCGACGACTGCATCGCGATCAAATCCGGCAAGAACCTCGACAACGAATACGGCCCGGCGCAGAACCACGTCATCCAGAACTGCACGATGAATAGCGGCCACGGCGGCATCACGCTCGGCAGCGAGATGGGCGGCGGCGTGCAGAAGATCTACGCGCGCAATCTGGCGATGCTCAACCAGTTCTGGGCGACGAATTCGCTCAACATCGCGATCCGCATCAAGACCAACATGAATCGCGGCGGCTTCGTGAAGGACTTCTACGTCGATAACGTGACGCTGCCCAACGGCGTGAGCCTGACGCCTTCGGGCTACGGCAGCAGCCTGCTCACGGGCAGTCCGATCAACGCCAGCGTGCCGCTCGGCGTCGCAACGGCGGCTGCGGCGAATCCGTCGGCGGCGCAGGGCGGCATCGTCACGTTCGATTGCGACTACCAGCCTTCCAAGGACGCGATCCGCACGCGTCCCGCGCTCGTGCAGAACGTCAACATTTCGAATGTGAAGGCGAGCAACGTGACGCTGAACGGCGTGACGGGTTCCTGTTTTCAGGCGATCGTCGCGCAGGGGCCTGTCGCGTTCGACTACAACGGCCCCGCGCCGACCCCGGCGATTCCCGCGATCACGGGCGTGACCATCACGAATTGCGACTTCGGCACGCCGGTCGCCGCCGGGCCCGCCAGTTCGACGACGCCCGGGCCCATCTACGCGTATAACGTACACGACATCAAGCTGAAGAACACGGTGATCGCCGGGCAGACGATGAATTCGACCGTGAGCGATGCGAGGTAAGGGGCGCTGCGCTGGGTGATGTCGATGTTTGTGCGCTTCTGCTGTTCGAAGAAACCATGTTCGCCATCGGCAGTTCAACCGATGGCGATACCTCGGACATCTCAATCATTCCCTACCTGGACTCCGAGCTCCTCATCGGGATGTTCAATGAAGCGAGGTTTTGTCCAATCGTTGCGAGTGAAGAAGGCAGGCACATTTCGGCGTGTGCGCAATCGATGTCGCAATTCACGACCGAGCCGTCGACCTGCTCGCGCCATTCGGAGACGTAACGCGGCTGACCGGGCGCTTCGGATCGGGTGGCCGTGAAGTAGACGATATCGCCACAGAAGTGCTTTGGCGCGAAAGTCGATTGCAGATGCATGTTGCGCTGTGTGGCATCGATCAGGGTCATGAGGTGTCGATCCGTGATGTAGGAAGGAATCAGCCGGTGTTCGCGCAGGGCATCGACACGCTCCGAAGTCGTTTGCATATCGCGAAGCGCGATCGACAGATCCTGAGACATGTTCGGGAAGGTCGCCGTCATGAGCGTGCATTCGTCGAACTCATGCGCTTCCCGGCCATCAGGCAGACGTGAGTCCAGCAGAACGAGCTGGTCCACTGTCTCGCCGAGGTTCTGAAGCTGCGTCGCCATTTCATAGGCGACCAGTCCCCCGAAAGACCAGCCGAGCAGCCGGTATGGCCCTTGAGGCTGAATGTTCCGGATACGCGCGATGTAGTCGGTTGCCATCTCTGCAATGTTGGCGGGACCGTAACCGGGTTGCTGGAGCGCCGGAGTCTGCAAAGCGTAAATCGGCCGATTTCCCTCGATGCTCTGAGCAAGTCCCGCATAGCTCCATGCGAGCCCGCCGACCGGGTGAATGCAGAACAACGGAGCGCCGTCGCCGGAAGTACGAATCGGCAGGATCGTGTCGAATTCCGTGTTCGAGGGAGCGGTGTTCAGATGGTCAGCCAGCTCGGCCACCGAAGGGGCGCTGAACAGGACGCGGATGGAAACGTTCTGGCCGAGCTTGGCATCGATATGCGCCATCAGTTGTACGGCGAGCAGCGAGTGCCCGCCGAGCGCGAAGAAGTTATCGAAGACGCTCACCCGCTCGAGGCCGAGCACGCTGGCGAAGCACTGCGCGAGCGCGTGTTCGAGCGAGGAGCGCGGCGCGACGTA
>Ga0163162_10002506_pt1 | contig 17371 bp, 15 predicted proteins | sample S55metaG_FD_115310 | JGI IMG/M metagenome (GOLD analysis project Ga0163162, IMG submission 115310) | Switchgrass rhizosphere microbial communities from Kellogg Biological Station, Michigan, USA - S5-5 metaG | ecosystem: Host-associated > Plants > Roots > Rhizosphere > Soil | place: USA...
AGTTTCCTAAAATCATTGTAGAGCAGAAACGGTGAAGGGAGCTCCCTGGCTCCCTTCAATCCCTAATCCCTAAACCCTGGAAAAGTTGATTACGATTAGTGGTTGGATATTTGGTTTTTCATAATTCTCTACAGATTCACAGCCCTGGATTTGTAGGCTTTTAAAAAAGTTCCAGAAATTATGCCAAAGCGAATAAATGTGGAAAAGAAGGAATTTACTAGATACTAGATACTAGATCCTGGATACTGGATTCTGGAAATCTCTTATCTAGTATCCAGCATCCAGTATCGAGTATCCAGGATCTAGCATCTAGTTTCCCGTTTGAATAGTAACTTTGCACACATTTTACTATGGCAAGCAGATACAAGGAATACCAGCAGCTGAATTTACCCGCGCTTGAAAAGGAAGTACTCGAACAATGGGATCAATCCCAGGCTTTTGAGAAGAGTGTGAGCCTCCGTGAAGGCGCGCCATCATTTGTTTTTTATGAAGGTCCCCCCAGTGCAAACGGACTACCCGGTATTCACCATGTGATTGGTCGTACCCTGAAAGACCTGGTTTGCCGCTATAAAACCATGCAGGGATACCAGGTTAACAGGAAAGGTGGCTGGGATACGCATGGCCTGCCCATTGAATTGGGCGTGGAAAAAGAATTGGGCATCACCAAAGAGGATATTGGTAAGAAAATATCGGTAGAAGAATATAACCAGAAATGCCGCGAAGCCGTTCTCCGGTACAAGGACTTGTGGGATGAGCTAACCCGTAAAATGGGTTATTGGGTCGATCTCGGCAATCCCTTTATCACTTTTAAGAACGAATACATCGAAACCCTTTGGTGGCTGTTGCAACAACTTTACAAAAAAGGTTTGTTGTATGAAAGCGTGAGCATTCAACCCTATTCACCCGCTGCAGGTACGGGACTCAGCTCGCACGAATTGAACCAGCCCGGCACCTACAAAGATGTGAAGGACACCACCTGCGTGGCGATGTTCAAAGCCATCCGAAATTCTTCTTCTGAATTTCTATTTTCTTCATTACCGCCCTCGGGTTCTCACGAAGTTTTTTTCCTGGCCTGGACAACCACGCCGTGGACGCTGCCATCCAATCTCGGACTAACCGTTGGACCCGATATCGATTACGTACTGGTCAGCACTTTCAATCCCTATACGCAGCTACCCGTAAACGTTATATTGGCGAAAGCACTGCTGGGAAAATATTTTAAACCGGAAGCGGAAAATGCAGATCCGGGTTCTTTCGATGAAAAATCGAAACTCATTCCATGGCAAATTGCCGGCACATTCAAGGGACGTGATTTGGAAGGCATGCGCTATGAACAATTGTTGCCCTACGAATCAAATGCGCCTGAAAAATCTGGTGGCGATCCTTTCCGTGTACTGCTTGCCGATTTTGTTACCACCGAAGATGGTACGGGCATTGTTCACACGGCCCCTGCATTTGGTGCAGACGACTTCAGGGTTGGAAAAAAATACGGCATCGGAATATTGGTGATGGTGGACAAACAGGGAAAGTTTGTTGACGGCCTGGGTGAATTCAGTAACCGCTATGTAAAAAATTACAAAGACGACCCTTCATGGACAGACGTAAATGTTGACATCTGCGTAAAACTCAAAAAAGAAAATCGCGCTTTTCGCGTAGAAAAATACGAACACTCTTATCCGCATTGCTGGAGAACCGACAAACCCGTGCTCTATTATCCGCTCGACGCCTGGTTTGTAAAGACCACGGCATTAAAAGATAAGATGGTGGAGTTGAACAACACCATTCGCTGGAAACCGAAGTCAACCGGTGAAGGCAGGTTCGGCAACTGGCTTGAGAACATGGTGGACTGGAACCTAAGCCGCAGCAGGTTTTGGGGAACACCATTGCCCATTTGGCAAACAGAAGATGGTGAAGAAGAAGTTTGCATCGGCACAATCGAAGAACTCAATGCGGGTATCCGTGAGGCCAATGAAAAGTTGGGTGGAGATGTAAACAAAAATTACTTGCACCAGGGCATACTGGATTTGCACAAGCCCTATGTTGATGATATTATTTTGGTGAGTAGGAAGGGAAAACCCATGCGGCGGGTCCCCGACCTCATCGACGTGTGGTTCGACAGCGGCGCCATGCCTTACGCGCAGTGGGGATTGGATTATGAAAAGCTGAAGGCCGGTAATTCCCGCCCGTTCAAAGCACCATTCGATCTAAATTATCCCGCAGATTTCATCGCGGAAGGTGTTGATCAAACCCGTGGCTGGTTTTATACCCTTCACGCAATATCTTCTTTGCTCTACGAAAATGTGGCCTACAAAACGGTCGTGTCGAATGGATTGGTGTTGGACAAGAACGGGAATAAAATGAGTAAACGAGTCGGCAATGTGGTGGATCCTTTTCAAACCATCGACAAATTTGGAGCAGACGCTACGCGCTGGTACCTGATCACCAATGCTTCGCCCTGGGATAATTTAAAATTCGACCTCGAGGGCATTAAAGAAGTGCAGAGAAAATTCTTCGGCACTTTGTATAATACCTACCAGTTCTTTACACTCTACGCGAATGTCGATGGATTTTCATTCAGCGAGACCTACATCCCGCTGAAAGACCGTCCCGAAATTGACCGCTGGATACTATCGGCATTGCATACCCTAACCGGCACGGTGCAAAAAGCATTGGACGATTATGAACCCACGGCCGCAGGAAGGGCAATTGAAGAATTCGTAGATGAACAACTCAGCAATTGGTATGTTCGGTTATGCCGCAGAAGATTTTGGAAAGGTGAATATGAAACCGACAAAATTTCAGCCTATCAAACCTTGTACGAATGTTTGGAAACGGTGTTGTTATTAACGGCTCCCATTTCGCCGTTTTTCGCAGATGCCATTTTTCAAAACCTGAATGCGGTAACAGGACGCCAAAAAGTGCAATCCATTCACCATGCCGCTTTCCCGAAACAGGACAAAGAAAAGATTGATGAGCAATTGGAGGAAAGGTCAAGGCTCGCCCAGGATGCTTCTTCGTTGGTGCTCTCCCTGCGTAAAAAGGTTAACATCAGGGTTCGGCAGCCGTTGCAGAGAATACTCATTCCTGTGTTAAATCCAACCATGCAGGGGCAGTTGAAGCTGGTTGAGGATCTCATCAAGTCTGAAACCAATGTAAAAGAGGTACAGTATATTACTCAGACCGAAGGTTTTATAAAGAAAAAGATTAAACCTAATTTCATAACGCTTGGGAAGAAGCTTGGAGCCCGAATCAAGCCTTTGTCGCAAATACTGGCTAATTTTGGCCAGGATCAGATTTCCCAGCTGGAAAAGTCGGGAAATATTGAGGTAGTCCTTGATAATGAACCGTTTGAACTGATGCTGGCAGACGTAGACATCACCAGTGAGGATATTCCAGGATGGCTGGTCGCCAATAAGGGGACCTTAACGGTGGCGCTCGACATTACGATAACGCCTGAGTTGGAGAAGGAGGGGAACGCCCGGGAGCTGGTAAACAGGATTCAAAAGATCAGAAAAGACAGTGGTTTTGAACTTACTGACAGAATCTTAGTAAAACTATCGGATAACCAGGTGCTCAATTCTTCAATCACCCAATATAATGACTATATTTGCGCCGAAATTTTGGCAGATAGCCTGGAATTGGTGCCGGAAGTGACCGATGGCACTGAAATTGAGGTTAACGACATTCTGCTGAAGGTGTTAGTATCAAAAAAAGGATAATTGTATGGCTACCAAGAAGAAAGCGGCAAAACCCGCGAAAAAGTCAACCAGCGCCCACAAGCCCGTAAAGGCTGCCGGACCAAAATCCGCTGCCCCCAAGAAAGCTGCCCCCAAAAAAGCAGTAGCCAAGAAAGCACCCGTTAAAGCAAAACCTGCCCCCAAGAAAGCTATCGCCAAAAAGCCCGAACCTGCTAAAAAAGCGCCTGTAGCGGCTAAAAAGCCCTTAATCGCGGCCAAGCCGTTGGTTAAGAAGCCCGCAGCGCCCATTTTAGCCAAGCCCCTTCCTAAGAAAGAAGAAAATCATCAGCCGACAGCGAACAAGTTCGTTCAGATTAAAAAAGCAATTAAAGCACAGGAAGTGAAAAAAATCGTGAAAACGCCCGTCGTAATGCCGAAGATCAATGCCACGGCATCAAAGAAATATGAGCCTGAATTCACCAAATCGGTACTGGACCAACCGCTTCACGATCCGGGAGCACCCTCCCAGCGTTACAGCGATGGAGAATTATCAGAATTCAAGGAACTCATTTTAAGGAAACTCGAAGCCGCCAAAAAAGAGCTGGCGTACCTGCAAGGCCTTATCACCCGCAAGGATGAAATGGGAGGCGATGAAAGTGAAAACCGTTACATGACCATGGAAGATGGCAGTGTGAGTATGGAAAGAGAGCAGTTGAGCCAGATGGCCAGTCGCCAGATTACTTTCATTGATCACCTCGAAAAGGCGATCATGAGAATTGAAAATAAAACTTATGGTATTTGCAGGGTAACCGGCAAGTTAATCGACAAGGCGCGCCTTCGCGCGGTTCCGCACGCCACCCTTAGCATCGAAGCTAAAATGGGAATGGCCAGGAATCCAAACATCCAATAAAAAAATTCAACGCATTGATAAAACCGGGCGACGACGCCCGGTTTTTTTGTTTTAGTATTGCAACGAACTGAAACAAGCGCCATGTTCAAAAAATTGAGAACAGTTATTTACCATGTGAAGGATCTGCCTGCGGCAAAAGCATGGTACATGAATGTCACCGGGGTAAATCCTTATTTCGATGAACCATTCTATGTTGGATTCGACATTGGCGGATTTGAACTTGGTCTTGATCCGGATTTTACGGGTGTGGAAGCCGGCAGCCAGTCTGTTGCGTATTGGACTGTTGTTGACATCAAATCCACCCTGCAAAAAATTGAGGAACTCGGAGCGAAAGTGACGCAGCCTTTGCGCGAAGTGGGCGGCGGTATTTGGGTTGCCGTTTTGGAAGACCCGTTTGGGAATTCATTTGGATTGATTGAAGAGACCTGATTCGATAATTGAAATCATCTGCACATGCCATCACGCTTCTTACTGCTGGTAGTCTTAACCGTTATAACCGGGGGCATCCTGCCCATCCAGGCCGGATTGAATTCAAGATTGGCGAGGGCTTCCGGTAGTTCTGTTATTGCCGCGCTCATTTCATTCCTGGTGGGAACCGTTGCCTTAGTACTGTACCTGGTGATTACCCGGAGAGAAGCGGTGCAGTGGCCTGCCTTGAAGGCGGTGCCATTGTGGTTTTTTGCCGGCGGTTTAATAGGCGCTTTTTATGTTGCCGTCATCACCTATATCGTACCGGGATTGGGCGCTGCCCTAACATTTAGTTTGGTGGTAACCGGACAAATGGTTGCGGCCATGGTGATTGATCATTATGGCTGGCTGGGAATGACGGTGAAAGAAATTTCGCTGGGCAGAATAGCCGGTGTTATCCTTCTGGTGGCAGGGGTAATCATGATCCGGAAATTTTAGCGTCCTAACTCACTTCCTGCATATCCACGAGCCGCCTGTAAAAGCCATTTTGGGCAATGAGCGAATCGTGTGTGCCTCTTTCCACGATCTCTCCTTTTTGCAGCACGATAATTTCATCGGCGTGCCGGATGGTTGAAAGCCGGTGTGCGATTACAACCGACGTGCGGTTCTGCATCAGGTTATTGATGGCGTCCTGCACCAGGCGCTCACTCTCTGTATCCAGCGATGAAGTGGCCTCATCCAAAATTAATATCGGTGGGTTTTTCAATACGGCTCTTGCAATGGTAAGCCGCTGACGTTCGCCGCCACTGAGTTTGCTGCCCCTGTCGCCGATATTGGTTTCATACCCGGCTTCTTTTTGCATGATGAACTGGTGGGCGTTCGCGATTTTGGCAGCCCGTTCAATTTCTTCCAGTGTGGCGTGTTCATTGCCCAGCGCGATATTGTTGGCGATGGTATCGTTGAACAAAATGGGCTCCTGTGTAACAATTCCCATCAGCCCGCGCAGATCACGCAATCCGTAATTTTTTATGTTTACACCGTCCAGCAACAATTCACCGCTGGTGGCATCGTGGAAACGTGGCACTAAATCAGCCAGCGTTGATTTACCCGCGCCGGAAGAACCCACGAGTGCAACTGTTTTCCCTTTTTCGATGTAGAGTTGAATGTTTTTCAGAATGGCATGCTCGTCGTAACTAAAACCAACGTTTTTAAATTCTATGCTCTCTTTAAATGCTGAAATGGGAACCGGGTTCGCAATTTCCGTTATGGTGGAATTTTCGTGAATCAGTTTGTTGATACGCTCAATGCTGGCCGCACCTTTTTGAATATTGTAAGAAGCGGTGCTGAGCGCCTTCAGCGGATTGATGATTTGGGTGAAAATGGTAATATAGGTTAAAAAGGCGCCGCCATTTAGCGAAAAATTATTGTTCAATACCAGCCTGCCCCCATAGTATAATACCACTGCAACAGCAGTGATGCCCATCACCTCCGACACCGGCGACGCCAGGTCTCTTCTGCGGTTTGCCCGGTTCTTGATCGTAAATAGCTCTTCATTTTCCCGATCGAACTTTCGCTGTTGCTGCCCTTCAGCATTGAAAGCTTTGATTACGCGCATGCCGCCCAGGGTTTCATCAATCGTGGACAATATGGATCCGAGTTTCTCCTGTACACGGGTTGATACTTTCTTAAGTGAGCGTCCAATTCTGCCAATGATCAATCCGGCTACGGGTAAAAAGAATACGAGGAAAAGAGAAAGCTGCGGACTCAGGTATACCATGTACCCGAGATAAAGTATGATGGTGATCGGCTCCCTGAAGAAGGATTCCAGGAAACTCACCGTGCTGTATTCAACGTCCTGCAGGTCGTTGGTTAGACGGCTCATGATATCTCCCTTTTTCTGCTCGTTGAAGTAGCCAACCGGCAGCATGAGTATTTTGCCGAACATGTCGCTTCGCATGTCATTAATAATGCGATTGCGGATGGGATTCAGGGTGTACATGGCCAGGTACAGAAACAGGTTTTTCAACAAAATCGATATCACCACAATCATGCAAATAACGCCGAGCGCCTTGATCTTTCCGGGCGTGGTTGCTGCCCATTGGCTCATGAGGCCGTTAAACCATCCAATTACATTTCCGGGAAATCCTGAACTGCCGGCCGATTTTTTCAGAATATCGGTCTGGTTGAAAATGAGCAGCAGGAAAGGCGTTAACAGGCCTAGTGAAACAAGGGAGAATATGGTGGAAAGAACGTTGAAGCTGAAATAACTGATCACCAAATTCGGATATCGGCTGATGTATTTGAAAATCGTTCTAAGACTCTTCATTTAAAAGATTTCGGTAAATCGGGAACTGAGGCACAAAGTAACTAAATTTACAGCCATCAAATGGCAAGGTTATGGAAGAGAAGAAAAGGCAGAAACAGGTAGCTGGTGTGATAAACGAAGAAATGAGCGACATTTTTCAGCGTCTGGGTTTAAATATGCTGGATGGCGGCATGGTTTCGATTTCATCAGTGAAAATAACGCCCGACTTGTTAGAGGCACGCATTTACCTGAGCCTGTTCCAGGTAAAGGATCCTGTAGCAACCATGAAAAAAATTGAAGAGCGGGCATGGGAAATCAAGCGCGAACTGGCTGCGCGAATTAAACACCAGGTTCGACGCATACCCGAACTGAAGTTTTTTGTTGATGATACGCTCGACCAGGTATTCAAGATGGAAGAATTGTTTAAGCAAATCAATAAAGAAAAGCCGGACACACCGTAAGTTGACAAGTTACTCAGTTGATCAGTTAGCAAGGAGTGTTAACAATTCGGTCAACTTTGTCAACCGACCAACTGATCAACTGATCAACTAATATGTATTTCAATTTCGCCTGGCGATATTTCAAGGCTAAGAAATCAACCAATGCCATCAACATCATTGCGTGGATCAGTGTGCTGGCCATTGCCGTAGGAACGGTTTCATTGATTCTTGTGTTGAGTGTGTTCAATGGATTTGAGGGCCTGGTGAAATCGCTGTATTCTTCTTTTTACACCGATCTCAAAATTTCTCCACAGCGTGGTAAAATATTTCATTTAACGCCGGCTCAAATTGAACAAATCAGGAAGGCGACCAATGTAAAAAGTGTATCGCTTATTGCTGAAGAAAAGGCGCTGATGCAGAATGGCGACGACCAGATGGCCATCGTATTCCTAAAAGGCGTTGATGAACATTATACAGAAGTGGCGGGTGTGCAGGCGAAAATGGTAAAGGGCAATTTCGACCTGGGCACTGCCGAAGCACCCAGGGCGGTAATGGGAATTGCGATTGAGAATGCATTGGGTGTGCAGAGTGATCGCAGCCTGTACCCGCTCACCGTTTATCTTCCCAAAAGAATGGTCTCCACATCAACAGAGTCGTCGCAACAACTTACAACTGCTGATCTTTCCCATCCCGAAGAATCATTGAGTGGTGGAAATTTGATTCCCGCGGGAAGCTTCGCGATTCAACAGGATTTCGACAACAAATATGTGCTCACGAATATGAATTTTGTGAAGGCGCAATTGGGGCTAACCGCCGATGAATATAGCGGTGCTGAAATTGCACTGACAGATCAAAAAAAAGAATTGGATGCGAAGATCGCCATTGAAAAATTGCTAGGTCCGAATTTCCTGGTGCAAACCAGGTATGAACAAAACAAAGGCTTGTATTCGGTGATGCAGTTGGAAAAGTGGGCCATTTACGCGATCCTTTCTTTGATCTTGGTAGTGGCGGCCTTCAACATGATCGGCGCGCTAACTATGCTGGTGCTTGAAAAAAACAAAGACATACAGGTGTTGCAGGCCATGGGTGCAACCCGACAATGGATTCGGAAAGTTTTCCTGAGTGAAGGCTTGCTGCTTGCATTGGTGGGTTCCGGTCTCGGAATTTTACTGGCCCTGTTGCTAGCCTGGCTGCAGGTTACGTATAAGCTGATCCCTTTGGAGGGAGCGTCGTTTGTAATCGATTATTACCCCGTTAAACTGGCCTTACCCGACTTTTTACTGGTTTTGACCACGGTTATCATTATTGCCCTGGCAGCTTCATGGTATCCCGCCAATAAGGCCGCCAGCCAGCCTTTCGAGCTGCGCAACTAAAAGCATATAAAATAATTATATACTTTGTAAATCAATAATCCCCAAGCGTTTCTGGAAGTTGTGCGAGTGCTGATTTGAGCTGCTCGTCGTTCGGCGCGATACCATGCCATTCGTGGTGGCCCTCCATAAAGTCCACTCCCTTACCCATTACCGTTGTCATTAATATCATAATGGGTTTGCCCTTTCCTACAAAGGTCCTGGCTTTTTGAAGGGTTGCGATGACGTCGTCAATATCGTTGCCATTTACCAAATGCAGCACTTCCCAACCGAAGGCTGTAAACTTCGCGGCGAGGTCGCCCAGGTTCATCACTTTGTGTGTTGGACCATCAATTTGCTGGTGATTCCAGTCAACGGTTGAAATGAGGTTGTCGACATGGTGGTGTGCGGCAAACATGGCGGCTTCCCAAACTTGACCTTCATCCAGTTCACCATCGCCGTGCAGTGAGTAAACGATATTCGGATCCTTGTTCAGCTTCTTCGCCAAAGCCGCGCCCAGCGCTACACTCATGCCTTGTCCGAGTGAGCCAGATGCTACCCTGATGCCGGGCAGGTGTTCGTGCGTTGCAGGATGACCCTGCAAACGGCTGTTGATTTTTCTGAATGTATTCAATTCTGTAATGGGAAAATATCCGCTTCGTGCGAGCGTTGAATAGAAAACGGGAGAGATATGTCCGTTTGAAAGAAAGAAAACATCTTCCTGGATCGCGTTCATATTGAACGCAGGATCGTGTTTCATTATTTCGAAATACAGGGCAACAAAATAATCGGTGCAACCCAGCGATCCGCCGGGATGGCCACTTTGTGCGGCATGTACCATTCTTACAATATCTCTTCTTACTTGTGTTGCGATGGCTTTAAGATCCTTCATATGTTCATTTAAAATGCCGTCAAAACTACTTTAATTGGTTCTTAACCCAACAATTTTCTGAAAAATGACGTATTCTTTACTATCATCAGGGATAAACTGTTGAAAACATACCAAGTAAAGGCACAATACCGTTTTATAGTACCCGCTTTCGAGTATTTTGAGATTATTGAATTGTAAAATTCATATTTTCTTGAGATCATCAATTGATTACCTTTAATTTTGTAACAAACACCGGGCAGCATGGACAAAATTTTATTAGGAACAGCCATAGCCTTTATTGTTACCTTCGCTGCGATTCCCGTGATCATCAAAATGTCTGAGATTAAAAAACTCTTCGACATTCCCGACGCCCGAAAATTACACTCCGTACCTATTTCATCGCTTGGTGGCTTAGGTATTTTTGCAGGCTTTATTCTTCCCAGTTTACTGATTATTCCATTTTCGAACGGTCCCGAATTTCAATATTTCATGGCTTCGGCGCTGATTATTTTTTTCCTGGGATTGAAGGACGACATATTGGTGCTTACTGCGATGAAAAAATTCATTGGGCAGGTGCTTGCTGCTTTCATTATCATTTACAAAGGCGGAGTTCAAATAAAAAGCATGCACGGCTTCTTAGGCGTGTATGATTTGCCGGAACCCTTCAGTCTGGTATTGACTTATTTTACGGTCATAGTTATTATCAATTCTTTCAATTTGATAGATGGTGTGGACGGATTGGCAAGTTCGCTTGGATTGATCACCTCACTGATTTTTGGAATTTACTTCTTCATGGTTGGGCAGGAAGGCTACTCAACTATGGCTTTTGCACTTACAGGAAGTTTGCTGGCATTTCTAATCTTCAATCATTCTCCCGCAAAAATATTCATGGGTGATACGGGTTCGTTGCTGATCGGTTTGATCAACGCCATTCTCGTCATACGATTTATTAATATTGCAGACACGCCTGGATCGGCGTTCGCAATTCCGGCAACGCCGGCCATTGGCTTTGCCATTTTGGTGGTGCCTTTGTTCGACACGCTTCGTGTGTTCTCAATCCGCATATTCAATCGTCGTTCTCCATTTAGTCCCGATAGAAACCATGTCCATCACCTGTTACTGGACAAGGGACTTTCGCATAATTCGGTAACACTCATCCTGGCGCTGGTAAACATCGCGTTTGTTTGCTATGCTTACTTTTTCAGGAACCTGGGTTGCACCTTCCTGTTCCTTTCACTGGCCGGTTTCGCTATGGCCGGTATTGCGCTGCTTTTCTTTACCAAGCCTGCTACAGGCATGGTTATTTCAAGCAATGGCAATGGCGCCGAGCTCGAAACTTCAGCCCGGTCTAATTTCTTTCGTCGTCGCGACATACTGGAACAGAAAAACTAACCCCGGTTTTTAAGCAAACCTTGGCTTTTTTTCAGGGCGCTTTTGTTAGCTTTGCCCGCAACAATCATTTTTATTATGGCAGAAGGAATTTCGGCTGTTTTAAGCCATGCAGAGGAAGCCATGAGTAAAGGTATTCAACACCTCGAAAGTGAATTGGTGAAGATCAGGGCGGGAAGAGCCAATCCACAAATGCTGGATGGCATTACAGTCGACTACTATGGTTCGCCTACGCCTATAGGTCAGGTTGGTAATGTTTCGGTGGCGGATGCCCGCACGTTAACCATTCAGCCCTGGGAAAAAAATATGTTGCAGCCCATTGAGCGGGCCATCATCGGCGCCAACATCGGCGTAACTCCCCAAAATGACGGTGCTATTATCAGGCTGTTTTTGCCGCCTTTAACGGAAGAAAGAAGAAAGGAACTGGTGAAGCGTGTACACGGCGAAGGTGAACACTCCCGCGTAGCCATTCGCAATATCAGAAGAGACTCCATTGAAGCCATCAAGAAACTGCAGAAAGACGGACTTAGCGAAGACGCCGCAAAAGACGCAGAAAAAAATATCCAGGATACCACGAATCGCTACATCGATCTGGTAGAAAAACACCTGGCCTCGAAAGAGAAAGAGATTATGTCTGTATAGCCAGATGCCTTTGCCTGCCTCTGCGCCTTCGCGTGAGATTTCACCCACAGGCGCAAAATTCCTCATTCTTCCGGAGAAAGAATTCAACAAGACAGTTTAGTATTTGTTTATATATTTATTTTATAATCAAAACCTGCAATCATGGGACTGTTGAAAGATTTCAAAGATTTTGCCATGAAGGGCAATGTGCTGGACCTGGCCGTTGCCGTTATCATTGGTGCCGCATTCGGAAAAATCATCAGTGCGTTGGTCGACAATATCCTGATGCCGTTGATCGGAATGTTATTAGGCGACGCCAACAAATTCAGTACACTTGTAGTAGGAGGGTTCAAGATCGGACTCTTTATACAGGCGGTTATCGATTTTCTCATCATCGCTTTCGTTTTATTCCTGTTGGTGAAAGTACTAAAGGGCAAAAAGAAAGCGGCTCCTCCACCCGAACCGACCACTACCGAAAAATTATTGATGGAAATCAGGGATGAATTGAAAAAGAAATAAGCTCACTTAAGAAGCCGGCTCATTTCCCTTTCATTTATTGACCAAACCATAGAACCAATGAAAAAACTATTTGTATCCTTTCTGCTAACCGCAGTATCACTGATTGCATGGGCCCAGGACCCAACAGTTAAAGACATTCAAAATACAGCGAATCGTGAAATAAAAGATGACACTTCACATCACCAGGGCTGGAGAAAAGGTGGATTTATAAATATCAACCTGGCGCAGGGAAGTACAGCCAACTGGGCCGCGGGAGGTGAAGAGTTTTCGCTTTCACTAAACGGACTGCTCAATTTGTTTGCTACATACAAGACGGGGAAGTCAACATGGTATAACACGCTCGACATGCAATACAGTTTGTTGAACACCACTTCCCAGGGCGTAAGGAAAAACGACGACAGGCTGGAATATTATACCAAATACACTTACACCATTTCTAAAGATCGCAAGTGGTCGGCAGCCGCAGTGGGTAATTTCCGTACGCAGTTTACCAAGGGTTATGACTACACAAAAACACCACATCAGCTGATTTCAGATTTCATGGCACCGGCCTATGTGACACTTTCGCCCGGTATCGACTACAAACCGCTGCCTTATTTCAGCGTATTTGTTTCGCCTGTCGCGGCACGGTGGGTCATTGTGGCCAACCACCCCTATGAATTGGGACCGAATTACGATGTAGATCCCACGCGCAAATTTAAGTTTGAGTTTGGCGCCTACCTGAGTGCGAATTTCAACAAGGAATTAATCAAGAATGTGGTGTTGAAGAGCAGGCTGGATCTTTACTCGAACTATCTTAAAAATCCACAAAATATTGACATTTACTGGACGAATATTTTGGCGCTTAAAGTGAACAAGTGGCTCACGGTTACCTATAGTATGGATGTTATATATGACGACGATATCCGCATTTTCGGTCCTAACGGAGATGCCGCCCGCACTCAGTTCAAATCTTTGCTGGGCGTAGGTTTTGCCACCAGGTTCTAATTCCGGCCAGAATTCCTACATTTGTGCGGAGCCCGGCTGGGTTCGCACAAATGTTTATGGCCGCTGTGTAAGTACAGCGCATTACTAACCCAACTTTAACTGTATACCTTGAATTCTCCTACCTACCAGATTAAACTTCCCCAGTTCGAAGGGCCATTCGACCTGTTGCTTTTCTTTATTGAGAGAGACGAACTGGATATTTACAATATTCCCATCACGGGCATCATCAAGGATTTCCTGGATTATATTCATCAGTCGGAAGAGTTGAACATTGAATTGAGCAGCGAGTTTATTCTTTTTATTTCCACGCTGATGCGGATTAAGGCCAAGATGTTGTTGCCACGGAAAGAGCTGGATGCGTTGGGCAATGAAATTGACCCACGACTGGAACTGGTTAATAAAATCCTGGAGTACAAGCGATACAAGGAAGCTTCCACACAAATGGCAGAAATGGAAGCGATGCGCATGTTGATGGTAAAGCGCGGCAACCTTCAAAAAGAACTATCGGAAGTAGGCGAAGAAGCGGGTGAAGGCACGGAGATCCAGGCCATTTCGTTGTTTAAACTGATGAAGTCATTTGAGCGCGTAATGCAGCGCTTGTATGAAAAGAACAACAAGCCACAGCACGTCGTGTATAAATATAATTACACGATGGAAGGCAGCAGGGAATATTTGTTGGACACGGTTAGGGAGGAAAAGAACATGTCGTTTGAAAAATTGTTCGACAAATGCCAGGATCGCATTCACGCGATTTTTCTTTTCCTGTCGTTGTTGGAATTGATCCAGCAGAAATGGATGGGCATATTAGTGGGAGAGGGCAGGAACAATTTCATTATCGAATACAATGAGGCCAGGGTAGCCGATGCCGATGAAGGGTAGTTCAATTTTGCGCACGGGCGTGAAATCAATTTATCCCGAAGGCAAACAGCGTAAATGAACCATCCTGCGATCCCATATTCATCATCACAAATACATACTCGCCGGGGCCCAGCGGCTTGTCGGCCACAATTTCATACTCACCATCTTTTATTTTCTTCACACCCACCGTTAGTTTTGCACTCTCTTTGGATTTGCCGATACCATACATTCCTCCATAGGATTGCGTGACGGCTTCACGATTGCCTTTTGTTATATCCAACTTATACAAGCTCAGCATTTGACTGGGGTCCATCATACCCATCGCTGAATTTCCGCCACCCGTGCTCACAACAAAACTGATTTTGTCGGACGACGGAATGCGTACCGGCGATTTTTCGCCCTCTACTTTGTATACCATTTTCATTCCGCCCATACCACCCATCTTTGTTTTGTTCTCAGATTTCGCAATGGTTTTTTCGAGGCGTACCAATTTGTTATTGGCTTTGTCGTAGTATTCCACTTCACCCAAAAATTCGGGATCCGGAATGGCATTCTGCGCGTCGCAATACAGCGCAGCTGCCAGGAAAAAGCAAATCAGGTAATTAGACTTTTTCATATATCGCGATTTAGAAATAGCAACATTTAGAATTTAACGCCGGCATAAACCTGCACCACATTGTTCTTGAAGTCGATACTGCCGGTACTCGGAATAAAGGGTGGTACGGGCCCTGTGCCCATGTTGGCGTCTGATTTGTACAGGTCGGCGAGACTGAGATTATACCTTGCCCCAACGAACATTCTTCGGAATGGCTTTACTTCGAAACCGCCCACCACGCCATAATCAAATCGATTGTAATAGTCCATGATTGCTGAATAAGGATTGCTGCCCGAGGCAGGTTTGGAACTATCTGCCGTGGCATTCAACAGAAATGCCATTTGAAATCCGGCGTGCAATTCAAAAAAGCGGGAGATGTTCACCACGAACAGCTGTGGAAGCAAAATGTAATTCAGTTTTACGGATCCCGTGGTGGAACCATGGGCATAGTCATAGCCCTGTTTGCTGAAAATAAATTCAGTTCTGAATCCCACAATTCCTTTGGAATTCGGCGCGAAAAATGCGCCAATCATAAAGCCCGTCGATTTTCCGCCACTCACGTCGGAAACATTCGTTACGTTGGCAAAGTTAACACCAGCCTTCAGTCCAATGCCGATGGGCGGTTTGCTTTCTTTCTTTTCGTTGGTTTGTGTTGGAGCGGTGTGGGTTGAATCCTGGGCGACAAGGGGGGTTGAAATCCACATGACCGCAGCCAAAAAAAGGCCGATCACTTTTTTCATAAAATAAGTTTTAGGAAGAATAAAAATAGAGGGGTAGCTGCGGCGCAGCAATACCCTGAAAAGGGGAAAGATTTCACGCCAAGGCGCCTTGGCGTGAAACCTCTATCCCAGAAGTTTTACCTGGATTTTGTCTTTCATCATGCTTCGTACGGCATTGGCGATGGATGCCGCGTCGAAATGACATTCGTTGTGGAGATCTTTTGGCGTTCCGTGTTCAATCACTTCATCCGGAATGCCGAGTATAAGAATTTCAGGTTTGAAATGGTTGGCGTTTGCCCATTCCAACACGGCGCTGCCAAATCCACCCAGGATGGTGCCATCTTCAACCGTGATCACTTTATCGAATTTCGAAAAAACTTCCCGCAATAAATTTTCATCCAGCGGCTTTGCAAAGCGCATGTCGTAGTGTGCCGGATTCAATCCGTCGGCGCGCAACTCGCGAATGGCGGCGGCGGCAAAATTACCGGGGTGGCCGAAAGACAAGATCGCGATGCCATCGCCGTCGCGTAGTCTTCTTCCTTTGCCAATCTGAATTTCTTCGAAGGGCGTTCTCCATTCAGACATCACACCTTCGCCGCGGGGATACCGGATTACCATCGGCTGTGTGGTGCTTTCCAACTGCGCTGTATACATGAGGTTGCGCAACTCGGATTCATTCATCGGCGCACTCACAATCATATTTGGAATGCAGCGCATGTAAGCGATATCATAGGCGCCGTGGTGGGTAGGGCCATCTTCTCCAACCAGTCCGGCCCTGTCAAGGCAAAAGATAACAGGCAACTGTTGTATGGCGGTATCGTGCACCACCTGGTCGTAAGCCCTTTGCATGAAAGAGGAGTAGATGTTGCAAAACACTTTCATGCCCTGTGTGGCCATGCCGGCGCTGAGTGTAACAGCGTGCTGTTCGCAAATGCCTACGTCGAATGCACGGTTGGGCATTTTGTCCATCATGAATTTCAACGATGATCCGCTGGGCATGGCAGGCGTGATGCCGAATATTTTGTCATTTTTCTCTGCCAGCTCTATAATGGTATGACCGAAAACGTCCTGGTATTTGGGCGGTTGTGGCGTATCGAATTGCTTCTTATAAATTTCTCCCGTGATCTTGTCGAACAAGCCGGGTGCGTGCCACTTGGTTTGGTCTTTCTCTGCCAGCGAATAGCCCTTACCCTTCACTGTTACGATGTGTAATATTTTCGGACCGGGAATATTTTTCAGGTCTTGCAAAGTATCCACCAGTTTGGTGAGGTTATGACCGTCAATCGGACCAAAGTATCGCAGGTTGAGTGCTTCAAACAGGTTACTGCTTCTGCTCACCATACTCTTAATGCTGTGTTCAAGTTTGCTGGCGAGGTCGCGCGTAAAGTGACCACCGATTGGCAGTTTGCCCAGCGCGTTCCAAACATCGTCTTTGATCTTATTGTAAGTGGGAGAGGTAGTAATGTCGGTCAGGTATTCTTTCAGCGCACCCACATTCGGGTCAATACTCATGCAGTTGTCGTTTAGCACAATGAGCACATCGGCGTCGGCAACGCCTGCATGGTTCATGCCTTCGAATGCGATACCGGCAGTGAGGGCGCCATCGCCAATCACGGCAATGGCCTTGCGGTCGGCCTCGCCCTTGTATTTTGCAGCCATGGCCATACCCAATGCGGCCGAAATGGAGGTAGAACTGTGTCCAACACCGAAAGTGTCGTATTCA